>TARA_B110000240_G_scaffold117642_1_pt1 | contig 14081 bp, 5 predicted proteins | sample TARA_B110000240 | Tara Oceans TARA_B110000240 (sample SAMEA4397611) | marine metagenome | biome: Polar Biome; feature: [DCM] deep chlorophyll maximum layer (ENVO:01000326); material: water (ENVO:00002006), including particulate matter (ENVO:01000060) such as... | depth 17 m | reverse complement strand
ATTTTACCTTTTGAATGGGAAAGAACTAGAGATAGAATTTATTCTATGTGCCCAGGTGAGGTTTCCCTGCGCGGTGGTTCTGAGCCTTTCATAACAGATAATGGAGGGTACATCTTAGACTGTAGTTTTGGTCCTTCAATTTCAGATCCTAAATCTTTAGAAACTACTCTTTTGAGTATTGCAGGAGTTGTAGAAGTAGGACTTTTCGTAGGTATTTGTGATGCTGTAGTCTTAGCATCAAATGGCGGTGTTTTGACTCTAATTAACCAATTAGGACGTCTTAGTTGACTATTACTCTAGCCGTTGTAATTATAGATAGGCGCTAAGTCGCGAGGCTGGGTCTGTAGCTTAGTCAGGTAGAGCGTCCGGCTCTTAACCGGAAGGCCGCGGGTTCGAACCCCGTCAGACCCGCCAACAATTAGCTGGGCATTAGCAATGTATTTGCTTACCCGTTGTAATTATAGAGGGGTGCTTTGTCGCGAGGCTGGGTCTGTAGCTTAGTCAGGTAGAGCACCGGGCTTTTAACCCGGGGGTCGCGGGTTCGAACCCCGTCAGACCCGCCATGCTAATCACCATTATTTTGGTGATTTGTATGGCTTAACCCCGGGTATTCTAATTAGTTACTAGGGAGTAATTGATATCCTAGCGGCACTACGCACAAACACGGAGATTTGATTACATGGGTAAAGAAATATGGATTAACGATATTCTATCTGGTAAATATGATGACCAAGAAGTTGAATTGAAGGGATGGATTCATCGTTCAAGAGGTTCGAATAAAATCCGTTTTATTGTAATTAGAGATTCTACAGGACATATTCAATGTGTAGCCAAAAGAGATCCATTAGGTGATGTGTTTTTTGATGAATTAAAGTCATCTTTAATTGAATCAAGTGTCATTTTGAAAGGGGTAGTCAAATCTACTGATAGGGAACACGGACATGAAGTGCAGATTACAAGTGGAATGATTGTAGGGGCTGTTAATCCTGAGAGACCATTCCCAATTACTGAATCGGCAATGGCTGAGGCAGATGGCGGAGAAACCGAATTCTTACTAGATAATCGGCATTTATACCTTCGAACTAGTAGAATGACTACTATGTTAAAAATCCGTTCCTCTGTATTTGGAGCTGTTCATTCTTATTTCCGTAATCGTGATTTCATCGAATATCAAGCACCTAACTTTGTATCTGGTGCAGTTGAAGGAGGTAGTACTTTATTCGAAGTTCCATACTTTGGTCGAAAAGATGTGTATCTGACACAATCATGGCAACTTTATGCAGAAGCCGCAATGCCTGCTCTTGAAAGATTGTACACTATGGCACCATCTTTTAGAGCCGAAAAATCTCGTACACGCCGTCATTTAACCGAATTCTGGCATGCAGAAATGGAAATGGCTTGGGCTACTAATAACGAGGTCATGAAGCATGGTGAAGGCGTAGTTAGGCATATTGCTAGTACATTATTAGATGAAAGGTCTGATGAATTATTATCCATAGGAAGAGATTTAGAATTAGTTGCTAGGTATGCCGATAATCCGTATCCAATTATGCGTTATGACGAGGCAATAGAAATATTACAATCGAAAGATGTAGATGTTGAGTGGGGAGAAGATTTAGATTATTCTAAAGAAAAAATACTTACAGCAGATTTTGATGTCCCTCATTTCCTTACTCATTATCCGAAAATAGCTAAACCTTTCTATCATAGGCAAGATCCAGATGATCCAAAATATGTTCTTTGTCACGATTTATTGGCACCAGAGGGGTATGGTGAAATCATTGGTGGTGGTGAAAGAACATGGTCTGAAAAAGAAATTCTAGAGCGTCTTGATGAAGAAGACTCTCCGAGAGAACCATACGAATTCTATATTGATACTCGTAGATATGGAGGCGTTCCTCATGGAGGGTTTGGTTTAGGAGTAGATCGAGTATGTACTTGGCTATCTGGTGCAGACCATATTAGAGAAGTAATACCGTTCCCAAGAGATAGTCGCCGAGTTACACCCTAATCTCCAACTTGAAATCAAGTCTTAAGTGGACTTGATACGACTCTTTGAGTCGAATGTCATATACGAGAAACATTAGTCGTAGGTATATGGACAATGACTGGCAGAGCATAGATTTAGCCAACCCTACCGAAGAACACCTGATGCTTAGGGAGATGATTCGTAGTTTTGTTTTGGAAGAAGTTGAGCCTCAAGCATTAGAACATGATAGAAATGAGAAGTTCAATCAAGATTTATTTAGGAAATTAGGGGATTATGGATTATTGGGAATTAGTGTACCTGAAAATTACGGGGGTTCTGGAATGGATGCTACAGCTGTAGCAATCGTGAACGAGGAATTATCGTATTCAGATCCTGGTTTCTGCCTTGCATACCTAGCACATGCACAATTAATGGTGAATAACTTAGCACATAATGGTAATGAGGAGCAGAAGTCTAGAATTCTACCTAAGGTTTGTTCTGGTGAGTGGATTGGCTGTATGGCTATGAGCGAGCCTGGTTATGGTACTGATGTACTAGGGATGCAAACTGTTGCTGAACTAAATTCAGATGGTAATTGGGTAATTAATGGTCAAAAAATGTGGATTACTAATGGTTCAATAGATGAAAATAGTACTCCTGCGGATATTTGTTGGCTATATGCAAGAACTGGTACTGATTCAAAAGGTCGGGCGCAAATTACTACTTTCCTCGTTGAGAAAGGGATGCCTGGTTTTTCAGTAGGACAGAAAATTTATGATAAAACTGGGATGAGGGCATCTAATACTGCTGAGTTAGTATTTGACAATTGTATTGTTCCTCCAGAAAATATAGTAGGTAGCCCAGGTGAATCTATGGTTCATATGATGAGAAATTTAGAGATTGAAAGAATTGGTCTTGCTGCAATGGCTCTAGGAATTGCTCGACGTAGTCTTTTTGCAATGAATAAATATGCATCTGAGAGGGAGGCTTTTGGTTCGGAAATACGTAATTTCGGGCAAATACAACGGCATATTGGTGAGTCTTGGGCAGAATATAGAGCAATGCGATCATATGTTTATGATACTGCAAGAAAAACTGATTTATCTAAATCAGGGAATAGGTTAGATACTGATGGCGTTAAACTCTATGCAACTACTGCAGCAAAAAATATCGCTGATAGAGCGATTCAGGTGATGGGTGGATATGGTTATGTTGGAGAATATGTAGTTGAAAGACTTTGGAGAGATTCTAAACTTCTTGAGATTGGTGGTGGGACATTGGAAAGCCATCAAAAGAACATCACTAGAGATTTAGCTAAAATGCCTGAAAAAATAGAAGAATAGTTGCTTTTTTGGTAGTCCCGCCCGGATTCGAACCAGGGTCGGAGGAACCAAAATCCTCCATGATGGACCACTACACTACGGGACTAGTGGGCTCATCGAACAACTCTTCCTCTTTGATTATGACGGGACACGGGGCCGGTAAATACAAGTCAACAATAATGACGCAAGGAATATGAGTCAACGTCGTGCAGTAGTCCTGTCGCTTCTTATGTTGACATCTTCAATATCTCTGATGTTAGATATTGATATGCAATCTTCTGATGTTCCGAGTGAGGTGATTCTTGGAGTAACTACTAACTTAGAAACTCATTCTTTCCCTTCACCTGGAAATCCTTGGATTGAAGACTCATTATTCTCAAGAGTTGAATCAGGTGATGATAGAGTTCGCGTTACTGTGATTACTTGGTCTCTGGCCGAACTTAATTATTGGCAATTACAAAATAATGCATCAGATAAGCAAGCAGAGGCAAGTAATGGAGAAACTTTCCAAGCCTTTGATCCAACCTCTGGTGAGATCAATCATAGGACTTTTTGGATGCCGTCTAATATTTTTCATAAGTTACCTAGTGTTCCAGGTGTTATATCGATATTAGATGCTCAAAATAATCCTGAGCCCTATGATATAATGCCATTTGAGAAACCCGATTTTGAACCTGAAACAGTTAGATCCGGAGAAATTCATGGTGCCAACGATGCTTGGGATAGAGGATATACTGGCGAAGGAATGATTGTAGCGGTTGCAGATACTGGGGTTGATTTCGCTCATCCTGATTTAGATGGTAGACAAGCTCGTGTAGATGATTCACGTTCTACTTGGTCTGGTTGGCCAATGATGTTTGATCATAATAGCATGTACAAATATCTCGTAAATGGTCAATCTTATCCCGATTCATCTAGCTCTTGGTACGCTGATACATCGACTCTTGACTATGATAATAATTCCGACGGTTTACTCGATATATCTGGATATAATATTTCTGGGATATCAAGTTCTTTATCTGGTACTTACCATTTAGGTGAACACCCTGATTCTACTCTCCGATCTAAAGTTGGTACAGATGTTCCAATTATTGTTATTGATGAAAATATATCAGGGGTATATGAGACTGTATATGTCGATATGGATGTAGACGGGGATTTCACTGGAGAGAAAGCGATGCGTCCTGGTTCTGAAACGACAGGCCTTGATACGAATGGAGATGGTCTATGGGACATATCCGGTGGATTGATGTATTGGGTATCCGATGGTGTCAATGGTTTACCGTATGGTGAAACATATTCTATTCGACATGGTTACCAAAATCGTATTGCAGGATCTGGTAACCTGACGTTGTTTATGTTAGATTCTGGAAACCATGGTACTTTGTGCGCTAGTGCTATTTCGGCTCAAGGAGCGATTGACAATGGCCGTGTAGTAGGAATGGCTCCAAATGCCACTATAGCCTCAATAGGTAACCATTATTCAGGTGGAAATTCACTTGATGCTTGGAGATGGATTGCTGAAGGAAACGATGGTAAGACGGATACTAAGTATGATCAAGCAGATATCGGTTCTTTTTCATTTGGATATTCAAGTATTGACGAATCAGGAGCTGATGGATATTCTCTTTATCTTGATTGGTTGACTAGAGTCTATAACGATGAAGCATCATATTCCGTTGCAATAGGTAATGGTGGCCATGGTTTTGGCACTACTAAAGTTCCAGGAGCAGCTCATGGTGTATTCTCAGTAGGTGCATTTAGTTCTCGTTCTAGTGATTCTTGGGGTCAGGCTGCTCCTTGGTCTAATCGAGGCCCTAATGTAGTCGGTAGGATGGATCCTGACATTGTATCAGTAGGTTGGTCAGCAACTGGTGATATCCCCCTAAATCTAAGGAGTAATGCTAATTCTGCATGGTCTTCTTGGGGTGGAACTAGTTTAGCAACTCCTGTAGCGGCTGGATTACTTGCTCTAGTAGCCGAAGCATGGCAAGAAACTCAAGGGGAATATCCCGATTCTCAGACTCTTAGAGACTTCGTGTTATCAACATCTGATGATAGAGGATATGAGCCTTTTATTCAAGGAGGTGGTTGGTTTAATGCATCGCGCGCAGTTTCTACTTTAGAAGGTGACAATGGGAGTTGGTGGTTAAGTCCAGCCCAATGGAACAGTGGCACATTCCAAGGACAACATAGAGATGCAAACATCAACTATATGTTCCCTGGAGAGTCACAATCAGTCGATTTAGAATTCACAAATCATGCTGATAGTCAAGTGATGTTGAGATATACTCCTACTGTTTTCGAGCCTCTCCAACATGAAGTTATAGTTTGGAACAGTACGGGTAATGGAAGTGATAATGGTCTAAATGATAGCTGGGATGGTCATCAAGGAAGTAGGCCAGATTTGCTTATACCTCTACATATTCCTGATAGCATTTATTCTTTACCTAATGATACAAGGCAACTTCGTGCTAGAGCAACGATAGAATATTCGGCTTTTGATTCTAACATGGATCGAAATAGTGAAGAAAGAGTATTTTTACAAATTTATAGATGGACAGATACAGATGGAGATGGAGTTTACGTTGAGGATTTTGATAACGATTCAATGGTTGATTCTGACGACTGGACTGAATCTGATGAGTTAGAAGAAGTGACATATTGGACGTCTAATGGACCTAATGCAGAGGTTAGAGTGGGGAATCCATTTGAGGATGCAAGAGATGGTATATTCCTTGGAGTATCGAACTATAATGGCGATCAATCCGATGAATCAGTTAGAATTGAAATAGACTGGACTGCTTTTGGAAGTTTAACAGACGAATGGGTATCTCTGCCTCGTACTATGGTGGTTGATTCAAATGACACTAATACAATACAGATGAATATACAAGTACCTAGTGATGCAGAATCTGGTCTTCATCAACATGGCGTTCTTATTGAGTCATTTTACTTATCGAACGGAACTCCATCTACTAATTCTCATCGTAATTGGACATTGCCTATTGTGACAAATGTACCTTGGTCCGGTCCATTTGAAATAATTCCTAAACCATTAGATGGAAATGTTTCAAATCAGACTCTTTATGATGAAGAATGGATTAGCGGCGCCACAAGGTGGAATTGGCGTGCAGAGAGTGGTGATTGGCGTTTCTTAACCGTTGACTGGCCTGCTGAATGGGCTACTGGAGGGACAGTAATTCTCGATGTAGATTGGGATGACAATCCATATACTGATATCGATATATTGTGGCTCGATGAAACTCCTCACGGATACTCTTCAGATGATCCTGACGCATATGGTGATTCTACATTCAGTATCACCTCCCGCTCAGTGAATAATCACGCAGGTAGTGGTTCACATAATTGGGGGACCTATACAGGTACTTCTAGAGAAGTTTTCACAGTACCTGCATTAGCTGGGACACACCAAATGGTGCTTCATACTGCCCTTCATGGTGTATCTACAAATGATAATGCTCTGAATATATCTGTAGGGTATGTTGCAGCTGAAGAGGGCGGTTTTTCTCAGTCTGTAGGTGACTGGTCGGAAGGGGATGGCGTTGATGCAGTTCACGTTGTATCTACAGTACCTATGGATGTCGAATCTGTTTCTGCTTATGGTTGGACACAACCAATTTACTTTGATAATGAAACTGCATATCAAGATGTCTCTAACGATAAAATGTCCTCTTCATGGTGGCATAATTTCACACTTGATGAAGTATCAGAATTGAGTATATCTATGGATGCATATGATTCCGCGGATTTAGATTTGTTTTTGTTCCGTGATGATAATGAAGATGGTATATTTTCATCAAGTGAAGAAGTATCCCGCTCATGGACTGGAAGTTCATCTGAGAATATACAATTGACAGATGTTGAAAATGGGCTTTATGCTGTAGCAGTACACGGTTATTCGGTTTCTGGTGAAGTTCAATTTTGGATAGACATAAGTATGATAGGTGGTGAAAAATTAGTAATTACTGACCAAATTAATTTAAGTAATCTTGAAATCAACTCTATTTGGCCCAATGGTTCCCAAACATTAGCTGGAAATGTCCCTGCTAGTGCCCATCAAATCAATTTGGCCTTTGAAAGACCTGATTTCGCTGGTATTTGGCGTGGTGAAGTTGTAATTTCTCTTGTAGGAGGAATTGAATTAAAACTTCCTTATAATTATGAATTATTAGAATTAGACCCTATAGTTGAGTTTTCTACACCTCAAAATATGACTCAGACGAATGAATTATTACCGATTGAAATATATGCCTTGGATACTGGTATTGGATTTAGTTTAGATGATTTAAATTGGTACTCAGTTGATAATCAAACTACTATACCAATTGCAGATTCAGTTGAAGGGGTCGATACTACTTTCGTACGTCATAATTTGACTGAAATTTGGAATTCGGGTAATCATTTCGCGATGCCTGAAAACATTTCATTTAGAGAAGTATGGGTTAATTCAAGCATTCATTCTTCTGAGCAGTGGCACGATTATGGTGTTAATTTGACTGATAGATCTGGATTATTTGCTGAATCTTGGCTGTCTGTTAATTACGATATTACTTCCCCTCCATTGTTCATTTATGGAGTCCCTGAAATCACCAATGAGCCCTATGTCAACTTGATCATACAGACTGAACTTGGGGCTAGTGTTTTCCAGGATAGTTCACGGATTTCAGATTTCGATAACTATGGTTTTACTAATTGGACTGTAGGTCTAATCCCTAGTCAGATTGGTATTGATTATTCGTCTGATAGTGGCGCTAGTGAACACTACTTAATACCAGAAGAAAATGAATTTACTATTACTTCTACAGATGCTGCTGGTAATAGCATATCTAGTAGCCATATGGTTATTTTTGATCCTCAAGTACCTAAATTAGAATCATTCTACATTGATGATCAAAATGGTCATCGTAATACGATTAATGATATGTCCAATGTTCTTAATATTACCAATTCAATATTTGGACTTAACATGTCTATAGATGTTAAAGAATGGTGCCTTAATATCTCAATGGAATTTTCTAATCCATTAGATGATTTAGATATATGTGGTTCGAATACTGAGATGCCTACTATTTTTGTAACTGATAATACAACGTTAGATCAAACAAAGAATACTGAAATAGAAGTGAATCTATCGCATATCTCTGATGGTAATTACATAGTTACTCTTGAATTGATTGATTGGGCTGATAACTCAGCAAGTGAGCAATGGAGTCTGAATCTAGATCGTACAATGCCAGTGGTTGATTGGAGTTTTGCTCCTTCTTTCGAGAATGAGTTAATTGATCATCGTCAAATTATGACTTGGGACTCAGATGAGTTAGTCCATGCTTTTTTCACTCATGATGGTCTTCAATTAAATGAATGGAATAATGATGATGAAGGTGCGATGAATTTTGTTCTTGAATCGACTGGGGAACATGAGTTTTGTATAACTGCATATGACTCTACTGAGGGACAGTACAATGAAAACGTACTTGTTGATTGCAGAATCTATGTTCTTAATGAGTCAGTGTATGAGACAAATGTAGATGCTCAATGGAATGGTAGTTTGACCACAGTGGATAGTGTCATGTCAGTTCTCACTCGAGGCCCTAATCAGGAAATTTGGTGGCAAAATATGGATGCTGATGAGCGATATTTAATTACTTCTGGTGCCATATATGTCCAACTTGAGTTTAATTTAGTCGAAGGTCTTAATGAATTTGTAATTGAAATTGAAGCATTAGATGAAATCGATGTATATGAACTCCATATTACTCGTGATACTATAGCTCCAATTATTTCATTTGAACACAATAGTAGCCGTAATTCTACATTAAATTCAGTGAAGATGATTGAAGGAGAATGTGAACCATCTACTTATGTTATGATTTGGAGTGTAATTGAAACAGAAGAATTTATTTGTGATTCGTCAGGGACTTTTAACTTAGAAATATCAGTCCAAGAGAGTATTGGTAAGCATATTATTCAGGGTATGACTACAGACGCTGTTAATAATCGAAATAGCTATTCGATTGAGGTAATTAATCAGGATTGGATTGATTGGGCTATTGATGATGCAAAGAACCAGGGTCCTATGCTTTGGTACTTCTTAGGTGGGTTATTAAGTGGTCTAATGCTTATCAGTGTAACAGTTATGCTAAGGAGCAATTTACGCCAAAGGAAGTTGAAAAATCGTAATTTATTATCATTGGAACAATCTTTCGATGAAATAAATGAACTGTTAAATGAGCCTTCTATCGTTGAGGATAAAATAGATTGGAATACTGTTAATGAAGAGTTACCGGAAGCAGAAGAGTTGAATGCTTGGAAAGAGAGAAATCATAGTATTTACACGATTTCAACTAATGATGATGATGATTTAATTGACCTAGACTAAGGAGAAGACTAATTTCTTAATAGCGATTCGAACACACATGACAATCGAACATATTGCAATTATTGGTGCCGGTCAAATGGGTAATGGTATAGCTCAAGTCTCCTCTTGTGCTGGTTACAAAGTTACAATGATTGATATTAAACAAGAATTTGTAGAAAAAGGTATGCAGACAATTGAGAAATCTCTTAGTAAATTAGTTGCTAAGGGGAGGATGACTGAAGAAGAAGCCCAACAAGCACTCTCAAGAATTAGTACGTCGACAGAGAATTCTTCGGCTGCTGATGCAGATCTTGTGGTTGAAGCAATCCCTGAAGTTCTTTCTTACAAAACTGCTTTATTTGAACAATTAGACTCTTTTTGTAAACCTGAAACAATACTTGCTACTAATACCTCTAGCATCAGTATTGATGCGATTGCTAGTGCAACTAATCGCCCTGATAGGGTAATTGGTATGCATTTTATGAATCCAGTACCTATTATGAAACTTGTAGAGATTATTAATGGTAGCAATACTTCTGATGAAGTTAATGCAGATGTTGTTGATGCAGCGGATAAAATGGGTAAAACTGCACTTTCTTGTAATGATTCCCCCGGTTTTATCTCTAATCGGATTCTCTGTCCTATGATTAATGAGGCGATTCTAGCACTGGAAGAAGGAGTTGCCGAACCTGAGGCTATTGATGGGATAATGAAGCTTGGAATGAATCATCCTATTGGTCCATTAGCACTATCTGATTTAATTGGGAATGATACTGTCTTACATATTATGAATGTTCTTCATGAGGGCTTTGGAAATGACAAGTATGCTCCTTCTCAATTACTAGTTAAAATGGTCGAAGAAGGAAAATTGGGCCGGAAATCGGGTGAAGGATTCTACAAATATTAATTTCTTTCATCGGAGAGACTTAAAATCAAGAGATACCTTCCGTCATATATGATTGGTCAAAAGCGAACCTCAATTTTAGTTTCAATATTGATGTTAAGTATGATTGCGCTTCCTGTACTAGGTAATGATGCAGGGACTGGAGGAGATGCCGGTGATTCTATCTCTACAGCTACTAATATACCTGCATCTAATGCAACTTATTATGGGAATTTAAGTACATCAGGGGATATTGATGACTATTACTCAGTTAATATGTCTAATAATACGGGATTAGCAGTACAATTAACTCCTTCTTCTGGTGCTGATTTCGATCTTTTCCTATACTCTAGTAATGGTGGTACGATTGATTCCAGTCTTACAACATCTACTGATGAAGTGAGCTCTAATGGGACAAATGTTGGTGGTACTACTGTTTATATTCGCATTGATCAATGGACTGGTAGTGGCCTATATACTATGCAAATTTGGATATTCTCGACCGGCGGAAGCGGCGGTGGCGGAGGTACGGGTAACGGCACTTCTGGACATGATGCTGGAACGGGTAATGATGCAGGGAATACTGCAGCGACTGCAATGCTACTGAATGCTACAAATATGTCATTTTGGGGTGATGTCACTTATACTAGTGATACTGATGATTATTACAAGGTATCTATGCCCGCTTATTTCGGAGTTTCTGCCTCATTAGGTTGGAATTCTACAGCCGATCTAGATTTAGAAGTTTATGATAGCTCGGGGGCAGTCATTACTTACAGTTGGTTTTCCAATCCTGAGACTGTCACCGTGAATAATTATGGAGGAAGTGACTTATTTTTCAGAGTTTTCGCATATGGGACTAATACTGGTTCACATGACTATAATTTATCATTCACTTTCGACAATATGTCTAATGCACCTGTCAATAACCAAGATGATGCTGGTTTAGGTGGAGATGCCTCAAACGATTATAATGCAGCATCTTATCTTAATATGACTACAGTTCCAGGGAATAATAGTTTCAATGGTTGGGGCTCAAATTCTGATGATATCGTTGACGAATACGAGACTTTTGTCCCTGCTGGGTACGGATTAGCTGTATATGCGTGGTTTAATTCGTCTTTAGTTGATCTTACTTTGTCAATGGTGGACCTTTCTAGTGGTGTTAATGTGATCTCTCAATCTTCAACCGCTAATCCAGAATATGTTACATCAAATGGTACTTATGTAGGTGGCATGGATATTGGTATTGAAGTCTATGTCTCATTTGGTGAAGGTTATTATGAAATGGCTTGGTGGATTTTTGATCTCGATAGTGATGGAGATAGTCATTGGGATATGAATGAGACCGATTGTGGATCTGATCCTGATGATATCAATAGTGTCCCATTAGATACTGATTCTGATGGTATATGTGACCCTCTAGATAATGATGATGATGGAGATTATGTTGAAGATGTCAACGATACTTTCCCTCTTGATGCTTCTGAATGGGATGATACAGATAATGATGGTACTGGAGATAATGCCGATTTAGATGATGATAATGATGGTTATGATGATCTGACAGAGTTCTCATGTGGTTCAGACCCACTACTTTCAAACAGTATACCGTCTGACTTTGATAACGATCTAACCTGTGATTCTTTAGACGAAGATGATGATAATGACGGTTATGATGATATTTCCGATGCATTCCCTATGGATGATCAAGAATGGTATGATTCAGATAATGATGGTATAGGGAATAATGCTGATACTGATGATGATGGTGATGGATTTAGTGATAATATAGAAATAACCTGTGATTCTGACCCTTTGAACTCTTTTTCAGTCCCTTCTGATTTCGATGGTGACGGTTCTTGTGATTTAATGGATGGAGATATGGATGGGGATAATTATCCGAATCCAGTTGATGCATTCCCTCTTGACCCTACCGAATGGTTCGATACCGATTCAGATGGATTTGGTAATAATTTAGATATTGATGACGATGGTGATTCTATTTCTGATGCTTATGATGCATTCCCTCTCGATGCTTCTGAATGGTCTGATAATGAAAATGATGGTCTTGGTGATAATTCTGATTTAGATGACGATAATGATGGTTGGTCTGATATTGATGAAATATCATGTAATACTGACCCTATGTCGTCTGTGCAAATCCCTATTGATTATGATAATGATGGTATTTGCGATATAGTTGATGACGATGATGATAATGATGGTGTTTTAGATATCTTGGATATGTTCCCTATGGATAATACTGAATGGGATGACACTGATGTAGATGGTATCGGCGATAACTATGATGATGATGATGATGGTGATAATTGGCCCGATGTTTCTGAACCAAATTGTGGTACTGATCCTCTCGATGGCACTTCGATACCGTTAGACTTTGATCAAGATTGGATTTGTGATCTTGTAGATAACGATGATGATAATGATTTGGAATTAGACTATGATGATGCGTTCCCAAAGGACCCTTCAGAGCAAAGAGATACTGACTCCGACGGTCAAGGTGATAATGCAGATAATGACGATGATGGTGATGGATGGCCTGATACTACTGAGGCATTGTGCTTTACAAGTTCGATATCTAGTAATTCTGTACCAGATGATACTGATGGAGATGGGGCCTGCGATTTACTTGATCCGGACATGGATGGTGACAATAGGCTCAATGAGGTAGATTCATTCCCTCTCGACTCTTCTGAATGGGAAGACCGGAATAACGATGGTAAGGGTGATAATGCCTACCCTTTATCTATTACAGATAAGATGAGTCTGAATCCTATTACTACATTTTTGATACTATTCTTACTGGTAAGTATGATTGGTGGTTCGGTACTAGTTTATACTGTTAAAAAGAAAGACTCACAAATTCAAACTCAAGCATATGATATGACTAATTATACTGAAGGTAGTCTCGAAGACTCAGATAACCAATTTGAGGATATTCTTCCAGAAGCTCCTGGAATACCACCTATGCCAGAGATGCCACCGATGCCAGATGAAGTTCCTCCTATGCCAGAGATGCCACCGATGCCAGATGAAGCTCCTCCTATGCCAGAGATGCCACCAATACCGAAGGCTACTCCTCCACCGCCACCGCCACCTGGTTTCGAACCTCGATTAAAAGTCGAAAAAACATCTGAAATAGTCTCTAGTTGGGAAGGATTACCTCCTGGTGGAGATTATACTGATACCGACCCTCTTCAATATGTAGGTGAAGGTATTGGTACATGGGTCGAAAGAGACGATGAGTCATGGGAAAAGATACTTGATTGAATTTGGTATTTTTGATGAATTTCCGTGCTTTAAATTCCCTTGGAGAAACATCTAATTGTTATTTTTTACTTAATCAGGAAATCAAGTGCGCATTTACATACTAAAACAATTACATATAGCCTCAATACATCATTTTACGAATATCGCATAATATTGGTGTTCTAATGAGCATCTGTCGGTATTGTTATATCCTTTTCATCGTGTGATGCACGATAGTGATACCCATGCAAA
>TARA_B110000240_G_scaffold11546_1_pt1 | contig 14329 bp, 6 predicted proteins | sample TARA_B110000240 | Tara Oceans TARA_B110000240 (sample SAMEA4397611) | marine metagenome | biome: Polar Biome; feature: [DCM] deep chlorophyll maximum layer (ENVO:01000326); material: water (ENVO:00002006), including particulate matter (ENVO:01000060) such as... | depth 17 m | reverse complement strand
TTATTATTATTATCACTTATTGTTATCTTATCTTCTTGTACTCAATCAGATAATTTAGCTCTTTACAATACAAACTTATCAATAGTTAAAAAAGCAATGTCGTGCTATGAAACTCCAACTGATTTTGAAACATTTAAGTCATTATTAAGCGAGGATGTTAAGCATCAATCTCCTATGTATGGTCAGGGACTAGTTGATTATGACGGAGTTTTAGGTCAAGCTAGTTTTTATATGCAAGGCTTTACTAATGTGAAGTTTGAAAATGCTGTTTGGTTACCAGGTGTTGATACTATATCACTAACTAATAACGGAAGTGTAAGAGTTTATGGAACTTGGTCTGGTGAAAGCATTGAAACAGGAAAATCTTTTTCAGTTGATTCATACCATTATTTTGATGTTAATGAAGGCAAGATAATTTCTTCTGGTGATTACTTTGATGCTACCGGAATGGTTATGGCTGTTTCTGCACCAGCTTCTTTGGATGAAGAATAAAGTTAAATCAATTTTATTAAAAAAAGCCTTGAATTATTTCAAGGCTTTTTTTATATAAATACTTTAAGTAACTACTAATTCAAACCTTAAGACTATTAAAGCAATTAGTAATATTGAGAATGAATTTGAAAAATAAATTTAGATTGATTCAAGATATAGTTTTTCAACCTTATTTCTTGCCCACCTAGTTTTTCGTAAGAATTTTAAACTTGAATTTACAGAAGGGTCACTTTTGAAACAGTTGATATTGATTATTTCTCCAAGTTCCTGCCACCCATATTTTTTATGTAAAAATTCAACAACTTCAGATAATTTTACTCCGTGTAAAGGGTTATTTGGTTGTGATGTGATTTTATTATTTGTCATTAACATTAATTTCTTTAGATAAATTTTCTCTAGCTAAAAGTTTATTTGAAACTTTATATGTGGCAGAATAACTAAGTTTTTTTTCAGCAGTTTTAAATGTTAAAAAAGCTTTTTTATACCATCTTGGGTCTGTTGCTTTTTTTCTAAAATCTTCATTTATTGATATTGCATGCGATTTTTTGCTTTTCCAAGACTCTATAGAGTATATACTAATTCCGTAGTATTCAACTCTTTCAAGAACAATCTGAAAATCTTCTTCAGAAAAACAACTAATTTCTTTTTTCTTGGGGTCCTTATTTAGGTTTTCTAAATCTTTAAATATGATGTTTTGTAAAAATTCTGTTTGTTGCATTTTTAATGATTTTTAATAATATGATATTCGCAAAACTAACCAATCCAAATTTGAAATAAATATTTAATTTTTTATTCTTTTTATTAATTTTAATAATGATGAATGAAACTGTGATTTATCACTTAATTTTGAATAAAATATTTATAAATGTCAAAATCAAAAATTACAGTAGTTAAAGCTTTTAAAGAATTTATATGGCCTAGAAAATCAATTATGCTTGTGGGGCTAGTGTTAATTGTAATAAGCCGATTGTCTAGTTTAGTTCTTCCTCTTAAGAGTAAACAATTGTTGGATGAAATTATCCCGAATAAAGATTTTGATGCCTTAACGTCTATGATCTTTATTATTAGTGGTGCTATTTTATTACAGGCAATCACTTCTTTTGCTCTCACAAGACTTTTAAGTGTTGAAGCTCAATTTTTAATATCTAAATTACGTGCTAAAGTTCAAAAAAAGATTCTTTCATTGCCTATATCTTATTTTGACAATAACAAATCTGGCGCATTAGTTTCAAGAATAATGCGTGATGTTGAGGGTGTTAGGAATCTTGTTGGCACTGGCCTTGTACAATTGTTCGGTGGTACAATTACTGCAATTGTTTCTTTTTTTCTATTAATAAATATAAGTGTTAAAATGACATTATTAGTTTTAACTCCTATTGTTTTGTTTGCTTTTATTGCCCTAAAAGCATTTAAATATATTCGTCCTATTTTTAGAAATAGAGGAGTTATTAATGCTGAAGTTACAGGAAGGTTAACAGAAACAATGAATGGAGTTCGTGTTATTAAAGGTTTTAATTCTGAGGAGCAAGAAAATATTGTTTTTGAAGCGGGGGTAGATAGACTATTCCAAAATGTTAAAAAAAGTTTAACAGCAACAGCAATTATCACTAGCTCTTCAGCATTTCTTCTTGGACTAGCCTCTGTTGGTATAATGGGAATGGGTGGGTCTATGATTATAGATGGCACATTAACTACGGGAGATTTCTTGTCATTTACTTTGTTGCTTGGTTTTATGATTGCTCCTATTATACAAATGAGTAATATTGGTAGTCAGCTTACTGAAGCTTTTGCAGGACTAGATAGAACAGAAGAGATTATGAACATTGAATCTGAATCTGATAATGAATTAAGAAAAATTTATTTGGAAGAAATAAGCGGTGATGTTGAATTTAAAAATGTTTTTTTCTCTTATGATATAGGAAAAGAAGTTTTGCATGGTATTAGTTTTATAGCGCCAAAAGGGACTGTAACTGCTTTAGTGGGTTCTTCTGGATCAGGTAAATCAACAATAGCATCTTTAGTTGCAAGTTTTATTAATGTAGAAAAAGGATCTGTTCTAATTGATAATAATAATATTAATCATATTAATTTAAACTCTTTTAGAAATCAACTAGGTGTTGTTCTTCAAGATGATTTTCTATTTGAAGGGACAATAAGAGAAAATATTTTATTTCCTAGACCAGATGCAAATGAAGATCAACTTTTAAATGCTGTTAATGCGGCATATGTAAATGAATTTACCGATCGTTTTTCTGATGGTTTAGATACATTAATTGGCGAAAGAGGTGTGAAGCTCTCGGGTGGTCAGCGTCAAAGAATTGCTATAGCTAGAGCTATGTTAGCTGATCCTAAGATTTTAATATTAGATGAGGCAACTTCAAATTTAGACAATGAAAGTGAATCATTAATTCAAAAAAGTTTAACAAAGCTTATGAAAGGAAGAACTACTTTTGTTATTGCGCATAGATTGAGTACAATTAGACAAGCAAATCAAATTTTAGTTATTGAAAATGGAGAAATAGTTGAAAGGGGAGTACATGAACAGCTTCTTAAGAAAAATGGTAGATACTTTGATTTGTTTACATATCAAAGTAAAATATAAATACTCTTATTATTTATTTCATTGATTTCTTAATTATTGAGCTGTTATTTTTTTATTAGATTTGGTTAAAATATAGAAATTGAATAAATATCTAATTATAATTTTATTTTTCCCATTTTTTGGTTTTAGCCAAGTATGCGATACTATTTATCCAAATCAATATGCTGATACTATCATTTATTGTATTAATGATGCTTCTTGTCATTCATTTTGTGATGGAGAAGTTATAATAACTGTATTAGGCCCAAACCAGCCTTATTATTTTGAATGGGGAAGCTCTGGAGCTCTGCCAAATGATAATTCCAGAGATAGCTTGTGTGCAGGTAATTACAGCGTAACTATAACAGATGGTAATGGAAATTTAGTAGATTTTCATTCTAATGAGATTGAAGAGCCATCGGAACTTGGGATTTTTAAGAATATAATTAATCCAACTTGTTTTAATTATTCAGATGGAATTATAAATATTACTACTCTAGGGACCTCACCATTCTCTTGGAGTTGGAATAATGGTTTTAACACGGAAGATCTTACAAATCTTCAATCTGGAGAATATATTTTAACTACAACTGATTCTAATAATTGTTTTCGAATAGATACTTTTAATGTTATAGAGCCTGTAGCTGTAGAATCAAGTACTATTACAGATACTTTATCTTGTATTGGTGTTTGCGATGCATATGGAATTGTTATTGCAACTCATGGAATATCTCCATTTACTTTTTTTTGGGATGATGGCCAATTTAATGATACGGCTATTAATCTTTGCTACGGCATAAATACTGTAATTATTACAGATGCTAACGGATGTAAAGATACAAATGAAGTTTTTATTTCTAACCCTGATACACTGAAAATAAGTAACTTAACAAATGATAGTTCATGTTTTCAGATTTGTGATGGTCAATTATCTGTTACTATTACTGGTGGAAAAGCGCCATATAGCACTTCTTGGAGAACTAACGGTATTGAATTTAATAATATAGATACAATTACTAATAATAATCTTTGTCCTGGTATTTATCAGCTTGTCTATTCTGATGTAAATCAGTGTTTGGATTCTATAAATATTCCTTTAATAGAAAGAGATTCATTTATACTTCAAGATTGGGTAGTAAATGATAGTTGTTTTAATAGTTGTACTGGTGAAATAAAAATTCAAATTTTAAATAAAATTAACTTGCCTTTTATTTATGATTGGAATATTGGGCAATCTGATACTATTATATCAAATTTATGTTCTGATACTTTTAATTTAACAATTATTGATTCAAGATTATGTAGCGAAACATATGATTTTTTTGTTTCTGAAGGTGATTCAATTTCTATTGATAGTTTAATTATTACTGATAATATTTGTTTTGGTAACTCAGATGGAGCTATTTCAATTATAAATATTGATGGAGTAATTTTTCCATTATTATTTAATTGGTCTAATGGACAGACTACATCATCTCCAACAATTAGTTCTTTAAGTTCTGGGATTTATAATTTTAGCATTGAAGATGCTTTTGGTTGTACTTATGATTCCGTTAATATTGAAATAAATAGTCCAGACTCCCTCTTTGTTACAGAAAGTTCTTTGCTGAATACAAGTTGTTTTGGATCAAACGATGGCTTAATAGATCTCGATATTTTTGGTGGTATAGTTCCATATTTTATTTCTTGGAATCAAATTATTGCTGACTCTTCTTTAATTGATACTGTTCCTGCTGGCGAGTATATATATACAATTGTTGATTCAGCTTTATGTGTTATTAGTGATACATTAGTTATTGAAGAACCAGAACAGTTACAAATTGTTGATAGTTTGGTAAATATTTTATGTAAAGGAAATAATTCTGGAGAAATTCATTTAAGTATAGCTGGTGGTACCTCTCCATATTTCTATTCTATTGATAATGGTCTCAACTTTCAATCTCAAAATTATTTTAATTTATTAAATGGGGGATCATATTCCATTATTATTAAAGATGCTAATGATTGTATTATTTATTCACCATTATATAATATTATTGAACCATTAACATCATTATCTGCAAGTTTATCTAGTTCTATGCTAACATGCTTTGGCGATACAACTTCAATAGTTGTTAATGTTAATGGTGGCACACCTAACTATTCATTTCTGTGGAGTAATGGTTTAATTACTCAAAATTTAAATGGAATTAATGGCGGAAATTATTCTTTATCAATTTTAGATGAAAATAATTGTGAACTTATTGAAGATATTATTATTGATGAGCCTAGTATAATAGAAGTCACAAATAATATTACAAATTTATTATGTTTTGAGGATTTAACAGGAACTATTGAAATCATTGTAAATGGTGGCGTTCCTCCTTATAATTACAATTGGAATAATGGAGATAGCGTCTCTTCTATAAGTAATCTTTCTGCTAGTACTTATCAATTAATTATGACTGATAATAATAATTGTGAATATGTTGAAAATTTTTTAGTTGAAGAACCATCTTCTTTAGAAATTTTTTATCAAGTAGAAAATATTAACTGTTTTGGAAATAGTAATGGTGAAATTGATATTTCCGTATTTGGTGGCACTCCTCAATATAATTTTGAATGGTCAAATTTTACGAATAATCAAGATTTATTAAATGTATCTGCCGGTAATTATAATTTAATAGTTACCGATAATAATTTTTGTACTAAAAATATTTCAATTAATATTAATGAACCTAGTGAGATAAATTTTTCTGTTCAAGTAAAAGATTTAATTTGTTTTGGAAATAATAGTGGTGAAATTGAGATAACAGCATCCGGTGGTACTGCTGGATATATATATTCAATAGATGGAGGAACAAATTATTCTTCTAACAATGTTTTTACAAATTTACAATCTGCTAATTATTCTATATGGGTTAAGGATAATAATAATTGTGTACTCAATCAATCTTATGATGTAAATCAACCGAATATGTTCTCTAATATTGGATCTTCTCAAGTTGATGTTGAAAAATGTTATGGTGATCTTAGCGCAAGTGTTGAGCTCATTATTAGTGGTCAAAATCCCCCCTATACTTATAATTGGTCTAACGGTGCCTCAACGCAATCAATTTTTAATATTGGTGCTGGAAATTATGAGGTAACTGTTTTAGATAATAACAATTGTCAGATTATATATTCATATTTTATTTTGGAGCCTGAATTAATTGAGTTAGAATATAATATACAACCAGCTAGTTGTTTAGAAAGAGATAACGCATCAATTACTACTTTTATTAAAGGGGGTACACCACCATTTTCATACCAATGGAGTAATGGGCAATACGACTCTGATATTTTTGATATTTCAAGTGGTTCTTACTCTCTAATTATTTATGATTCTGAAGGGTGCTCAACACCTATCAAATATTTTGATGTCGGTTTTGATAGTTTTAATTCATGTATAGAGATTCCTTCAGGCTTTACTCCAAATAACGATAATATACATGACGACTGGGTAATATATGGTCTAAATGATTTTCCTGATGTTGATGTTAAAGTTTTTAATAGATGGGGACAGCAAGTTTTTAATTCTCAAGGATATAATATTAATTGGGATGGTAAGTTTAAAGGTGAAGATTTACCTACTGCTACTTATTATTATATTATTGAATTAAATCAATCAGAAAAAATTTTTAACGGATCAGTTACAATAAAGAGATGATGAAAAAAATAATTATATTTCTTTTATTTAGCTATTCATCAATTTTTTTATTTGGTCAGCAATTACCTCAATATTCGTTGTATTTGTTTAATGATGTTATCTTAAATCCAGCATCTTTAAGTCAGCAAAAAGATAATAAAATTATTTTTATGCTTAGAGATCAATGGGGGAGTTTTGATGGTGCTCCTTTTACTCAGTCTATTTCATATTATAATGTTAATAACGAAAAGTACAAAAGAGGTATAAGTGTCATTAGTGATGTAACTGGACCAATTTCAATTTTGAACGCTACTTTATTAACAGAGTATACAATTACATCATTGAAAAATGATCTTTCATTTGGAGCTTCAGCAACTTTTATGCAATATAAATTTGATAATTCTCAAATTGTTTTAGAAAATGATGGGATTTTAGATCCTACTATTTTTGGAGGTATTGAAAAGGCTAACGGTAATAGTTTTACAATAGGCTCTTATTATCATTCCCATAAATACTTTATTGGGTTATCTGTTCCAAATATAATAGGTAGTTCGCTTAACATTGGAAATAATAAAAATAATAATGAACTTGAAACTCATTACTATCTAAATAGTGGATTTAATTTCATTTTAAAAAATAAGAATAAGATTATTCCTTCCATATTAATAAAAAAAATAGGACCCCTACCTGTTCAATTAGATATAAATCTTAAAACTATTTATGAAGATTTTTTATGGGGTGGAGTCTCTTTCAGGCCAAATGATGCAGTAGTAGCTTTATTTGGAATGAAGATAAATCAATTAAGTTTTGGATATAGTTACGATATCACTACATCGAATATTAGAATACCATCATCTGGTACTCATGGTCTTTTATTTTCTTTTAATTTTAATAAAACACCTGGTGATAAAGATAATGATGGGATTTTAGATTTTGAAGATGAATGCCCAAGAATACCTGGTCTAGTTTTTTTAAATGGATGTCCTGATAAAGATAGAGATGGCATTAAAGATGATGAAGATGATTGCCCAGAAATTTTTGGTTTAAAAATTAATAATGGATGTCCTGATTCAGACGGTGATGGTATACTTGATAAAAATGATACTTGTGTTAGTGTATTTGGTCTTGTAAGGTTTAATGGATGTCCTGATACAGATGGAGATGGTGTAGAAGATAGGTATGACGATTGTCCAAAGATTTTTGGATCTCCTTTTTGGAAGGGGTGTCCTAAGATTTTATTACAAGACACACTTTATATTACTGATACAATATTTAAAATTGATACTATTTATTTAAATAAAAATGTTAATGAGTATTTAAAAAAGGAGTTTGATAATATTCAATTTAATTTTAATGAATTCTCATTAACCAATCAATCAAAAAATATACTTGATCGTGTGGCTATTTACTTAAAAATTAAATTGAAATTAAGAATTTATATTGAAGGTCATACTGATGATGTTGATAATATTCAATTTAATATGATATTATCCGAAAATCGAGTTAAATCAGTTATGAATTATTTAGTTAGTAAAGGAGTGTTGAAATCAAGGATTAAATTAGGATGGAAAGGAGAGTCTCAACTACTAATTAACAAAAAAACTGAGTCAGCAAGAGCTGCTAATAGAAGAGTTGAGGTTAAAGTTATTGCTAGAGATTAAATTTATTTAGTTGTAAATTTTAATCAAGATTTAATATTTTATTACTCAGCATCTTACCAAATTGCTCTCCTTTTTCTATTTTTTGTTTGATATCCATTTTTATTTAACATTATATCATCCCATTTTCTATTTATTTTGTTATCTCCTTGAAAAGGACAAATAGTATTTCTAATTCTTTTATGATGATATATATTTAAAGATATTTCATTTGTTGAAAATGTATTAATATTTTTTAACTTAGAAACTGTGTAGTCATAGCTATAACTTAACTCGAGTCCTGTACTTCTTCCAATTTGCATTCTTATTCTTATTAATGGTGTTATAGATTCATTCATTAGTTTTATACTTTTATTTTCATTTTCTCTAGCAACTCTGTAAAAACATCCTATTTCTAGTTGTAAACCTTTCTCTAATATAACAGACATTCCAATATCATCTTTTTGAGTAGCATTATTTCCTTGTTTGTTATGCTTATAAATTAGTTTCCAAAATTTAAATGGATGTTTTGATGATGGTGTAATTGATCCATTATGTTCAGCATGCAAGATTAATTTTTGAGGAATGGTGCTATTATTACTTTGATTGTTGTAAAATGATTTAATTGGATTAACAAAATGGTGCCATGAAAGACCTATAAATGAAGTATTACTATATTTTCTATTATGGTTTGAATGTCTTGTTAAAATTAGTCCAATTGAAGGGTCTATCCATGTTTTCTGACTTAAATAATATGGAAGTTGAGCATTTGATATATTAATATTATTATTAAAATCATTTAACTGGTCAGTAAAGACTAAATTATTCCAATCTATTGAATTTATCCTTATAGTGTTAGAAATCCCAGTGCTTAAATATATATTTCTAGATAATTTACTGTGAATTGCTATTGGAACTATTCCTATATTATGAGATTTAAAAACGGTATTTGTTCTGTCTTCAATAAGGAAAACCCCTCCTGTTGCTGATAATTCACCACCAGATAGTCTTCTTTTTGTAAGATTACTTAGGGAAAAACTAAATTCAATGTAGTTTGTATTAAAATTTTCATTTAGTCCATTCCATTGATTTCTAAAATTAGTTAAAAGTCTTGAGTCTTGTTCAATTCCTGTTAAAGCAGGATTAAGATACATCATGTTTAGATCAAATTGGGAAAATGTAAAATCTTGACCTTTTAAAAGAGAGGATAACATCAGAAATAAAATTATAAATATTTTTTTCATTTTATCTTATTAAATATACTGAGCCAGTAGTTTTTCCATTTAATCCTTGCCAATTACTTCCGTCAGTAAATTTTGCATAAATTTTCCAAATATATGTTCCTTGAGGAAGAGGTATATTGTCAATTGTTGTGCCTCTCCAAGGAATAGCAGGTTTCTTCTCTACATATGTAATTTCTTGTGTTTGCCAAACTAAATTTCCCCATGAATCATAAATTTGTAAATGATATTCTTCTAAAGATTGTCCTTTAGGTAAGAAATACGATGTTTCACCAGAAATATCATTTGGAGCTAATGCATTTGGAACATTAAGGCTTTTAAAATAATTAACAAAAAGTCCTGGGTTTATACATGCTGTATCAGAACACTGAAATGGTAAAGTTTTATCCTCTAGTATTAAACATATATCATAAAAAGAAAGGTTGTTCGAATTTTGATAATTATTATTAGGAGGGTATTGATAATTAATTATTTCTTTATTTATCTCCTCCCATAATGTGTCATTATTTGTTGTCCAGATGTAATTAAATAAATTAGGTGAAGCAGTAATGTTATTTGAAGTAATAGATTGGCTACCGTCAAAATTATACAAGCCAGGGCCTAATTCAATAAGTGGCGTAGTTATAATTGCAACAGGAGATGGGTGTATAACAATTTTATTATTTTTTGTAATTAAATTTTTACACCCATTATTAGTTTCTACATATAATGATGGTGAATAATATGTTATATTTCCGTCTATAGTATTGTAAGAAATATTTGGTGATGTATTATTAGAAAATTGTTCATTGTCAAAATCCCAGTTCCAAATAATAATTTCTGATGATCCACCTTCATATAAACTATCAAATTCTATATAGGAATTGTCAAAGAAATTTATATTTAACTCTTCACATCCACTTTCAATATTTGAATTAAAATTTGCTAATGGGTTTGGGTAAACATTTAGATAATCAGTAATCGAGTCATAACAACCATTTTGATTAAATATGTATTGTGAAAATGAATAAATACCTGGAAAATTAAATTTATAAATAAAATCATGTGATGTTGTTATAGGTTGATTTGAATTATACTTGTCATCTATAAAATATGAATATGTATTTACATTTGATGGGTTTGCAATAAATGAGAACTCTACATCTGTTCCACATTGATTATTACTCCATAAAGTATCAGGATTTATTTTAGGATTAACTAAAATTTCAATATTTTTATTAATCTCAGCAATACAATGGGTATTACTATATTCACTGATAAATGAACTTCCCATAATATGTCTTAAATTATATATTCCTGAGTTATAGTTTAAAGAATTTGGCTTGAAATACCATGTAGAATCATTACTGTTTACAATACCATTATCAAAGCTCCAAACGGGACTTGGAAAATAAAGACCATCATTAAATAATTGATTTGCTTCAGCACTCATATGTGATTTATTAATAAAAATAAACTCCCCTCCTTCACAAATTGGATCTGAAATGAATGAAAGTACAGGAAGTGGATGAATTTCAATATTTTTATTTCCTTCTCTACTGTCAAAAGTATCAATACATCCTTTTATATCTGTTGTTTTAAGTACGGCCCATGAAATTGCACCAATAGTGTCATTAACGCTAAAATTATAATTTGGGTTAGTTTGAGATGAGATTCCAGCATCACTAAATTCCCATTCATTTGTTACAATTGGGTTTGAAGTGTAAGTTGATGTGTTTGTAAATGTTACAGGCTCACCTGAACAAACATTTATCCAATTAAAACTAGCTGAAGGATTATCATTAATAAAAATTATTGAATCCTTAATACTCGAACAATTATTACTATCAGCTACAGTAAGTGTAATGTTATGATTACCATTCTGCAAATAATAACTTGTAGCATCATCTATATTTGTTGAAAACTGAGGATTTGCATATTGACCAAAGTCCCAATGCCAGCTGACAATTTGTGCTGAAACACCATTAGATTGATCATAGAAAAATGTGGAACTATTATGGCATAAAAAATTTCCTGTAGAGAAATTAGCAATAGGATTACAAAAAACAGTAACATTTGAGGTGTCAAAGTTAATACATCCAAGATTATCTTCAACTTTAAGTATTACGCTATGTAAGTTGGAACAATTATCAAAAAGAAATATTGGATTTTGAGAATTGTTTGATGAATTAATAAAATCACCATCTGTTATAGTCCATGTCCAATTTGTTATTGGAGAGTTGCTTTCTACTGAAGAATCAATAAAAGTCATATTTGTATTCTCACAAACTGTATCAAATACAAAATTAGCAGTTGGGAGATTAAAAACATTTATTTGACAAGAATCTATTGAAATACATCCAAAATTTGAAGTAGTCCGTAATTTTATCCAATAATTACCTGGTGATGTAAATGAATAGTTTAAATCCCATGAGCTAGATATTGGATTTTCATTAATGTACCACTGCCAACTAACTATCGTTTGATTTGGCATATTTTCTAATGTATTATTAATATTTGAAGTGTTAACAAATGTTACTGAATCAAAAAGACATACATCTTGGCAAATAAAATTACTGTTAGGTTTTGGATAAACTATAATTGTATCTAACCAATTTACACTTGTGTCAATAAAAGTTGGTCCTGTTGGCCCGCCAATTGGTCCAGCAATTATTTCATGTAATATTAGGTAAGTTCCAGCATTAGTATACTCCCAACATATTGTATCAAATTGTTGATAAGGGATTGATAAATCTGGGCTAATAAAATTAGGATAATTTGGTGTTGAGGTTGGGTCATAATCAAACCACCAATTTACTATCGCATTACTAAAACCAGGTGAGGATAATTCTCTTAACTGAATACCGCATGAATCTTCTTCACAAGCATAATTTTGTAATACTTGAAAGCCAGAGTTAATTTGATTTGGAATAACATCAATAAAACAACAATATGTTGTGGAATCACAATTATTATATCCTGTAATACAGATGTTATATGAATTAGCTAATTGATAAGAATGCGATAGATCTGGCCACACAGGCATTCCGCCATTAAGATCTGGATATATAATTCCTGAGTTATTTCCATCTCCCCATCTAATAATAACTGAGTCTGTATTTAACGTATCAACAAAATTTGTAAAATAAAGTTGTAATGGACTATTTATTGGAATAGGAGTTATGCCACAAATTGGATTTGTCACAAAGAAAACATTTGGGTTTGGTAAAATTATAATTGAATCTAAAAATGTTGAATCGCCACAGCAATTACTGACAGTTAATTCTATATAATATTTTATTATTGTTGCAGCTGAGTTAAGTTGTATAAAAATTTGTGAACTATTATTGTATATTGAGTCAAGTATTATTATACTATCGTTCATATCTTTTACTTTTAGATAAGAACTCTCTATCGATCCATAGCTTAAATTTGTAATAGAAATTAAGCTTGTATCATTGCCACAAATTGTATCATTAATATTAAAATTTGGTATAGGTATATTTACCACTTCAAAATTCTTAGAAATAGAATCAGTACATCCATATTGTGTTTTAATAATATGCTTAATAGTATAAGAGCCTGAATCTAACATAGTACTATATGTTTGAGTGAATATTGAAGAATCAGAAATATTATTATCAATATACCAATACTCATTAGTCATAAGCCCTCCAAAACTTTCAAGAAAAGAGTTATCATTAAATAAACTAATTTGATTATCACATAATAAATTACTATCACAGCTTGATAGCGAGTTGAAATTAACTTCAGGGTTAGGGTAAATAGAAATTAATTTATTAATAGTGTCTTTACATAAATTTTGATCTGTAATTATTAACGAGATATTCCATTGTCCCCATGATGAAAAAATATATGGTAATGGGTTTGATATTGAACTTGTATCATTAAAATTTAATGTATCTCCATAGTCCCATTTCCAACTAATTATTGGAGTATTTGCAGCAATTGAATTATTACTAAATACTACCTCTGAACTGTCACATGAGTTTGGAGTGGAGAAATCTGCAATTGGTTGTGGAAATACTGTAAGACTATTCGAAGTAAAATTACTTATACATCCAGTAATACTATCTACTACAATAATTTGAATTGTAAATAAGCTATCAATTGAATTTGAAGTATTCCTAAATATGAAAGAGTCTTGATGCCCATTAAAAGAATTGGTTATTACTCCATTTTGATTAAATATATTCCAAATGTAATTTGCATTCTGTGTTAAAGTACTGGTGTCGGTAAAAATATTTAAAGGAGTACATCCTGACATAGTGTCAAGTGAAAAAAATGCAACAGGTGATTCTATTGTTCTAATAATAATTTCAGAGGTGTCAGGATTACATCCATAATTATTTGATACTATAAGTTGAATATTTACCGAATCATTATCATTTGTAATTGAATCTCGTGGTGGGTTTAATCCATTTCCTTGTACAATTAGACCATTAGAATGTGTAAAATTCCAGAAATAAAAATTATTAATTGAGTTCATTGAATCATTAGCAGTAAAAATTGTACTATCAATAAAAAATGGCGCACAATTTGATAATGAGTCTAAAATATTAATATCAGCAACAGAAGAATTTCTAATAATTACATTAAGTGTATGTATTGAATCACATCCATTTACATTTGTAAAGTTTTGTGTATAAATACCAGTATTTGTTATTAATTGTCCATTCCAATTATAAAAGTCGCACTTATCAATTATTGA
>TARA_B110000240_G_scaffold1418_1_pt1 | contig 14428 bp, 14 predicted proteins | sample TARA_B110000240 | Tara Oceans TARA_B110000240 (sample SAMEA4397611) | marine metagenome | biome: Polar Biome; feature: [DCM] deep chlorophyll maximum layer (ENVO:01000326); material: water (ENVO:00002006), including particulate matter (ENVO:01000060) such as... | depth 17 m | reverse complement strand
GCAAATATCATCTTAAATAGACAAAAAAAACGAATATTTAGTTTTATCCTCTGCAATAAAAGATCCTTTTAAAAAAGATATTAACAGAAATCTAAGTATTTGCATGTTACTGTCTCCTCATTTGAAAAAGAAACTAAATTTCTTTCATGAAAACACGTTCCCAAAAAGAATAGTTGGCGTTACTTGTGAAACCTATGCTATAAAAAATTGCACAGAAAGAGTTGCAGCACCTCTAAAATTAAAAAAACAGGAAAAATATACCCAAATTTCCAATACAGTAATGCATAATATGAATTCTTACGACTAAAATTTCTTATTTTAGCAACTCTAAAAAATAAACACCAAATATGGACTTAAACTTCAACAAAAACGAAGATTATAATAAACTTTTAGCCTCAGACTTGCGCAAACGTTTTGTAAAAGTAAAATTAGGTGGTGGTCAAAAAAGAATTGATAAACATCACGAGAAAGGCAAAATGACCGCTCGCGAAAGAATCGATTATTTATTAGACCCAAAAGCGAAGTCTATAGAAATTGGTGCTTTTGCTGGTGAAAACATGTATGCAGAGCACGGTGGTTGCCCTTCTGGTGGTGTAGTTGTAAAAATTGGATACGTAAAAGGCAAACAATGTATTGTTGTAGCAAATGATGCTACTGTAAAAGCAGGTGCCTGGTTTCCTATAACTGGAAAAAAGAATTTACGCGCGCAAGAAATATCCATAGAAAACAAATTACCCATTATTTATTTAGTGGATTCTGCTGGCGTTTACCTACCAATGCAAGATGAAATTTTTCCTGACAAAGAACATTTCGGACGAATTTTTAGAAACAATGCGATTATGAGCAGCATGGGAATTACGCAAATTTCTGCTGTCATGGGAAGCTGTGTTGCTGGTGGAGCCTATTTACCAATAATGAGCGATGAAGCAATCATTGTAGATAAAACAGCGAGTATTTTTCTTGCTGGAAGTTATTTAGTGAAAGCTGCCATTGGCGAATCTATTGACAATGAAACTTTAGGTGGTGCCACTACACACTGTGAAATTTCTGGAGTAATTGATTACAAAGCAAAAGATGATAAAGATGCACTTGACAAAATAAAATTTATTGTTGATAAAATTGGTGATTATGACAAAGCTGGTTTTAGTAAAACAGCCTCTTTTCCACCAAAGGAAAAAGAAGATGATATCTTCGGGATTCTACCAAAAGAAAGAAATGCGCAATACGACATGCTAGAAATCATTAAGCGTTTGGTAGACAAATCTGAATTTGAACAATACAAAGAAGGCTACGGAAAAACAATCATAACCGGCTATGCACGAATTGATGGTTGGGCTGTTGGTATTGTTGCCAATCAACGAAAACTAGTAAAAACTAAAAAAGGAGAAATGCAATTTGGTGGTGTTATCTACAATGATTCTGCAGACAAATCTACTCGATTTATTGCGAATTGCAATCAGAAAAAAATACCATTGGTTTTCTTACAAGATGTTACTGGCTTTATGGTTGGTAGTAAATCTGAACACGGAGGAATTATAAAAGATGGTGCAAAAATGGTAAATGCAGTAAGTAATTCTGTAGTTCCTAAGTTTACCATTATCATCGGAAATTCTTATGGTGCAGGAAACTACGCAATGTGCGGTAAAGCGTACGACCCAAGATTAATTGTTGCCTGGCCTTCCGCTGAATTAGCAGTGATGAGTGGTAATTCTGCAGCAAAAGTATTGTTGCAAATAGAAACAGCTTCCCTCAAAAAACGTGGTGAAAAAATTACACCAGAGAAAGAAGCAGAGTTATTTGACAAGATAAAGTCGCGTTATGATGAGCAGATTTCTCCGTATTATGCAGCTGCAAGAATATGGACAGATGCCGTGATAAATCCGTTAGATACCAGATCTTGGATTTCTATGGGTATTGAAGCTGCAAACCATGCTCCTATTGAAAAACAATTTAATATGGGTGTTTTACAAGTGTAGTAAATAATACCTATCTTCTAATAAATAATAAATGGCTAATATTCTAATTAGTCATTTTTTTATGCCTTATTTTTACATAATAATCAGATAAACATGAGTAAAGCGATATACATTGCTACCGTAGAATCTAACAGTGGTAAATCTTTAATATCTTTAGGCTTGCTAAGGATGATGTTAACCAAATCTACCAAAGTGGGTTATTTTAGACCCATTATTAATGAACTTGACAACAATGGGTACGATGAGCACACCAATACGGCGATTAATTTCTTCAATTTAGATATTGCCTATGAAGATTGTTTTGCATATAAACAGAATGAAGTTGTAGCTCTTTTAAGCGATGGGAAAGAGGACGAAGTAATTCATAAAGTTATTGAAAAATATAAAAAACTAGAAGCGAACTACGATTATGTTCTAGTAGAAGGTACAGATTTTTCTGGTGAAGGCGGTTTTACAGAATTAGATGTAAATCTAATGATTGCTAAAAACTTAAACATTCCTGCCTTAATTGTAGGTTCTGGAAACGGAAAGAAAAAGAAAGACTTCATCAACACCATGCAATTATCTTACAATTCTTTCATAAGTAAAGAAGTAGACGTTATTGGTATTGTTGCCAATAAAATTGAAGAAGATGAAGTAGATTATATTCGTGAGGAATTGATGAAAAGTTTTCCAAAACAACTCCAAATAGATATTATTCCAAAAATAGATTTTTTAGCATTTCCAACAGTAAAAGAAGTTGTGCAAGCTTTAAAAGGCCGTGTTTTATTCGGAGAACAGTTTTTAGACAATGCAATTGGTAGCTATAGCACTGGCGCCATGCAACTAAGAAATTACTTAACTAGAATTAAAGAAAATGCGCTGGTCATTACTCCAGGAGATAGAGCAGACATTATCTTAGGTGCGCTGCAAGCAAATGCATCTAAAAATTACCCTAAAATTGCAGGAATTATATTAACAGGAACACTGATTCCTGAAGAATCTATATTAAAATTAATTGAAGGCGTGCAATCTACAGTTCCTATTGTATCTGTTGATGGAGGTACCTTCGGAATTTCAAATAAAATTGGTGCTGTAAAATCTAAAATTTATTCCACCCACAATAAAAAAATACTCTTATCACTAGATACTTTTGATACCTATGTAAATGCAGAAGGCTTAACAAATACACTAACTTCTTACAAATCTAATAAGTTAACACCTCGTATGTTTCAATACAGTTTACTGCAAAAAGCAAGAATTATTAAAAAACATATAGTGTTGCCAGAGGGTGAGGACGAACGTATTTTGAAAGCAGCTGCACGTTTACAATCGTTAAATATTGTAGAGCTAACATTGTTGGGCGATCGGAATACAATGCAATTAAAATGCGATCAAATTGGCTTACAAATAGATTTAGATGCTTTAAATATTTTAAACCCGGAAGATTCCGTTTATAATAAAGACTTTGCAACTACCTTATTTGAAGCTAGAAAGCACAAAGGAATGTCTGAAACTACCGCAAACGATCTGGTGCATGATGTTTCTTACTTTGGTACTTTAATGATTTTAAATGGTTTGGCAGACGGCATGGTTTCGGGAGCCATTCACACAACCATGCACACTATAAAACCAGCCTTGCAGTTAATTAAAACAAAACCTGGCGTTTCTGTAGTTTCCTCTGTATTTTTCATGTGCTTATCAGACCGCGTTTCTGTCATGGGAGATTGTGCTGTAAATCCGAATCCGAATGCAGAACAACTTTCTGAAATTGCCATTTCATCTGCAGCTTCTGCAGAAGCTTTTGGAATTGAAGCAAAAGTTGCAATGTTGTCTTATTCTTCTGGAAGTTCTGGAAAAGGCGAGGAAGTAGAAAAGGTTAGAAAAGCAACCGAATTGGCAAAGGCCAAAAAGCCAAATTTAAAGATTGAGGGTCCTATTCAATATGACGCTGCCGTAGACATGTCTGTTGCAAAAACGAAAATGCCAAATTCTGAAGTTGCAGGACAAGCTTCTGTATTGATTTTTCCTGACTTAAATGCAGGAAACAATACCTATAAAGCCATTCAACGAGAAACCGGAGCACTAGCAATTGGGCCAATGTTACAGGGCTTAAACAAACCTGTAAACGACTTAAGTAGAGGCTGTACTGTAGATGATATTTTTAACACTATTTTATTAACCGCAATTCAAGCAAATCAATAACCTATGAATATCCTCGTTTTAAATGCAGGTTCTTCTTCGCTGAAATATCAACTCATCGAAATGCCAAGTCAAACGGTAAAATGTATTGGTTTGATTGAAAAAATAGGAACAGAACAGGCTATTTTTTCTTATGAAAAAAATGGTGTAAAAAAAACTAAAAAACTATCCATACTAAATCATACTGTTGGGTTAAAAAAAATTGCAGCTACTTTATTAGATCCAAAAACAGGTGTTATACAAACTGTTGACGAAATTAAAGCAATTGGACATAGAGTAGTTCATGGCGGAAATAAATTCAGCAAAACAATAGTTGTAGATAAAGAAGTTAAAAAAAGTATTCGCTCATTATTTGATCTGGCACCCTTGCATAATCCTGTAAATTTAGCCGGAATAGAAATTGCAGAAACTATTTTTACATCTGCCAAACAAATTGCCGTTTTCGATACTGCCTTTCACCAAACAATGCCGAAAGAGGCCTATCAATACGCTATAAAAAATTCCTATTTACAAACACATAAAATTAGAGCTTATGGTTTTCATGGCACAAGTCATAAATATGTTTCAGAAAAAGCAATTGCCTATTTAGGTGCCAAATCATCCAAAAAAATAATTAGTATTCATTTAGGAAATGGCTGCAGTATGTCTGCAATTAAAAATGGTAAAAGCATTGAAAACTCAATGGGATTTGCTCCTATGAATGGTTTAATTATGGGAACTCGTTCAGGAGACATCGATCCATCCGTTATTTTCTACATGATGAATAGCCTAAATAAATCTAAAAGAGAAGTCTATAATTTATTAAATCAAGAATCTGGAATGCTCGGCTTAACTGGTGATGCTGATTTAAGAGAAATCTTAGAAAAAGCGGCAAAAGGAAATGAAGAATGTAAAAACGCCTTGAATTTAGCAGGATATAGAATTCGCAAGTTCATTGGTTCTTATACGGCAATTTTAAACGGATTAGATGCCATTATATTTACCGCAGGAATTGGAGAGAATTCAGCTGAAATGAGAAAGTTGGCTTGTGAAAACTTAGACTTTTTAGGAATTCACTTGGCTTCAGAAAAAAACAATTTACACGCTAAAGAAATTCGAGAAATTCAATCTTTAAACTCTAAAGTAAAAATATTGGTGATTCCTACAAATGAAGAAGTTGAGATTGCAAAACAGTCTTATGAACTACTGAATCGATAAATTCATAAAGACAATTTTAAAATTGCATTTAAAATTGTAAAACCACAATCAAATTTTTACATTTGTAGGTATAATTAAAAAGAAGTATATAAATGGGTAGAGCATTCGAACTTAGAAAAGGACGCAAAATGAAACGTTGGTCAGCAATGGCAAAAACGTTCACCAGAATTGGTAAAGATATTGTAATGGCTATTAAAGACGGTGGTCCCAATCCTGACTCTAATTCTAGGCTAAGGGCCGTAATGCAGAACGCAAAAGCTGCAAACATGCCTAAAGAAAACGTAGAACGTGCCATAAAAAAAGCAACTGATAAAGATACTGCTGATTATAAAGAAGTTTTATTTGAAGGCTATGCACCACACGGAATTGCACTTCTTTTAGAAACTGCCACGGACAATAATAATAGAACGGTAGCTAATGTGAGGTCTGCTTTTAACAAGTGTGATGGAAATTTAGGAACTTCTGGATCTGTAGTTTTTATGTTTGACCATGTGTGTACGTTTACTATTAAAAAAGAAGACATTACCATTGACTTAGAGGACTTAGAGCTAGAATTGATAGATTTTGAAGTAGAAGAGGTTTTTGATGATGAAGAAGGAATTATCATTTACGCTCCGTTTGAACAATTTGGTGCCATTCAATCTTTCTTTGAAGAGGGAAATGTTGAAATTTTATCTTCTGGCTTTGAAAGAATGCCAACAACTACTACGAAGCTTTCTGAGGAGCAACAAGCAGATGTAGAGAAGCTTTTAGAGAAATTAGAAGAAGACGATGATGTACAAAATGTATATCACTCTATGGAAATGTAGACCACTCAACTTATATAATTATTAAATCCAATGTTTTTTTTCGTTGGATTTTTTTTGTCTCCGTTTCTATAAAATGAATTATAAAATGAATTTCTTTTGGAACTTCAAATTTTGATAAGTTTGCTTTTTCAAGGCTCAAAGTAATCGCAGGCCCTTCAACAATCAAAACCAATTTTTCTCCTAATTTTTCATCGGCAATTCCTGCAACGAAGAAACGTTGGTGGATACTATGCGCTAATTTTTCTTCTATCTTTTCTGGATGCAATTTAATACCTCCAGAGTTTATAACATTGTCAAACCTTCCAAGCCAATCAAACTGTGTGTCAGAAATTAAGTCTACCACATCATTAGTAAATATAACTTTATTAGAAATTTTTTCGTTTTTTATAACCAAACAATTTCTTTCGTCTTTGTAAATGGTTGTGTTTGGTAGTGTTTGATAGAATGTGCTGTTTCGAGCATTTTTGGGCAAAGTAAGATTTTGATTACCCGTAAATTCTTTTGTCACATTCTCTTGCAATGATGGGAAATTATTTAATTTCTTGACTGCTATATGTGTAATAGTTTCTGTCATACCATAAGTAGCAAAAACTGCTGTAGCAATAGATTTTAATTTTATCTGGAGACTGTTTGAAACAGCGCCACCACCAATAATTAATTTTTTAATTTGAGGTAGTTTATCAATCGAATTCTCTACTTGCAAAGGCACCATTGCTGCAAAGTCATATGCTTTAGAATTCTCTTTTAACGGATTAGAACTAGCCGCAACAACATCTATGTGCCAACCTAAAGTAAGTGCTCTAATTAGCATCATTTTGCCTGCTATATAACCTATTGGTAAACACAACAACGCTGTAGTTTTTTCTTTTAACTCAAAATAATCTCCTGTTGCAAATGCAGTATTCTGCTTTGGCTTTTTCTGTAATTCGATAGCTTTCGGAGTTCCTGTAGCTCCAGAAGTTTGCACCAAAATCACTTCTTTTTCAGAAAACCAATTCTCCAAAAAACAATGAATATCAGGAGAGTAATGAAGTGCGTAAGATAACAAATCATCTAAACCCTCAAATGAATTGCTGTTTAATTTAAAATCTTTATGATAGACTGTGTGCTTCAATTTTATTTAAAATTCTGTGGATTCTGTGGATTCTGTTAAACGCTCTGGCATTGTAATTTTGCCTGTTAATTTTTCTTTCCAATTTGTCCAACCATATTTTTTAGAAAATAAAAATAACATGATAGGATACAAAATAAAAACTGGTAAAAACATTTCCCAAGATACAGAAGGCTCAGAAATATCCTTGTAAAGAGCATTCGTTTGAAAAACTGACCAATCTGTAGTTACAAAAAATGCGGCTGTAACATTATTAACAGCATGCAAACCTAAAGCAATCTCTGTTCCTTCATCCATTAGCGTTACAATTCCAAAGAACAAACCTGTACCAATATAGTAGACCATTGTTATTTGCCCAAGCTTTGCTACTTCTGGGTTTGTGCCGTGTAATAATCCAAAAACGATAGAGGTTACTAATAAAGGAACCCACCTGTTCTTTACTAAAACTCCAATTCCCTGCATAAAATAACCTCTAAAAAGTAATTCTTCAAAACTTGTTTGAAAAGGAATGAATATAAAAGATATTGCCACCAAAATAAAAAACGGAGTCGCATTAAAATTCCAAGTAAAATTTTCTGGAGCTAATAAAATCGAAGCATAGGTCATAACAACCGCCAAAACTCCCCAAACAAAAAAACCATAAAAAAAACGTTTCCAGTCTATTTTAACTCTACTCGTAACTAAAGACGTAAAACTTCTTTGGTGGATGTATTTCACACCAATAAACAAGAAAATTAATCCAGCTAAAAACATGAATAACATTAAAAATAGCAAGAAATTTTTATCTAAACCCGCAGTCATGAAATTATCTTTTGCAAACGCTGCAAATTGAGCAGTACTTTCAGATTTCGAAAAGGCGGCCATCACAAGCGGTAAAACACCTAAAACTTGCCAACCAAAAAAGACAATTACAATTGTAAATAACCAATGATACCAATCGTTTTTACCTTTATATGCTTGTTGAATGTAATTCATGTTTTATAAATTAAAATTCCATTTTTTAGAATTGTTATAGTTTAATGTTCCGTTTTTAACTTCTAGCGGACTCTCAAAGTTATTGGTAAACAAACCTCCTGTGCCTAAACCCTGAGGTAATTTATTCTGCAAAGTATGCGTGAATTGTGCAATTGCACTCAAGCCAATATTACTTTCTAAGGCCGAAGTAATCCACCAACCTACATTATTCTTTTGAGCAATATCAATCCATTCTTTACTTCCCCCAAAACCACCAACCAAACTTGGTTTTAGAATGATAAACTGTGGTTTGATTGTTGCTATTACTTGCTTTTTTTCTTCCCTAGAAAAAACACCAATTAATTCTTCATCTAAAGCAATTGGCAAAGGTGTTTTCTCGCACAGTAAGGCCATTTCATCCAATTGACCTTGCCTTATCGGTTGCTCTATAGAATGTATTTCTAATGCCGATAGTACTTTTAGTTTCTCTAAGGCATTTTCTGATGTAAAACCTCCATTTGCGTCTACCCGTAATTCTATTTCGTTGGCTGAAAATTCTTTTCGAATCGATTTTAACAATCTTATTTCCGCCTCAAAGTCGATGGCACCAATTTTCATTTTGATGCAAGAAAAACCTGTTTTTAATTTTTCCTTAATTTGCCTTTTCATAAAGTCTTGGTCTCCCATCCAAACCAAACCATTTATCGCAATTGCCTCTTTTCCTTTGGTGAATTCTGAAGGAAATATCTCAAATTTATTTTTACTTTGTAATGATAAAAAAGCTTGCTCCAATCCGAATTGAATGGAAGGGAACGCAAAAACCTCATCTAACAAGTAGGCGAGTCCTAGATTGATGTTTTCACAAACCCAATTTAGTTGTTCTTCGTAGTTTAAGACATCATCAATACTTAAACCTCTAAACAAGCCTGTTTCTCCAATACCTATTTTACCATTTTCTTCTAAAATGATAAACCAAGTTTCTTTTGTTCTTAAAATTCCGCGAGAAGTACCACTCGGATTTTTAAAATTTAATAAGTATTTCTTATAGCTTGCTTTTATCAATGTAAATTTATTTATTAATTCTCTAAGTATGCCTTAAAATTATTCAAATATGATTGATCTTGAGCTTGAAAGGTCCCCCTAAAATAAGGAAACATGCATGCCATTATAAAAGATTCACTTTGGCAACTAGCGTTTAGCGTAATCGTTGTGATTCCTTTTTCTTCAGAAAAAAGGTAATCATCTTTTTTTAGCATATTTTCTGCATCAAAAAATAAGGTTACTTTTTCATTTGGCACGTATGCCATAATTTTTTCTGTCATTACAATCTCTTGCCCTTGATTTAATACTATAACATCATAAATACTTCCTGTTATACCAGGGTTGTTATTTACAACCTTCACAGATTTAATATCTGGAATCCAGTTTTGAACGCTGTCAATTTGCATAAAGCTACTAAAAACTTCGGGCAACGGTTTTTCAATAGAAATTTTTGCCGAATAGTTTGTTTGTTGCACTAACAAACCCGTCGCTAAAAAAGCAACCACTAAAATAGAAATGATAATTAAAATTATCTTTATTGTCTTCATATATTATTTTTAAAAGAATTGTCCTATTCCAAACAAAATAGCAAACAAAAAAGTACTCAATGCTACTTTTTTCAACTCGCCGTCTAGTGCCGCAGGAATAGTGTTATTTGATACTGTAATCATATTTTTTACTAAAGGAATAAAAGCTATTAAAAATATAAATTCATAAATGGAACTAAAATATACAATCGTGTAGGTTACTGCCGCAAGTAATGCCCCAATAATTAATGTGTAATGGTATTTTTTTGCCTTTACAATTCCTAATTTTACCACTAAAGTATTTTTACTATTTGCTTTATCCTCTTCTCTATCTCTTAAATTGTTCAAATTTAAAACCGCTGTACTTAACATACCTATAGAAATTGCTGGTAAAAATATTTGAAAATCAAGTTGTTTAGCATACAAAAAGTAACTACCTACAACACTTAACAAACCAAAGAAAACAAAAACAAAAACATCCCCAAAGCCACTATAGCCATAAGCTGAATTACCTACAGTGTATTTAATTGCAGCGGCAATAGATGCCATTCCTAGACCGAAAAACAAGAAGGAATATCCGAAATTTTCACTTCCGAAAGCTACATAAATTAGTAACATAGCAATAAACACAGTAATAATTGACGTAAGTATCATTGCCATTTTCATTTGCTTTGGCGTTATGGCTCCTGAGGAAACCATTCTTGCTTCTCCAGTTCTATTTTTATCAGCACCTTTGATACCGTCGCCGTAATCATTTGCGTAATTAGATAATACCTGAAAACCAATGGTTGTTAAAATTGCCAACCAAAAAATAAGCGACTCAAAAATTGAACTTCTAGCGCCATTTTCTAGCATACTATTTACAAAAGCATTCCCAAGATAACTTCCTAAAATAACACCAGATATAGACAAAGGAAGTGTTCTTAAACGCGCTGCTTTTATGTAACTTTTTACATCCATGATTTCTGACTAGTTTCTACTTTAAATAGGGTATAATTATATATTTGTTCTGCCTTTTCTAACTGAATACAAGGTATTTTAATTTTTCCTGAAGCTGTTTGAAAAATAACATCTGCCACATTATTTTTTACCTGAAAAATAGTTTGTTTCAGCTTTACATTCTGCACTTTAAAGAAGGGCAGATATGTTTTGTGTGTTTCGATGGTTCCTTGGCCTACCAATAACAACTCTTTATTAAAAAGATAATACCTTTTTTTAAAACTTACTTCTATTGACAAAATAAAAACAGGAATGAGTAAAGTATTTACCCAAAACACCTGGTTACTCTGAATGACCACATAAAGTAAAGTATTCAAAATAAAGAGCATCAACGCACCTCTAAGATACAATCGGACTCTATAATAAGATGTTGAAAGATTTTTATTAATACCTTCTAAATTTTCACCTGAAAAAAGGAGGTTTTTAATCACGGTAACTTGCCTTAATTGGCAACCAACAATCTTAATCACTTTATCTTTTTTATTCTCTACTTTACCACTAATTGCCTGCTTAAAATTAATGAATGAAATTCCCAATTTCTTCTTTATGGGATTGTGTGATATGGTAATATGCTGCACCTTATCTTTCTTTAAAATAACTGATTTCTTGGTTGTTAAGCCTTGGTAAATCTCTAATGCGTTATTTTTTACAAATACAGTTAAATTAAAATGCCTTAATACCACACGTACTATCGAACTTAGAACAGCTATCACGGACAAAATAATTAAAAAGCCCACTATTAAAATTATATTATTTTCTAAAGAAGATGCGTTTTCGGTAATGTAATTATCTAACAAGTGTTGTTTGCCTAACCCATCAAATAGATCGCTAATTTGTTGATAAAAACCAACCAAAACAGCAAACAATAATAACAAACTCTGTAAATGATTTTCAGTAAAACTCACTTTCATTAACGCTGCAAAACCAATTTCTAACAACGGCTTATTTTCAATTTCAACATCTGAGATTACAGTGCTCCTATCAAAAATAGTAATTGCCTGTTTTAAGGCACTTGCTTCCTTGAATGACAATGCTTTAATCGATATTTCTGCTTTACTAGAACCTGCCGTTTCTATATTTACTTCGTGCACATCTATTATTTGCTGAATAATATTTTGCTTAAAATTAATATTTTGAATGCGATCAAAAGGGATGGAAGTATGTGTTTTTTTGAGAATTCCTTTCTGCAGAATAAAATGCTTGTTCTCTATTTTAAATTGAAAATTTTTGAAAATTAAAAAAGCCCTAATTAAGAAAAACACGAACAAAGCAAACACTCCCATATAAATATAAAGTAATGTGCTTTCTGAAATCTTGGAAAATTTTTGAATAAAAAGGAAGAGTAGAAACCAAAATGCCTTGAAAGCTTTGTAAAGTATATTTAAATAAATTACAAGAATTCCTTTTTTAGACTGTCTCCTAAAGTTGCTAAAACGATCTGTGTTATCCATCTATTTTATTGCTGATGAATTCTTTTATTTGCTGCGCGTCTTCTTTTAAAAGGCCACTAATCTTTAAATCGTCGCTGCTATCACCTGCTGTAAATACACTTAAAGAAACCAAATTAAAAAACCTAGAAACAGGTCCTTCATCAATTTCTATATGTTGTATTCTATTGAAAGGCACCGTTGTTAGACTTCTAAAAAGCACTCCTTTTTTGTAGGAAATATCTTTTTCTCTTACAACATATTTCATTTTTTTAAAACCGATACTTTTTATTGCAAGCACTGCAATGAAAACTACAAACACAGTTAAATAGAGCCAAATCGTGTTTTCTACAATCTTAAAAACACCATAATAATCAGTGATAAACAAAGCTACAAATAGTATTAAAAAAACAAGGAAAACATGTATTAAAATTACTTTTAAATATTTGTTATTTATCGATTTGAAATCGATTTTAATAATGTTGGGAAAAGAAGTAACCGTAATGTTTTGAAAAGAATCTGTCATGCAATTTAATATTGTAACGCTTCTTTAATAGCTATAGGAGCATCATTTAATAATGCCTGTACAAATGCACCTTTATAGACCCTAATTAATTGAGCCCTAGAATTTCTTGCTTCTTTATAGGTGTTAAAAGAGCCTAACCTGTATTTTACTAAAGAGTTTTCTTGAAAAACAGCTATACTTTCTATATTCGCTATTGTGCTATTTACTTTTTTTAAGGCTGCTATTTGAACCGTAAAAACTAATTTATCTTTTACGACTTCTAAAACAGGAATTGTAATCTCCTTTTCTTTGATTTCTTGTGGAATAACCACTTCCTTTTTATCCGTCTTTGAACACGATAAAAAAGCAACACAAAAAAATAGTAAAAGAATATTTTTCATATTATAAATTATTAGCTTCTGCAATTAGTTCTGCAATATCTTTTACTACAACCTCAGCTTCTTTTTCTTTAAATTTAATACCATCTGTCATCATTGTATTACAGTATGGGCAACCAGTTGCAATAATATCTGGCTTGGTCTCTAACGCGTCTTCTGTTCTTAAAATATTTATTTCTTTGTCGCCTGCTTCCGCATCTTTAAACATTTGTGCACCACCTGCACCACAGCACAAAGCAGTCTTTTTATTGCGTTTCATTTCTGTTAGATTAACGCCTAATCTTCTAATTAAATCTCTTGGAGATTCATAAACATCATTTCCTCTCCCTAAATAACATGGGTCATGAAAGGTAACTCTTTTTCCTTGAAGTGTAGATTCGTCAATTTTTAAGCGTCCTTCAGTAATTAAATTCTGTATGAATTGTGTGTGATGAAAAACCTCATATGTACCTCCTAAACTTGGATATTCATTTTTTAAAGTATTGAATGAATGCGGATCACAAGTAACAATTTTCTTTACTTCGTAACCATTTAAAACTTCAATATTCATCATTGCTTGCATTTGAAACAAGAACTCATTCCCTGCTCTCTTTGCTGCATCTCCTGTAGAAGATTCTTCCGTTCCTAAAACGGCAAAATCTACGTTTGCCTGATGTAGTATTTTTACAAATGCCCTTGATATTTTTTTTGCTCTATCATCATAACTTCCTGCAGCACCTACCCAAAACAATACTTCTGGTTTTTTTCCTTGGGCCGTCATCTCTGCCATTGTTGGTACGTTCATATATTTAGTTTTGAGTGTTAAATTTTGAGTATTTGGTTATTTAAACTAATAATTAAAAAATTAATCTTACTCTTCGTTTGCCCAGTTTAAACGATCTTGCTGATTGTATTGCCAGGGCGCACCGTTATTCTCGATATTACTCATCATTGCGTTTAATTCTTGTGGCGCAGCACTCTCCTCCATTACCAAATACCTTCTCATATCCATAATAATAGAGAGTGGATCTATGTTCACCGGACACTCTTCTACGCAGGCATTACAACTTGTGCATGCCCAAAGTTCCTCTGGCGAAATATAATCGTTTAGCAACTGTTTGCCGTCCTCTTTAAAAACCCCTCCGTTTGTGTCTATATTTCTACCAACCTCTTCTAAACGATCTCTTGTATCCATCATAATTTTACGAGGAGACAATTTTTTACCGGTTAAATTTGCTGGACAAGCAGAAGTACATCTGCCACATTCTGTGCATGTATAAGCATTTAAGAGCTGCATTTTATTCAAATCTAAAACATCTGATGC
>TARA_B110000240_G_scaffold108079_1_pt1 | contig 14468 bp, 13 predicted proteins | sample TARA_B110000240 | Tara Oceans TARA_B110000240 (sample SAMEA4397611) | marine metagenome | biome: Polar Biome; feature: [DCM] deep chlorophyll maximum layer (ENVO:01000326); material: water (ENVO:00002006), including particulate matter (ENVO:01000060) such as... | depth 17 m | reverse complement strand
TAGATGAATGATTGTCCTCGACAGAACCCGGCTTATCGGCCATCTCAATTTTCTTTATTTGTCAATTTTAATCAGCGGTCAGTCATTTGCTAACTTTAGAAATTATTCTACTTTTTATTCGCGAGATCCATTAAGACTTTAAGGGTGTATTGTTCTTCAAATACCTGAATTTTCTCTAATTCATCGATTGATATTGCAAAATTTAGATTTTGACCTTCCTTCATTACCATTGATGCAATACCTATCACGTCGCCCATTTTATCAAAAACTGGTGCGCCACTACTTCCTTCAGAAATTGGTGCAGTTATTTGAAACAATCTTCTTCCGAGATAATAATCTGCGTTATAGGATTTCCGTTTTTATCTCGATACGAATAAACTAGTTTTCTATGCTCATCAAGCAGCTCTCTTGTCTCGGGAGTGTCGCACGCATTATTTTTTATTTGAGATGCCATTGTTGTACGAAAGGCATCCATGTCTAGTTCACCTACTTCCCAGTTCACAAGCGTGTAGTTGTAATGAATATCGCCATCGTTTAGTGCCATACTAGTAATGAGTGTGTCATCATCTATTTTTGTAGGCATGCTTTTATTGGCCATATCAATTTCATTTTGCAATGCTGTATCTGTATCTGTATCTGTTGCTTGTAGAATGTTAGCTACTGTCACAAGGCTTCCAATAATCACCGCCATTTTTGCAAGCATCGGCCATACAGCCCTTCCTTGATATTTCCCAGCGCTTCTCCAAATTGCTATGTATATAAAAATTACATACGCAATTGTGAACCATGAAAAAAACTGTAATAGTAAAAATAAACCCTCCGAAGTTACAACTTTGAAGTAATTAGTTTCAATTAAGATATACGCGGCATTAATCAAGGCGGTGATTAGAGAACCAAAGACCCAATAAGTGATTACTAGACGGACATCACCTCTAAAAAGACGAGCGATAAAGGTGGCTTTTTTATCTAAAGGTTTTTCAAGACTCATAAGTTGCACCAGTAATCAATCTATTCCATACAACTATATTAAGGGACATATAGTCACTAAATATAACATGGATTCTGAAGGGTACATCGTTGTTAACCTCCTTACTCCATTACTGCAGGGGCTTTTAGATACATTCAGGCTTATTTCTGCTAATGATTCAGCTAACTCACTTTTCTGGCAAAATGGATTTCCCATTTCATTTTTTTGGCTTCTACTAGCTATAACCTATACTCGGCTAAATGATTCAGTTTCGTTGAGGTTAAGGTCTAGTTCTTCAGATAGGCTTTTGACTAGTTCAGTGGAAAGCCTGTGATTAGGAACATAGTAATGAACATCACCATCATTAAGTGCAGAATATGAAATTAGCTTTTTGATGAGTGATATTGAGTAACTTCTTTTGCAAAGGACTCTATAATCTCAACTAGTCTTTCACTACCGTCAGATACAGATAAATATTTTTGATTTGATTTATCATTCATACTCACTAATCCAAGCTATAAAATATCCTGTACTTATAATTGAGTAATCAGTGGATTGTATGAGGCTACTCTTTAGTCTTTAACTACGGTTATTTCATCATGCTCTCTTATATTGTAGTTATAGTCATATTTCTGTAAGTTATTGTGCCGAATAATTGAACGTAGTTCTATTATATAATCTTGGCCTCTTTGAGAGTATTTGCCGAGGCCTTCAACAAGTTCAGCACCTCTAATTGATTGCTCTTCCTCCCTCATGATTACTCTAATCTTACGAAGAGTTTTATACGCTTTATGGCTATTGAGATTTCGAAGATAACTTGCAACAGAGTCACTGGGTGAATTAAAAGTTGCGACCTCGTGAACATCTCCAGTCCCACGGCCCTTAGGAACCATACCGCAGTCTTTTTTGTAGCACCATTGACCAAAATAGTTATTTCCTTCGCGAGCAAAACGTGATGTACCCCAACCGCTTTCATTGGCAGCCTGAGCAAGAGCAAGTGAAGCAGGTATGACATCAACACGTCGAAGCAATGTTGCCCAGTCATTCTCATTGTTGATATTAAAGTTGTCTAGCTGATAGGTTTCTAAAAAGTTTTCTAGCTGAAAGTGGTCAAACCATCCAAGACTGTCTGGATGCTGGCTCCATTCGCTGATTTTATTACGTGCTTTAAGGATCGAAGCATTATGATTATTAATCAATGGCAGTAAATAATTGAAAAATTCTTTTTTTCGTTCAGTACCTGCTTCGTATTTCGTGAAGTCTGGAATAGTATCGGTAACAGCCGCTAAAACGATTAAAAATCCAAGCAGGACAGCACAGCAGATTTTAACCAGGTGTTTTGTGTCCATAAATAGTTGGCCCATAGTGCTATCTTTTTTGGTTAAGTGACAAGAATTATTTCACCAAACGTTGCTAGTTTTGATCATTATACGATCATGCATTAAATACAAATTATTTTATACATATATGTTGTTTATTTTGTTGTATGTACTAAAGGATTTTATTCTTGAGCGTTTTCTTGCTATATAACTTCCATGAAGAGTTAATAAAGAATTTTCTCTTTAATTAGCTAAGATTCTATCCATAACCATACGCATACGCAATCTTACGCTTAAAGCAGTTATTTAAAATCTCGCGCTGATTTCTTTTTTTTTCTTGAAACGTGGAAAGTTGTCTGTTGGAAGTGCGTGTGAGCCTTTAGTTAAAAAAAGCTATTTAACAGTGAGAATTCACATTAACTTCCCGTTGCAGTTTAATGATAAAAAGGTAGTCCTTACTATTCATTACATCTTAGACCCAACCACTTTAATAAAGTAACGCTAAGTCATTGTCCTTTATGGGGGATTTGTCTATTTTGATGCTTGACATGCACTTGACTCGCTCCTATAGTGTCAAAAAGTGGGTAAAAGTGGGTAAAAGTGGATTAGGAGAGTGAGCGATGTTTAGAGGCGTAGCAACATTTAATTTAGATGCAAAAGGACGGGTGGCAATTCCAGCCAAGTTCCGTAAGCATCTTGACGCCTGTTGTGAAGGACGCTTAGTAGTCACTATTGATCATGCTGACCATTGTTTACAGATGTATCCCCTCTCCGAATGGGAACAAGTTGAACAGAAGCTTTCTAGTCTACCAAGTTTGAATACCCAAGTCCGCCGCTTGAAAAGAATGTTACTCGGCTATGCGACTGAATGTGAGATGGATAAAAATGGTCGTATTTTATTACCGGCAAAATTACGTGAGTTTGCAGGGTTAGAGAAAGATATCGTGATGATAGGCCAGGGGAATAAATTTGAATTATGGGATGAGGGCACTTGGAATAGTTTGATGGAAGACTGTTTAGAAGAAGACTTTGGCGGTATTTTACCGGCAGAGTTAGAAAGTCTTTCTATCTAACTTCGATCATGACGAAAGCCAATCAAGAACATCTTCCTGTCTTATTAGATGAGACAGTGAATGCTTTGAACATTAAGCCTGATGGGCTTTATATTGATGGAACATTTGGCCGAGGTGGCCATACGCGGGCTATATTAGAGGAATTATCTCCTAAAGGACGTGTATTAGGACTTGATAAAGATCCAGAAGCTCTGATAGAAGGTCAGAACTTAGCTGCAAAGGATGAAAGGTTTACTATTGAGCAATGTTCTTTTGCGACATTGTCCGATACTGTGAAAACAAGGTTTTGGCAGGGAAAAGTCGATGGTATTTTATTGGATATTGGCGTCTCATCACCACAATTGGATATTGCCGAGCGTGGGTTCAGTTTCCGAAAAGATGGTCCTTTGGATATGAGGATGAATCCGGGTGAAGGCAAAAGTGCAGCAGAATGGCTTGCACATGCGAGTATGGATGAGATCACAACAGTACTAAAAACTTTGGGTGAAGAGCGTTTTGGTAAACGAATAGCAAGAGCAATAATAGAAACAAGAGACGAGTCACCACTAAGAACTACTAAGCAGCTAGCAGATTTAGTTGATAAAGCAAGTCCGTTTCGTGAAAAAAATAAACATCCAGCAACACGAACATTTCAGGCTATACGTATCCATATTAATAATGAATTGGGTGAGCTATCCGTAGTACTTCAGCAAGCTATTGATGTGATGGCCATCGGTGGGCGACTTACCGTGATTAGTTTTCACTCTCTGGAAGATCGAATCGTTAAACGGTTTTTCCGAGAACAAGCAAAAGGTGATGATTTACCGGCACACTTTCCTATTACTGCGGATCAGTTAAACCCTAGTATTAAGTTAATTGGCAAAGCTATTAAATCAGGCGAGCAAGAGTTAGCTAATAATCCAAGGGCTCGGAGCGCAGTTTTACGTGTTGTGGAGAAAATAAAATGACGTTGGGTCAAATGATTCACATACAAAGTCAGCATTTTTCTCTGCATGTAATGCTATTAGTAGTATTGGCTTCAGCTATTTCAGTTGTGTATATCAAACATCAAAGTCGGGTCGAATTTGTTGGGTTGCAAAAACTTGAGCAACATCGAGACGACTTGAATGAAGAATGGGGAAGGCTTTTATTAGAACAAAGTACTTGGGCAAGTCCAGGCCGAGTAGAGCGTCAGGCTAAAATCAGGTTGGATATGGAAGTACCGGTCGCTGCACGAACTATGGTGCTGAACCCATGAGCCGCAGAACTAGAGAAAATTATCAGGTTGGCATTTGGCGCTTGAATTTACTACGATTGATGTTTATAACCCTAATACTAGGCTTAGGATGGCGTTTAGCTGATATTCAGGTATTTAATGCAGACTTTTTAAGAAACCAAGGGGATGCTCGTCACCTACGTAATGTTGAAGTTGCAGCTCACCGAGGTATGATTTTAGATCGTCATGGCGAACCTTTAGCAATTAGTACTCCAGTACATTCAGTTTGGTTAAACCCACAAGAATTTAATGCTGACAATAAACAGGTTGTGAATTTAGCTAAAACCTTAGGTATTAAAACCTTATCAATTAGTAAAAGAATAAAAAAAAATAAAAAACGTGAATTTGTTTATTTAAAAAGACGAGTTACACCAGAAGTAGCAAATAAAGTAAAGAGCCTACATATTAAGGGTGTGGGCCTACAGCGAGAGTACAAACGCTATTATCCAATGGGAGAAGTCACATCTCATTTAGTTGGTTTTACAAATATAGATGACATGGGGCAGGAAGGACTTGAGTTGATGCATGATGATGTATTAACGGGGTTGCCAGGTTTAAAAAGAATGGTTCGAGATAGCCGTGGTAATTATGTTGAGGGTGGTGAGCAATTAAAGATAACGAAAGACGGTCAAAATATTCAGCTAAGCATTGATTTAAGACTTCAGTATTTAACGTATCAGTCTTTAAAAGAGGCGGTTATGCATTATGAAGCAAGATCGGGCTCAGCAGTTATTTTGGACATTCGAACGGGTGAAGTACTAGCCATGGTAAATCAGCCTTCATTTAATCCTAACAATCGACGAGGATTAAAAACTAGTGACTATCGTAATCGTGCTGTGACTGATTTATTTGAACCCGGTTCTACAGTTAAACCTTTTACGATGGCAAGTGGATTACAGTCAGGTAAATTTAAGCCAGATTCAATTATTGATACACGTCCAGGGACTTTAAAAGTCAGTGGGCACACCATTAAAGATTTTCGTGACTATGGTCAAATAGACATGGGAACTTTGATTCAAAAATCAAGCAACGTAGGTGCAAGTAAGATAGCTTTGACAGTCGATCCTGATGAGCTGTGGCATGACTTTGCAGCTTTTGGAATGGGAGAGTTAACAGGTGGCTTTTTCCCCGGAGAGGCTATGGGTAGCATGCCAGATCCTAAAAAATGGCGAGAGCTAGATAGGGCTACTTTATCCTATGGTTATGGTCTAGCTTCGTCAGCGTTACAACTTGCGAGGGGCTATATGGTGCTTGCTAATGGTGGCATTTTACAGCCTATCAGTTTCATTAAGCTGACAGAAAAACCTGTCGGAAGACGAGTTTATACGACAGATGTAATGAAGCAAGTAGTAACAATGATGGAGGGAGTTGTTGAAGAGGAAGGTACAGCAAAACTAGCAGCCGTAAAAAATTATCATGTCGCGGGTAAAACAGGCACTGTGAAAAAGGCCGGTAAGGGAGGGTATGCAGAAAAGCAGTATTTGTCATTATTTGCTGGGATTATTCCATCTAGCAGGCCACGTTTAGCGATGGTTGTAATGATCGACGATCCTAAAGGCGAAGAATATTACGGTGGTTTAGTAGCTGGACCTGTTTTTTCAAAAGTAATGACGGGTGCTATGCGATTACTCAATATTTCTCCAGATGATTTGTTAATGAATAAGCTTCAGGTGGCAGAAAAGTGATGAAGATGCCGACGATTACTAAAAATATTTCTACATTATTAGTAGGTATGGTTCGGACGCCTGACTTGATAGAAAACACATGTGTCACAAGTGTTTCAATGAATAGTCGAGAGCTTGATGCAGGTGGTTTATTCATTGCAACAGCAAAAAATGTTAACCAGAGAACATTACATATTAAGGAAGCAATAGAGAAAAAAGCAAAAGCCATAGTGTTTGATGAGCTATTACCTTTAAGTGAAAAAGAAAAACATTGCTTAGCAATAGCAAAAGTTCAAGCTATAAAAATGATTAATTTAAGTGAGAAAGCTAGTGAAATAGCTGCACGATTCTTTGGGCATCCTTCATTAGCTTTAACAATTATAGCCGTCACAGGTACAAATGGTAAAACATCAGTTAGTCATTTTTTAGCTCAATGCCTTGAGTCATCTGGCCATGCATGCGGCTTGATCGGAACCATGGGAATAGGTCGTTTAGAGGGATTAATTGATTTAGACATGACGACACCAAATCCTGTAAGTTTACAAGCCAAACTAGCTGAGTTCTGTCATCAAAAAATAAGTTATGTAGTTATAGAAGCATCTTCACATGCTTTAGATCAAGGACGCTTAAACAGTGTTGGGGTTGATGTTGCTGTACTTACCAATTTAAGCCGAGAGCATCTGGATTATCATAAGAATATGGCTGCTTATCGAGAAGCGAAAAAACGTTTGTTTGATTTTGATAGTGTTAAAACAGCCGTTATTAATATGGATGATGAGTTTGGCCAGAGTTTAATAGATAGTTTAACAAATCGCAAAGGACTGACTTTAATAACCTATAGCTCTCAGCTTAAGAACATGACGTTGCTTGCTAAGCATGTTAAGGCATCATTGAAAGGTCTTAAATTCACCATAGCAAATAAAGCAGAAACAGGTCAGATTGAGTGTGACGTAGTAGGACATTTTAATATTGATAACCTACTCGCAGCGGCAGGAGCTTTATTAGCAATACAAGTACCTTTTAATACAGTACTCAATTTAATAAATAAGTGTCATGACATTGATGGTCGAATGCAAATGTTGGGTAATGAGGACCAAACAAGTGTAGTGATAGATTTTGCTCATACACCAGATGCACTTGAGAAAACATTGAAGTCGTTGAAGCTTTTGATGCATAAAGATGGGCAATTATGGTGTGTTTTTGGGTGCGGTGGTGAGAGAGATCTTGGCAAACGGCCCTTAATGGGCTCAAAAGCTGAACAACATGCAGACCAAATAGTATTAACAACGGATAATTCAAGAAGTGAAAGTAATAAAACTATCGTGGCTGAAATTTCAAAAGGGATAAAAAGTCAAGATAAAGTGCATGTTGAACATGATAGGAAGAAAGCTATAACTTATGCAATAAATAATGCAAAAAATGAAGATATAGTACTTATCGCTGGCAAAGGTCATGAGCAATATCAAGATATTGCAGGTAAGAGGCATTCGTTTAGTGATAAAAAAATAGCTCTTGGGGCCTTAGTAGCAGCAAATGATGAACGATCAATATCAATTGGTTTGAATAAATGAGTACTCAATTGACATTGAATGATGCTGCTAAATTACTAGGCTTAGATTCTTTTGATGTGAATTTAGCTATTACAGGTGCGGCTATAGATAGTCGAAGAGTAAAAAAAGGGAACTTATTCGTAGCTATTGTGGGTGACCATACTGACGGACACCATTATATTTCTGAAGCTAGAGAAGCAGGTGCGAGTGTTGCATTAGTTAGCACATTACAAAACGATAGGCTACCACAGCTAGTAGTTAGTGACGTTGTGAAAATGTTTGGGAAGCTAGCTGCGTATTGGCGGAAACAATGTAATTGCAAAGTGGTTGCAGTCACAGGCAGTAATGGAAAAACTACAGTCAAAGAAATGTTAGCAGCAATATTGTCACAAAGTCATGTGGCCATTGCGACAGAAGGTAACTTAAACAATAACTTAGGCGTTCCTTTATCCTTATTTAGAATTCAAACAGATACAGATTATGCCATTATTGAAATGGGAGCTAATCATGCTGGTGAAATAGCAGAATTAGTGCAATTAGCCTGCCCTACAGTCTCACTTATTAATAACGTAAGTGAAGCCCATATAGAAGGATTTGGAAGTATAGAAGGTGTCGTAGAAGCGAAGTCTGAAATCTTCTCAAGCCTGCCAAGTGATGGTGTAGGGGTTTTTAATGCGGATATGAGTTATTCCCAGTATTGGAACAATGTGTTGAAAGAGCAAAGAAGTCTATCTTTTGGATTAAACAGCTCAGCTGATGTACAAGCAACAGATTATCAGTCTTATGTTACTTCAAGTCATTTCATGGTGAGAATAGATGAAGTTTTTCATTATATTAATTTACCGCTTCCTGGTAGTCATAATATGTGTAATGCATTAGCTGCAATTGCTGTGAGCAAAGCATTGTCTATTAATGTTGAAGATATGGCCTCAGGCCTTAATAGTGTGAAAAGTGTTCCGCACAGGCTACAGATACGACAAGGTATTAAAAACGCTACGATTTTGGATGATAGTTATAATGCAAACCCAGCATCATATGAACAAGCAATTGCAACATTGAAAACATTTCCAGGTGAACATTGGATAGTGTTGGGTGACTTTGGTGAATTAGGTGAGCAAAGTGAAGAAATTCACACTGACTTAGGTATTAAAGCTAAATCAGTAGGTATAAAACGCTTACTAACTATCGGGAATAAAAGTCGCTCAGCCAATATTTCTTTTGGGGAAGGAGCAACACATTTCTCTGATTTAACAAGTATTCAAGAGTATTTAGAGTCTAAGTTAAGTAAAGACATTACATGCCTTATTAAAGGTTCGCGGTTCATGAAATTAGATAAGCTAGCAGATGAACTTGCTATAAGGAGAGAAGGCTAATGTTATTACATTTAAGTGAGTATTTAAGCCAGTATCATAGTGGTTTCTCTGTGTTTCAGTACCTAACATTAAGAGCTATCTTGGGTGTGATAACAGCCCTTGGTATTGCACTAATTGTGGGGCCGACAATGATACGGCGATTGAGTTTTAAGCAAATAGGACAAGTTATACGTGATGACGGACCACAATCACATTTGAGCAAATCAGGTACACCGACGATGGGTGGAGCTTTAATTTTGGTTGCAATAGCAATAAGTACTCTGTTATGGGCAGATTTAAATAACCGTTACATATGGGTAGTGCTATTGGTGACAATGTTATTCGGAGTTATTGGTTTTATTGATGATTATATAAAACTAGTTCGTCAAGATCCAAAAGGCTTAGCAAGTAGATATAAGTACTTGTGGCAATCAGTTGTTGGTGCAGGTGCAGCAGTTTTTTTATACACATCAGCGACAATTCCTGCTGAAACTGAACTAATAATTCCTTTCTTCAAAGATGTAATTATTCCATTAGGTGCATGGTACATGTTGCTGGCGTATTTAGTGATTGTGGGAAGTAGCAATGCTGTAAATTTGACAGATGGTCTAGATGGTCTGGCTATAATGCCTACGGTAATGGTGGCAGGGGCACTAGGTTTATTTAGTTACTTAGCCGGGCACGTAGAATTTGCTCGATACCTTTCAATTCCATATATTCCGAGTGCCGGTGAATTAACGATCTTTTGTGCTGCAATGGTGGGAGCTGGTTTAGGTTTCCTTTGGTTTAATACTTACCCAGCTCAGGTTTTCATGGGTGATGTGGGTGCACTTGCTTTGGGTGCTGCATTGGGCTGTGTAGCAGTATTAGTGAGGCAAGAGTTAGTGTTATTAATTATGGGGGGGGTATTTGTAGCTGAAACATTATCTGTTGTAGTTCAAGTGGTGTCATATAAATTAAGAGGAAAGCGCGTATTTTTAATGGCGCCAATACATCATCATTATGAATTAAAAGGATGGCCAGAACCGAGAATAATCGTGCGGTTTTGGATTATTACAGTCTTTTTAGTGTTAGTTGGCATAGCGACATTGAAAATAAGATGACAGTTATGAGCCAAGCAAAAGTAGACAGAAAAGCATACTTGATAATTGGTCTGGGAAAGACAGGATTATCTTGTGCTCGCTTTTTGATAGAACAAGGTCACGCTGTTGCAATAATGGACACACGTCAGAACCCTCCCTATACAGACATCGTTCATAATGAATTACCTGAAGTATTAATACATAAGACTGGATTAGACCTGAAGTTAATGCTGAAGAGTGAGGTTATCGTTTTGAGTCCTGGTGTTGACCCACGCTTATCAGAGATAAAAGCAGTACGTAAACATAATATAGAAATTATTGGCGATATTGAGTTATTTGCACGCTCTATTAATCAACCAGTAATAGCAATTACAGGTTCAAACGGAAAGAGTACGGTCACAACAATGCTGACTGAAATGGCAATAATGGCAGGTAAAGACATTAAAGTCGGTGGAAACATCGGTATACCTGCCTTAGACTTGATTGCTGACTCCGAGCCAGACTTTTATATTCTTGAATTATCAAGTTTCCAATTAGAGACAGTTTCATCATTGAATGCCTATGCGTCAGTTGTATTAAATATTAGTCCAGATCATCTTGACCGTTATGACGATATTGAACAATATCAAAAGACGAAAGCTAAAATTCACATTGGTTCTGGAGTCATTATTGTTAATAGAGATGACAACTTATCGTGTAATTGTGCTGTGGGCTTTCAAAATAAAACCGGCTTTACTTTGCATAAACCGGTAGGTAATGATTTTGGAATTGATGAGGAAGGGGGGGTAACTTATTTAGCTCAAGGTATGGTGAAATTACTCCCAGTAAGCGATATTAAAGTTACTGGGGATCATAATATTTCTAATGTATTAGCTGCCTTAGCTTTAGGGAATGCAATGCAGTTGCCCATGAAAACTATGCTGGAAGCACTAAAGCAATATAGCGGTTTAGCACATCGTTGCCAATTAGTGGCAGAAGAGAATGGCATTCAATGGGTTAATGACTCAAAAGCGACTAATGTGGGAGCAAGTATTGCCGCTATTAAGGGCCTTGGTTATGGACGGAATATCGTCTTGATTGCGGGGGGTGTTGCAAAAGAACAAGGGTTTTCCGATTTAACACCTTTTTTTGATCTTCATCTAAAAAGTCTTCTTTTGATTGGACAGGATGCTAAAAAAATATCAGAAGTCACCGCAATAAATATTCCACAAGAAATCGCACGAAACATGTCAGATGCTGTAAAAAAGGCCAAAAAAATCGCAACAAAAGGAGATGTTGTTTTGTTATCACCTGCGTGTGCGAGCTTTGATATGTATGACAACTATGAGAAACGTGGAGATGCTTTTATAGAAGCTGTAGAGGCTCAATTGTCGTGAGTAAAATAAATTTAATGAATGAACTTGACGGGAAGTTAATGTTTTCAGTCTGTACATTATTATTTATTGGTTTAATTATGGTTGGGTCAGCATCAATATCAATTGCCGATGGTAAACTAGGCCAACCATTATTCTATTTTAACCGCCAGCTAATTTTTACAGTTATAGGAATAGTCCTTGCAACTATATCAATGAAGATAAGATTATCAGTTTGGCGTCAAATGGCTCCACTATTGCTAATAATTGGAGTCGGCTTATTAATTTTAGTACTTATTCCTGGGGTCGGTAGAGAAGTAAATGGAAGTAGGCGATGGCTACCACTTGGCCCGATAAGTATACAAGTCGCTGAAGTTATTAAATTATTCTCTGTTATTTATGTTGCTGATTATCTGCAGCGTCATCATAGTCTGCTACAAGGATCATTCTTTAAAGTCATTGGGCCATTAATATTATTAGGTGTCGCAGCAATACTACTTCTATTGCAACCAGATATGGGCTCAGTAGTAGTCATTTTTGCAACTGTATTAGCAATGCTGTTTTTAGGTGGTTCGCGTTTAGATGTATTTGCTACATTGATAAGTATTTTTGCAGCATTATTTATGGCTTTAATTTGGTTTGCACCATATCGTCTACAACGTTTAAAAACATTCATGGACCCATGGGAAGATCCATTTGGTAGCGGTTTTCAACTCACACAAGCTTTAATAGCTTTTGGACGAGGAGATTGGCTAGGTGTTGGATTAGGTAGCAGTATGCAAAAGCTATTTTATTTACCTGAAGCACACACAGACTTTTTGTATTCTATTTTGGCAGAAGAGCTAGGTTTGTTGGGGGCATTGAGTGTCTTAATATTGTTTGGTATTTTTATCTGGCGTGCACTTGCTATTGGACGTGCAGCAGAATTATCAGGTCAGGTTTTTGGTTCACAAATCGCGTATGGAATAGGAATATGGATAGGTCTTCAAGCCTGCATCAATATGGGCGTCAATATGGGCGTGTTGCCTACAAAAGGCTTAACACTTCCATTAATGAGTTATGGAGGAAGTAGTTTATTAATAAGTTGTGTCGGGATTGCTTTATTGTTCCGAGTTGACATAGAAACACGTTTTCCTGAGCAAGCATCAGTGAGGGTGAAACGTTAATGACAACAATTATGATTATGGCTGGTGGAACGGGTGGACATGTATTCCCTGCATTGGCTGTAGCAGATATATTGACACAACGAGGTGTAATAGTGACTTGGATGGGTACAGCTAAGGGCATCGAATCTCGACTTGTGCCAGAAGCAGGCTATCCCCTGACTGAAATTAGTGTGCAAGGTTTACGTGGCAATGGAGCAATAGGTTGGATAAAAGCACCTTTCAAGTTAGCTAAAGCTGTCCTTGAAGCAATCGCGGCAATTAAAAATACAAACGTAGACTTAGTACTAGGCTTAGGTGGCTTTACGTCGGGCCCGGGCGGAGTTGCAGCGTGGTTGTTAAGAAAACCAGTTGTGATTCATGAACAAAATGCAATTCCTGGTTTAACAAACAAATTGCTTGGGGTTATTGCTAGTAGAGTACTACAAGGTTTTCCAAACAGTTTTAAAGCATCTCTGCAAGCTGAATGGGTTGGGAATCCTGTTAGAGCATGTATAGCGGAAACAGCGGCTCCTATAAATAGAGTAGAGATGGTAGGGGGTATAAGACTATTGGTGTTGGGTGGAAGCTTGGGTGCTAAGTCTTTGAATGAGATATTACCAAGGTCTTTAGCTTTAATAGGCTCTAGTAGAAATATTACTGTTCGACATCAATGTGGTCAAAAGCACCTAGGTGAATGTAAGAAAAATTATCAACAAGTTGGTGTGCAAGCTGAAGTAACAGAGTTTATTAGTAATATGGCTGAAGCCTATAACTGGGCCGATCTAGTTGTATGTAGGGCTGGTGCTTTGACAATTGCAGAACTTTCAGCTGTAGGTGTAGCATCAATACTAGTGCCTTATCCTCATGCTGTAGATGACCACCAGACACATAATGCATCAGCATTGTTGGATGTTGGTGCTGCAGTTTTGATCGATGAGTCAGAGCTGGATGAGAAAGTGCTTTCCAATAGAATAATTGAGCTTACATCAAGTAGCAATAACCTATTTAATATGGCTGTAGCTGCTAAAACACAGTCAAAACCGAAAGCAGCCGTAACAATTGCAGACATTTGTATGGTGGTGAGCCATGGATAAAAAAATGTCAGCAATGCAAAGTCGTGTCAAACATATTCATTTTATAGGAATAGGTGGCGTTGGCATGGGTGGTATTGCGGAAGTGTTGCTTAATTTGGGCTATCAAGTCTCAGGCTCGGATATTTGCGAAAATATTTTAATTAAACATTTACGAAAGTTAGGTGCTTTGGTGAATATTGGACATGATGCAAGTCATTTGTCAGGTGCAGATGTTGTTGTAGTATCAACAGCAATTAATGACGATAATTCAGAATTGATGGCGGCAAAAAGTAATCGTATTCCTGTTGTGCCGCGTGCCGAAATGTTAGCTGAGTTGATGCGTTTTAGTTATGGGATTGCCGTGGCTGGAACGCATGGAAAAACAACAGTAACAAGTTTGATTGCAGCCTTGCTAAGCAAGGGTGATTTAGATCCCACTTTTGTGATCGGTGGTCGTTTAAATAGCGCTGGAAGCAACGCTCGGTTAGGTAATGGTCGTTATCTAGTAGCCGAAGCCGACGAGAGTGATGCGTCATTCTTGTATCTACAGCCTGTAGTCGCAGTGGTAACTAACGTCGATCAAGATCACATGGCCACTTATGACGGAGACTTTAATAAGTTAAAGTCAACATTCTT
>TARA_B110000240_G_scaffold102693_1_pt1 | contig 14489 bp, 11 predicted proteins | sample TARA_B110000240 | Tara Oceans TARA_B110000240 (sample SAMEA4397611) | marine metagenome | biome: Polar Biome; feature: [DCM] deep chlorophyll maximum layer (ENVO:01000326); material: water (ENVO:00002006), including particulate matter (ENVO:01000060) such as... | depth 17 m | reverse complement strand
TAAACGTTGCAGCAAACACACCAGAAGCTGCAAAATTAGCCATGGGCGCAACCATGTTCCACTGGGGTCTTCATCCGTGGGCAATTTATGCAGTGGTTAGTTTATCTCTGGCTTTTTTTGCTTACAATAAGGGGCTCCCGCTTTCAATCCGTTCGATTTTTTATCCGATTTTAGGTGATAAAGCGTGGGGATGGCCGGGACATATTATTGATATTTTAGCTGTTTTGGCTACCTTATTTGGATTAGCAACTTCGTTAGGTTTAGGTGCGCAGCAAGCCTCAGCGGGGATTAACCATGTCTTTGGTTTAGAAGGCGGTATTGGCTCGCAAATTTTAGTTATTGTAGGGGTTACTTTATTAGCCGTTATATCCGTTGTTCGCGGCATTGATGGCGGTGTAAAGCTATTAAGTAATATAAACATGCTGATAGCGTTTGTATTACTGTTGTTTGTTTGCCTAGTTGGATTTGCTGTAGCTATGGGGAATGTTCCAAATACAGTAATGGGGTATGTAGAAAACATTATCCCTTTGAGTAACCCACACGGCCGTGAAGACGAAACATGGATGCACGGTTGGACTGTATTTTACTGGGCATGGTGGATTTCGTGGTCACCGTTTGTTGGTATGTTTATAGCTCGTGTTTCACGCGGACGCACTATTCGTGAATTCTTAATCGCTGTATTACTTATTCCAACTTTAGTGACGGTATTGTGGATGTCTATCTACGGTGGTATTGCAATTGATCAAATTATCAATGGTGTTGGCGCGCTTGGGCTTAATGGCTTAACTGAAGTCCCTTTAGCAATGTTTCATATGCTGGATGAACTGCCGCTTTCAAATATATTATCGTTTATTGCGATTGTTCTTGTACTTGTGTTTTTTATTACCTCGTCAGACTCTGGGTCGTTAGTAATCGATTCTATTACAGCCGGTGGTAAGATTGACGCTCCCGTTCCCCAGCGTATATTTTGGGCTACAGTTGAGGGGGCTATTGCTGCTGCGCTACTTTGGATTGGCGGAACACAAGCCATTGAAGCCTTACAAGCGGGTGCTGTGTCAACAGGTTTACCATTTACGTTTGTGCTTTTACTTATGTGTGTGAGCTTAATATTAGGTTTAAGAACTGAGCCTCGCCCAGTTAAGTAATAAATTAACAACAATAAAAAACGCCGCATTTTTGCGGCGTTTTTATTTATATATGTTCAGCTCCATATAGTGCACAACGGTGTTTCTTCTGTGTAATGATGACGCAATTGAGCTTGTAAAAGCTCAGCGGTTGCAAGCGCATCGGTTAACGCATGATGCCCTTCATAAGCAGGTAGAGAATAACGTTTACGACAGTCATTTAGCCTGAGCGATCCCAGTTTAGTGTTAAATAGCTGCCCTATTAAGCCTTGTTTTGCTTTGAGCGCTCTTCGCTCAAGTTCCATGGTATCTACAACCATAAACTCAATACGCTCTTTTAATCTCAATAATAACGCACTATTAAAAAAGCCACGTTCGATTGCCGCATAGTGAACAACTATTACCTTAGAACGCAAAGCATCAAGTAAAGGGGCTATAATGTTGTCAAAGTCAGGCGCGTTATCAACATCGTTATGAGTAATACCGTGGATCACAATAGATGATTCACTTAGGTTTCGTCTTGGCTGAACCACCCAATGTTTACTCTGTTTACAGTATATTCGCGCTAATGTGAATGGCACTAACCCTACACTCACAATATCATCTGTTTTACTATTAAGCCCAGTTGTTTCAAAATCTAATGCAACAAAAGGAATGTCTTTTACAGAAACGCTAGCATCACTAAATGTAGATAAATAAAACTCTTTTAGTAAGTTGTTTTGCGCATCATCAGCAAGCTGAGCATAACGTGTATTCCAGTTTTTAACTTCTTTGAAAAACATAAATTATTTCACACCCGAGTGTGCGGTATAACAAAATTTAAGGTAATTTTGCGCCTTATCTAGAATAGCAAAAGCATCTTTTAAATGACGCTGTTCAAATGGAGAAAGTAGATGCGGATCAAGATTATTGTCGGGTACTTCACCCTGCTCAATTTGCCATGCCTGATGACGTATACGGGTCATCGAAATGTACTCTAACGCATCACGTAAGTCTTGCGCTTTGCCTGCAGGCAAAACATTGGCTTCTATAATATCTTCTAGGCGATCAAATGAATTTTGCTTACGAGATCCAATGGCAAGTGCATGGACGCGAACAACATCACTTAATGGCGCTGTGCCACGTCGTTTTAAATTCATAGATTTTTGATGCTGCCCATTGTGTTCAAGAACAAACCCTTTAAAAAAACCAAGTGGAGGTGTTCTATTACGAGCATTTGCTGCCATATTTGCTAGAAACAGTCTGTTATTTGCACTGTGTTTAGCAATATATCTTTTTAACTCATTAGCCCATTTTGTTTTACCCCACACACCGTCTAAATCAAAAAATATAGAACTGTTAAGTAAAGCCTGTGGTTTGGGTTCAGCAATCCATTGGGCAAATTGCTCAAACCATTGGTCCTGTGTTTTTCGCCACTTCTTGAATGACGCCATAATTTCACCGTCGCAATAGCTATAGCCACATTGAGCTAATCCATCACAAACAAAGTCACTCAAATTTTGAAAATAAGCATTATGTTTTTCGTCGTCATAGCTATTATCTAGTATAAGTGCATTGTCTTGATCGGTAACAATGAGCTGCTCATCTCTAGCCATAGAGCCTAATGCGATAAAGCAGTAGGGTACTGGCGGCGGGCCAAATTTTTCTTCTGCGAGTATTAGCAACCGTTGTTTAAATGTACGACCAATGACAGCCATTGCAGTACCAACCATATGAGAGTTTGCATCTTCATTTACCATGCGCACAAATACACGGGGAAGCTGATTTGCGTAGTGAGCTAAGTCTTCAACAGACTGCTGAGCCAATATACCACGCACCAACAATAAGCTACTTTGCGATTCATAACGTAGAATATCTGACAGTGATATAACACCAATTGGCCGTTTTTTTTGTACCACAGGAAGATGATGTAAATTATCTCTGAGCATGGCTAAAACGGCTTCAAAAATATAGTCATTTTGATCAAGTAGCACTAGGTTAGTTGACATAATAACGTGTGCGGGCGTGTTGTACTCAAGCCCCTGCGCAACAACTTTAGTACGTAAATCTTTATCTGTTATTATACCAACGACTTGCCCGTCATCTTCTTGAGGGTCGTTATTAATAGGCTTATTAACGTCGGTCACTAGCACTGACGAAACCGACTCATCGGTCATGAGCTGTGCAATATTTTTTACTGTTTCAGTTGCATCGACTGTAACAACGTCTCGGTGAAGTAACGATTTCACCTTGGCAGTGGTTAAATCGTTGCCATCGGCTTGCTCAACAATTGCTTGATGCAAACGCACATTACCATCGGTTTCAAAATAATCTGCAAAGACTTCAAATTCATCACAATACTGCAAAAATATGTCAACGTTTATACAATACACTAACGTGTCTTCAAGCGCTGTAGCTGGAAAACGTACTTTGCGATTCATCAACAAGCCCATTTGCCCAAATATTCCCGCAGTGGCCAAACGGTTATAGAGCTCGCCATCACGGCGATACATTTCAACAGCGCCACTTCTTATGATGTACAAATCGGCTATGTCTTGGCCGTATTGTAAAATATCGGTATTAGCCCTGAAGTAACTGACTTCGACTTGTTTAGCAAGTTCATCTAATGCTTTTTGAGGAAGATCATCAAAAGGAGGGTGTTGTGATAAAAATTGCGCTATTTCAATTTGTTCGCTTTGCATTATAGATCCCTACTGATTTCCAATAATGCAATTGTGGGCCTAATTAACCGTTTTTTAAAGAAAAAAGATTAATTAGACCACTAAAGGTTTATTCTGTTTGTTCAAGCTCTTGGGCCAGCTGTTTAGTTTCATCCCCTCTAGGCTTAGTAAAGCGTGCAAGTCCTAAATAGATGACTGGGGTTAAGTATAAAGTAAATAAAACAGCAAGTGAAAGACCACCAAATACAACCCAACCTATAGCATTACGTGCTTCAGCACCCGCCCCGCTTGATAAAATTAATGGCAGTGCACCAAGTAACGTAGAAACGAGTGTCATGGTGATTGGACGTAATCTTACCAGCGCAGCCTCTTCAACAGCCTCGCGAACTGATAAGCCTTGGTCTCGAAGTTGATCTGCAAATTCGACTAATAAAATGGCATTTTTCGCAATTAGACCAATGAGCATCACTAGACCAATTTGCGAATAAATATTAAGAGACGTATTTGTTAAATAAAGCGCTAAAATAGCAGAGGTAATACCAAATGGAACTGTTAGCATTACCACTATCGCACTGTTTACACTTTCAAATTGAGCTGCTAATACCAGTAATACAATTAGAAAAGCTAACACGTAAGTTAAAAGTACTTCGTTTGCTGTTTCTTCAAAGGTCAGCGCTTCACCTTTAAACGCAAGGGTAATACCTTGAGGCAACGATTGCTGAGACAAATTGCGAATTTGATCGACTATATCGGCAATCGTCATACCATCCGGTAGTTCCATATCTAATTCAATAGCACGACGCTGTGCATGACGCTCAAGCTCAGCGGCTACTCCTTCTTCACTAATATTAGCTAAGCTACTAATAGGCACTAACCTCCCTTGCGAACTTGCCACATAGAGGTTTGCTAAATCACTTGGGTCTTGAATAACTTGGTTTTGTACTTGCAGCATGATGGGTATTGATTGGTCGCCAATGTTTAGATCCGCAACATCATCCCCATTGATGGCAGCGCGAAGTGTAATTGAGATATCACTGAGCGATACACCCAACTCTTCGGCTCTTCGCCTATCAATATTTACACGTAATTGTGGTTGTGACGGCTGATAAGAGACTCTTACAGGCGCAGTACCCGGGATTGCGTTTTCAATTTGCTTTGCAAAATCTTGTGCAGCGACAAAAATTTGTTGGTAATCTTGGCCTAATAAAGCGATTTCTATACCGCCACCTTGACCTCTAAGATTTAAACTATTAGAACCGGATGCACGACCAGCTGCGCCTGGGATTTCACCTAATGGTCCGCGAATTTTATTAATGATTTCTTGCTGGCTAAATTGACGGTCGTCCCAATGCTTTAGCGGAACGGTAATAAAAACAATATTAGGATCCCATTGCCCAACAACTGTGTAAATAGATTCTATTTCACCACTTTCTACATAAGGTAACAAAATATCTTCCATTTGCATTGCTTGCCTGTCCATAAAGTTCAACCCAACACCGTCTGGGCCTCTGGCAAATATACGAATTTTACCCCTGTCCTCTGTAGGTAATAGTTCGTTATCGAGGTTTAAATACAATGCGCCAGAGCCAAAGGCTATTAATATACAAGCTATGAGCACAAGCCAAGCGCGGTTCAGAACGCTTTTAATAGTTATGCTATAAAGGCTTACTAACTTATTACCTACTTTGGCAAATGGGTGGTTGCTTTGTTTTTTTAGTTTTAATTTTGAAGTCAATGCAGGGACAAGTGATAAAGCAACAAAACTTGAAATAATGACTGCACCTGCGAGCACCCCGCCAAACTCTCTAAATAATCGTCCTGCCGTAGAAGGTAAAAATGCAATAGGGATAAAAACCGCAGCCAATACGGCAGTCGTTGCAACTACCGCAAAAAATACTTCTCGAGTTCCTATTACAGCTGATGCTCGCCGACCAAGCCCTAGTCCTCTTTGACGTTGTATGTTTTCGCTTACAACAATTGCGTCATCAACTATTAAACCTGTGGCTAACACGAGTGCTAATAAAGTGAGTATATTAATAGAAAAACCAAGGGCCCAAATAAGTGCAAGAGACCCTATAAGCGCAACAGGTATGGCAAACGCAGGCACAAGTGTTGCGCGCCACGAACCTATAAACACCCATAACGTTATTACCACTAACAAAACTGTAAGCACTAAGGAGTTTATTACTTCGTCAACAGAGCTTCTTATAAATTGAGCATCGTCTGAGGTGAGCGTAAATTCGAGTTCAGGGAATCGTTCACGCATGTTTTCAAGTAACTGTAAAACTTCATCCGATATTTCAATTGTATTAGATTGCGCTTGACGAATAACCTCCATACCGATTACTGGTTTGCCATCTAAACGAACCATAGAGCGTGGATCTGCAGGGCCAAAATAGACTGATGCAATATCACCTACTCGCGTATCACCGCTAACAATAATATCAGCTACTTCATTGGGGGTAATAGAAGTCGCATCGGCTCTGACTATGACTTGTTGGTCACTTGATTTAAGGCTTCCTGCTGGTACATCAAATGGCGCTTCTCGTAAAACATCTGCCACATCGGAATAGTAAGATTAAAACTACTTAACTTTAATGGATCTAAGCGAACTCGCAAAACACGTTTTCGGTCCCCGTTTAACCTGACATCGGCAACACCCGGTATGGTTAAAAACTGGGGAGCTAAATCGGTTTCAACGCGTTCAGTAAGGGCTTCAAGTGCTAGACTATTACTTGATACAGTGAGCGAAACAACAGCTTCTGCATCATTATCGGCCTTGATAATTGCAACACGTTCAACTTCCTCTGGTAATTCTCGTTGTACACGCGCAACAGACTCACGGGTTTCGTTAGCTGCATTGTCTAAATCTACGCCAGGGCGAAACTCAACAACAATACGCGCATTGCCTTCTTCACTTTGTGCGCGAATTGATTTAACACCACTTACACGGGCTATTGCCCCTTCTAGTTTACTGGTTACTTCTGTGTCGACCGTTTCTGGAGACCCACCAGGAAATGAAGCCGAAACAGTTATACGTGGCCTATCAACATCTGGTAATTCTCTGACTTCAATTCCTGCAATTGCAGCTAAACCAGCAATTATTATTAGTAGATTCAAAACAACAATGAGCACTGGGCGGCGAATTGCCATTGAGGGTAGGTCTTGCATCATAGGGGAATTTTTCATTGTTATTCCTCTAAATTACTGGGATTAGCAAACGTTAATGTTTGGTTTTCGCGCAAGCGTTGGACGCCTTCAACAACCAATATATCGTTTTCATTTAAATTGCCTGAAACTAACAATCGCCCAGCTAAGCGTTGCTCTATTTTTACATCTATGCGCTTTGCTTTTTTATCTATACTTTTCCAAACATAAGTCCCTGTTGCTCCCCACATAAGTGCAGCCTCAGGCACAACAGCATATGATTCCCCTTGCATGGTAATATTAATTCGAAAACTCATACCAGGCATAAACTGATCATTTCCATTTTCCAGTTTGGCTTTGACACGTAAGGTACGGGTTTGTGGATTTATTCGAGAATCAAGATATGAAACTTGAGCATTAATAGCTTTTGCGCTTTGCCATGGTGTTAGTTCCACAATACCTTTATTTTTTAGTATTGAGACAGCTGACTCGGGGGCGTTAAAATTAATGTACAAACTGCGAGTATCATCAATTGTTCCAATGGCAGTTTGCTCTGTAATGCGATCCCCTTTTTCTACATCAGTAAGTCCCATCACACCATCAAATGGCGCAAGCACAGTTCTGTCTTCCAGATCTGTTTTAGCATTAATAAGAGCAACCTCGGCGAGTGCATGCAAAGTTTTAGCATCATCTTAGTCACTTTTAGGAATTGCTCCCTTTTTGTGACTTTCGCTGAGTCTGTTAAGTGTTCGTTGGGTATCTGCTAAGGTTATTTCTGCTTGTTTAAGAGCTGCTTTTTGTCTGCGAGAGTCAAGCTCGACTAAAACATCTCCTTCCTTTACGAAGTTACCCGGTTTAAAGTGAACGGCTGTTACTCTATCACCCACTGCAGGAAATAATATAACGGAGTGGATTGCTTCTGCATTACCTACAGCTTTAACCTCTTCTTTTGTACGTTCCGTTGTAACTTTTTGTACCATTACATTTGCACTAGATGCTGCTGTGCTAAAAATGAATAATAACAAATAGATATTTAATAGAAGTATGCGCAATTTCAAAGAACCACCTTATAAACCATTTTGTTGACCACTATACGCAGTGTAACAAAAGTGTGATCAAAATTAGCCTGTGTTAACGCTGAACACTCAACTATGTAAGATGAATAACAAATTTTAGCCAAAAAAAAGAGCCGTAAAGCTCTTTTTTATTAAATACATTTTAAAGATAACTTACTTACTACGTTGAGCATCTTTTTGAGCTTTTTTAGCCTCTTTGCGTTGTTGAAGAACGGTCTGTGCTTCGTTACCTATATGCCCTTCACCACGAGCCTGTGCGAGCTCAATTTGTTTTTGGCGCTCTGCAAAACGGGCACGCTGCTCATCAGTTACCTTATCAATACAATGATGACATGAAACACCCTCTAAATATTCAGGCTTTTGTTTTTCTTGTTCAGTAATAGGCATACGACACGCATGACATTGATCGTAAGAACCTTTTTGTAGGTCATGATCCACAGCAACGCGATTATCAAATACAAAGCACTCGCCTTCCCACATAGTTTCTTCTTTTGGCACTTCTTCTAAATACTTAAGAATACCACCTTCTAAGTGATAAACTTCATCAAAGCCTTGCTCTTTCATGTAAGCTGTTGATTTTTCACATCGAATACCACCTGTACAAAACATAGCAACTTTTTTATGTTTTTCAGGATCAAGATTTTCTTTTGCCCATTGAGGGAACTCACGAAACGTTGTTGTATTTGGATCAACAGCATTTTGAAATGTGCCAATTTCAATTTCGTAATCGTTACGCGTATCAATAAGTACAACCTCGGGGTCAGAAATTAATGCATTCCAGTCTTGAGGTTTAACATAGCTTCCCACTACTTTAAGAGGATCAATTCCCTCTACACCCATTGTTACTATTTCTTTTTTTAGTTTTACTTTTGTGCGATAAAACGGACATTCGTCATCGTAGGATTCTTTAGTAACAATGTTTTTTAAATTTGGCTGTTCATCTAACCATGCAAGGAGGTTATCAATGCCCGCTCGTTTTGCAGAAACAGTGCCATTAATTCCTTCAGCAGCTAAAAGTAATGTGCCTCGCACTTCATTTTTTTCCATAACCTCCAATAGAGGTTTACGTAATGCTTCAAATTCAGGTAGGCCTACAAATTTGTATAAAGCGCACACTACAAAGTGTTCGCTGGTAAGATCATCTTTATGAACAGCTGTCATTTTATTTCCTATTTTGCCTTATTAGCCAATATTGGCGTTTACCGAATCGTAAATCCGGCGCATATGGGGCGCGTATTTTACGCTTTTTTGGATTAATTGCAAAAAATAGCACCATACTTTGCTTTTTGCTGTCGGGATAAGCCATGTGTACGCTATAATGCAGCAATTAATTTAAGTTGCACATTGGAGAACATTACATTGCACTTTACTGATCTTGGGATTGATACTCGCCTTGAAACACAATTAGCACATCAAGGGATCACCCAGCCCACAGACATTCAAGCACATGCAGTGCCTACCGCACTTGCAGGGCATGACATTTTTGCTCAGTCAAAGACTGGGTCGGGCAAAACCTTGGCGTTTTTATTACCCGCAGTACAACGGGTTATGAAACAAAAAGCACTCAGTAAACGCGATCCACGTGTACTTATTGTTGCCCCTACACGCGAATTAGCTACGCAAGTATTTACACAGTTGCGTTTGTTAATAGCGGGCACGGCGATTAAAGCTGTAAAAGTATTAGGTGGTGAAAACTTTAATGACCAAATTAAAGCATTAAGGAACGACCCACAGTTTGTAGTGGCAACACCCGGTCGTTTGGCCGATCATATTAGCAAACGCTCGTTACAATTAAGTGGTTTAGAACTGCTAATTTTTGATGAAGCAGACCGTATTTTAGATCTGGGCTTTACTGAGCAACTAAAGTTAATTAACGACGAAGCCAATCACCGTCTTCGCCAAACATTATTGTTTTCAGCAACCCTAGACCACGCTCAAGTAGATGCTCTTTCGCGTAATTTATTAAAAAAACCAAAACAGATCACGCTTAGTGCTGCAAATGAACAGCACAGCGATATAACGCAAACACTCTACTTAGCCGACCATCTAGATCACAAAGAAGCGTTATTAGCACACTTTTTAAAGCAAGACGAAGTTGGCCAATGCATAATATTTACTGCCACCCGGGCAGATACAAGTCGTTTGAGCGAAGAACTAAACAACAAAGGATTTAAATCAGTCGCACTAGCGGGAGATTTAACACAAAGCAAACGCTTAGACATTATGGACTCGTTTAGCAGAGGAAACTTTAAAATATTAATTACCACTGATGTCGCATCCCGTGGTTTAGATTTGTTAAGCGTAACGCATGTAATTAACTTTGATTTACCAAAACATGCAGAAGAATATGTACACAGAATTGGTAGAACTGGACGTGCTGGTTTTAAAGGTACCGCTATTTCATTAGTAGGCCCTAAAGATTGGGCTAGTTATTTAGCAATTAAATCTTTTTTAAACGATGAGCTTAAATTTGCAACTATTGACGGGCTTAAAGCTAAATTTAAAGGGATAAAAGAGAAAAAACCTGCTGCAACTGTTAAAGCTAAAAAAGTAACGCAGGTTAAAAAGCCACAAATTAAACGTAAAGCAAAACCTAAAAAACCAGCGGCACCCATTAAAGCCCCTATGAATATCGATGGCGATTCACCAATGCGCCGTAAAAAAAAGCCTGAGCAGGAATAATTATGAGTTACCTTGGAACAACACAAACCCTATTTGTAAAAGAAGTGAGTAATGAAGGCGCTTACTTGGACGGTCATGATTTAGGTGAAGTTTTTTTACCAAAAAACGAAATTAAAGATGAGCTTGAAGCTGGTGACAGCATTAGCGTATTTATATATTTAGATAATGCTAATTTACCAACGGCGACTGTTAAAAAGCCACATGCTCAGGTAGGTGAATACGCCCTTTTACGTGTTAAGGAAATAAATAGTATTGGTGCATTTTTAGACTGGGGATTAGAAAAAGATGTATTAGCCCCATTTAATGAACAAAAGCCACGTATGCAAGAGGGGCATTCTTATCTTGTTCGTTTGTATCTTGATAATGCGAGTCAACGCATTTGTGCTTCAACTAACTTTAATCGCTTCTTATCAAAGGATGAGCCTGAATACACACGCCTACAAGAGGTTGATTTGATTGTTGCTGGTAAGACAGATATTGGCTACAAAGTGCTTATAGAAGAGTCTCACTTTGGTGTTGTATTTTACAATATGGTATTCAAAAACTTATTTGTAGGGCAAAAGCTTAAAGGCTTTGTTCAAAAAGTACGAGAAGACGGAAAAATTGATGTTGTACTCGAAAAACCAGGCATGGGTAAAGTAAGCGAGCTTGGCGATAAAATAATGGAAAAGCTTAAAAACGAAGGCGGCATACTCGCCATTGGCGATAAATCTGATCCTGAACTTATTAAAAAAGTATTTTCAACAAGTAAAGCTAACTATAAAAAAGCAATTGGTGGATTATTTAAACAAGAGCTGATTGAGATAGAAGCGAAATCTATCCGCTTAAAATCTAAATAATTTTATAGCGCTCATGATATGTTTATATTGTGAGTGCTTACCCTAAAATATACTTATAAGGCAATGTACACTGTGTATACTCTCTTGAGTAATTAAGTACTTCCCTTTCTGATTCTAAGTTTTGCGGCGCTAATCTAAAAACCTTTATTTCACACTCCAATTTCTTTTCATCATGATGAGTTAAACAATCACTGACAGTGATATCTTGAGCATTTAATGCGTCAGAATTTCTGTAGCAAAGATGGTGAGCATAATCCTTCATTGTTTTTTTAAAATCAAACATGTCTACAGGATAAGCTGATATAACGTCTGTTACTGTTGTAACGCCATCATAAGCCTTACTAGAAAATACATGTTTGTTAACTGAAAAGCCTGCAATGATAATCAACACTGAACCAAATAATAGCTTCAAAATAAACCCCTTACATCATTTTGATATTATAAATGTAACACAAATTACACATAACGTAAGGGGTTTAGTACTTATTTGCTGTTTTTTGTAAATTATTTTATAGATTCATTAACATCTTGCAGTACTTTTACTGGATTTGCTGCTTTAGTAATCGGTCTGCCTACAACTAGATAATCACTGCCAGCTTCAATTGCTTGTTTTGGAGTCATTATTCTTTTTTGATCGCCTGCTTCACTGCCTTCAGGGCGAATACCTGGGGTAACTAATTTAAAATGCTCACCAAGTTCAGCCTTTAAAACATTCGCTTCTTGAGCAGAACAAACAACACCATCCAGGCCTGCTTCCTTAGCTAGTTTTGCAAGGTATATTACCTGCTCCTGTGGTGATTTGTTTATACCTAAGCGTTTTAATTCTGGTTCATCCATACTTGTTAACACAGTTACAGCAATAAGAATTGGTGCTCTATCTCCAAATTCTTCTAAAGCAAGTTTTGCTTTGTGCATCATTTCATAACCGCCTGACGCATGAACATTTACCATCCAAACGCCCATTTTTGCAGCAGCTGTAACTGCCTTTGCAACTGTATTAGGAATATCATGAAACTTTAAATCTAAAAATACATCAAAACCAAGTTCAATTAACTCTTTTACAAATTCAGGGCCAAAGTAAGTAAACATTTCTTTGCCTACTTTTAATCGACAAGTATCGGGCGAAAGCTGTTTTACAAATGCTAATGCTGTTTCTTGATCGTCGTAGTCTAAAGCGATAAGCACTTTTTTTGAATTTTCGAAAGACATAGTTATCCTAATCTATAGCAGTAAAGAGTTTTTATATATTCAACTTAGTTATCAAGGCGAACTTACACAAAGTGAGTAAGGAGGTTTAATTAGTATATAGATGCTAGTTAAACTTCTAGTCGAATTTGTAAGGGCATTACAATAATTAAGTATTTAGGGGTTATTAAAATCCGTCTAAACCTCTACTTGGGACAATGGTTTCCCAATGTTTACAAGAAGGGCAATTCCAATAAATTGTATAACTTGTGAAGCCACAATGCTGGCATTGAAAATCTGGCTTAGTAGCAATATATGACGTTACAAGGCTATCAATTTCGTTAAGTACTTCTTTTGTATTTTTATTTTGGTCACCCATTAGCTGCAGTAAAAAACTAAACCCCCTGATCGTTGGTTGTCTTTTTAAACTGTCAGTTAAAAAATCGAAAGCTTGTTTTGTATGACCTTGCTCTAAAAGAGCTTGGCAATGTTTTATTTTTATAAGAACACCACCCTTCTCTAGTAAATCGTTTACTAACTCATGAAATTGATGCGTTAAATTTAGTTGCTTATAGCTATGCGCCAGATCATCAATGAATAAGGGGGCAAACAAAGTAAACTGGCAAATAAGTTCACGCCAATAGTATATCGCTTTAACATAATCTTCTTTAGAAAAAGCGATAACACCTAGCTCATACAAAGGCCTAACGGCTTTGTAGTTTAGGCTAATTGCTTTTCGCATAATTTGAGGAGTACTGTCACTAAGGGCTGACTCACAATAAAAATTCGCGATAGCCTTAAATTGTTGCTCTTTAGAGAATAATTCGCTGTGAGATTCAAACATATTAATGCCTTTATCCCACTCACGAGTTTGCGAGTATAAGGTAATAATAGGATCGAGAGCTTCTACATGACCTGATTTGACCAACCAAACCAAATGCTCTTCTGCACCATCTAGCAATCCAGCCATTATATAATCTTCGGCTAATTCTAAGCGACTAGTAGCGGCTTGCTGCTCACTCAAACTTGGGTGTTTTAAAAGAAGTTCATGAATTTTGATTGCGCGGTCTAATTCGCCTCGGCGACGAAACATAGTGGCAAGTGTAGAGTAATGTTCAACTGAATCCGCTGCAACCTCTAGTAAATTTATTAAGTGTTCTAAACCTTGATCTTCTTCACGGTCTAATAGAAACTTAAGCCCTTTACTGTATTCAGAAGTTATTTGACGGTTAAGTTGGTGAGCATGATTTTTAGCACTGTTTTTACCCATAATCCAACCGTAGCCGGCTGCAACAGGTAGTAGTAAAAACAAAAGCTCAATCATAATTAGGTGTCTTTATTAACGTCAAGCTTGTTTTTATTTTTCTCAGGCGCTAACTGTTTTTTCAAACGGTAATTTTGCCACTTTAATTGAGAGAATAGCTTAAAGCTTATAAAACAACCTATTAAAACACCTAACAAAAAGCAGATACTTATTATTACAGCTAAAGGCAGAGTATTACTGGCTATAATATAATTTACTTGTACTAACTGCGGGTTTTGTGACCCTAATACAAATGCGCTAATTAGGCACAGCGCTACCAGAATAAATTTCAATACCTTGAACAAGTAACTACTCCGTTATATTAACTAGGCAATGCTCGCATTGACGCGGTCGCGTAATTCTTTACCTGGTTTAAAATGAGGTACGTGCTTTCCATCTAACTCTACTGTATCGCCAGTTTTAGGGTTACGACCTGTGCGAGGAGCGCGGAAATGCAAAGAGAAACTACCAAA
>TARA_B110000240_G_scaffold21297_1_pt1 | contig 14582 bp, 8 predicted proteins | sample TARA_B110000240 | Tara Oceans TARA_B110000240 (sample SAMEA4397611) | marine metagenome | biome: Polar Biome; feature: [DCM] deep chlorophyll maximum layer (ENVO:01000326); material: water (ENVO:00002006), including particulate matter (ENVO:01000060) such as... | depth 17 m | reverse complement strand
ATACTAATTACACAAACTTTAGTAATGGTAGGAATCAATGGAACATCGAATTGGAAGAGCCTTACTCTGATCAAGATTTGTTTACAAATAGATTAGGAGCAAACCCTATTACTCAAATACAAATTTTAGAAAAAGTACAAAAAGACGGTAACAAAACTTTAAGTACTAATAATCCTGCAATATTTGAAACAGAACCTAAGGAAAGTGTTGATTTAGACTTTTATCATGAAGCTTCAGGTTCTTTTAGCATAGCTGATTACAATACTACTAAAATTATCGATTGGTTTAATGTTTTTGCTTTTGGTAATGGAGTAGAATCCAATAGAATAAGGGATGATTACAATGCAGTAACTATAGATAAAGGCCCTAAACTTTCTACAATATTAGACGAACCATATGCAGCTGAAAGACGCGGAAATGGAATGATATTTTCACAAATATATAACTCAACTTCCGGCGTAAATAGATTAAATCAATTTATTCAAGCATTACCTATAACAAAAGACTTAAATCCTATTTACGGTACAATACAAAAACTTCACTCTAGAGACACTGATTTAATATCTCTATGCGAAGATAAGTGTTTAAGAATATTAGCTAATAAGGATGCTTTATACAACGCTGACGGCAATGCAAATGTTACATCTAATAATAATGTACTGGGTCAAGCTGTTCCTTACGCTGGGGAATTTGGTATATCTAAAAATCCTGAGTCATTTGCATCTTATGGTTTTAGAACTTATTTTACAGATAAAAACAGAGGAGCAGTAATAAGATTATCAAGAGACGGAATTACTAACATAGCTGACAAAGGCATGGGAGGATTTTTTGCAGATAACCTAAGAACTTCAACAACTGCTATTGGTAGTTATGATGATGATAAAGATTTATATAATTTAACTTTAAATAATTTATCTCCTTTCTGGCAGTCAAAATTAAGTAGCGATGCAACTTATCAATTAAATGAAAATTGCTCTGTAGCTGCGCCCCTTGTACCAAATACTACGGTTTCATTTAAAGAAGCTGTTGCTGGATGGACCAGTAGGAAAGATTTTATAAAAGAAGGAGGGATTACTTTAAATAACATATATTACACATTTAAGAACGGATTATTATGGGAGCATGGAAGTAATTCTTTATATAATAACTTTTATAACATTCAATATATTAGCTCTTTTAATGTTATTATAAACGAAATGCCGCAATTGGTTAAAGGATTCAGTGCTTTAAATTACACAGGCACACAATCTAAAGTTATTGAATATCAAAACAATACTAAATGGTATTCTATAGCAGAAATTAATGCTAATCAACTTATACCAACTGCTACTCAGCAGAAAAAAGCTGGATGGGCGGTAAACTATATTAAAACAGATTTAGAAGGTGGAGAAATTAAAGAATTTCAAAATAAAGAAGGTAAATATTTTAATTACATAAAAGCTTTAAGTATTTTTAATGATTGTGATGTAGTAGGGGACGGAATAGGTAATCCATCTTCAACATCAAGTGATGCTCAAAACTATTTTCTTACTGTAAAAATAGATACTACTTGCAGTAATCCTTCATAATACAATAATAAAATAAAAAATAACACATGCCTGTAACTAATAACAACTACAATTTTACAAATATTGTATACGAAATACCGGAAGCTGCAATTGTTTCAGGACTGCACCCTACCGCTGTTATTACAATAGCGCCTAATTCTGGGTATAATGCTACTGCATCAAATTTTTCCATGGATCCTGGCTTTTCAGATCCTTCGGTTCTTTCAATAGTATTTACACAAAATGGATTAAATGTATTATGTACAGTAACATTTGTGACTAATTTTGTTATGCCGTCAAGCAATTATACTATTAATTTATGTGTTATTGGCGATGCGGATGTTAATTTAATTACTATTGCCGGAGTTGTTAACGCAAGCGTTGGTAGTAATATTAACGGTAATTCTTCAGAAGTAAATACCCCTTATTCAAATTCAGGTACTTTTCAACAAATTGAAAGCTTATTTACAAGAACTTACAATGCTGATTCTGGGTATTTTTTACAAGCGCCCACCGCTAACATTGTTACTGGAAATCAATCTAATTATACAATAGCTCAAACACCTACGTATGATGGTGATAATAATTTAACAAATATAAGTTATAACGTAAGTTATATATATCCCCTACAAAATGTTTCAAGTAATTCTATATCTTTTCAAGTAGCGGCTAAAGCAATATTTACACAAGCTGTAGAAATTACAGCAATACCTTATAGTGGATGGTTTGTTCCTCAATTGGGAGAAACTAGAACTTTGGAGATATTTGGTGTGCAAGGATCTGTGTATAGCATTACAGCTACAGATGGAACAACTACATTAAATATAGCCACCAACGTAACTATGATTGCTTCTGGATATCAACAACAGCTTGTTGAATTCCCTGCGACAATAGCTTCTAGAACTTGGACTTTTACATATTCAGGAGATATTGGATCTAGTGTAACACCTAATCCTTTAGTTGTAACTCAATTAGGATTAAGAGAAATAGTATTTGAACCAAAATCTTCAAGCATTTTTAGCGGAGGATTTGACGTTGTACAACAATTTACCAGTATATCTGAACCTGCTGTTGGGTCTTCTAGTTCTATAGCTACACTTCAGTGGGTTATTAGTTCTGTTAGTGGTGATCCTTTAAGTATACTTAATTCTTTGGCAAATGTGGTTTGGGAAGGGAATGAGTCTATAACGCAACAAGTTACTAGCGCTTCAGGAACTTCTATGACTTTAGATAGCACAACAGGTATAACTGCTGGTATGAGATTTAATTTAGACGGAGCAACGCAATCAATATTAGCGTACACTGTTGTTTCTGTGGATTCGGCCACGGCTCTTACTGTAACTCCTAATTTAACAATATCGGATCCTGTAGGTATAACATTTACAAATGATAATGGATTTGATGTTGATACTACCGGCTTAACCGCTGTATACACTACTACAGATCAAAGCTCTATAACTATAAGTGGAGATATAATAATAAGTAATTATGGAGATACAGATACAGCTATGTTACTGGATTTTAGCGATTGGATTAGTGTTGCAACATCTATTGCTTGTAGTTCCGCTGCATCTTCAGGAGGAATGGGTATAACAGACAGTAATGTTGATTTAAGCCCGACAGGAGGCTTATTGGCATTCTTGGTTAATGCTCAAGGTGTTCCTGATAAATTTGAAATAGTACATAATTCTGCTAAAAAAGCTACGTCTGGGATGACTTCTTTAAACAGTGGTACTTACGATAACATATACGGTACAACACCTTCTAATACAATTCCTACTGTTTCACAGACACTTGTTGTAGATCAATTTATCGGTAGTCAAAAAGGAACAGCTCCTACTAGGCAAGCGGCATTTACAGCGGCTACTACTAATAGTGTGCCTAATATGGTAGTTGGTGGCACTACTTATCAACAAATAGTTTGGTGGGAATACACACCTGCAGACTACACAGTTAGTCCTTTTGCTCAGATAAGAACAACTGGACCTTCTGGTACAGGTTGGAATATAGTAAGGCTTTGTTGCCCAGATATAAATTGTACAGGAGCGTCGTCGTCAGCCCCAACAATAACTACAACATCTATAACTAATATAACAAACACAACTGCTGATGTAGGTGGAGTATTAATTAGCGATAATGGATCCGCGATTACGGTTAGAGGAATTCAATATGATACAGATAAATTCTTTAGCTCACCTAGTACCTACGTTGATCCAGCAACAGGCACCACTGATTTCAGCACGACTATAACAGGTTTAACAGCATGTACTAATTATTTCTTTAGAGCATATGCCACGAATAGTATAGGTACTACTTACGGAAATAAACAATCAGCTACAATGACAGGGTGTTCCTCAATAGCGATGAGAATAACAAGTAGTAGTTATGCTTCAGAGAATCTAGCTTGTGGAGTTGTTCCAGGTTTAACACCTGTAGTTTATTTTACTAACAATACTTTCGGCACAGGTAAATACGCTTATACAGACGCTGCTTTAACCACAACATTTGTTGGAGACGGCGGCTGGTACTCTATAATAACAGAATTTGATGCTTTAGTAACTACTAGAATTGCTGGAAATGGTTATACAGGACCGATAGCTACTCTATGTCAAAACCAACCTTAATAAAAATATATAATGGCAAACATAACTATAACATTTCCCAATGCATTACCTGTGGGAATTCAAGTAACTGACATAGCTTGGTATGCGGACACGTCTGCAAATACTCAAATAAAAATGGGACCTATAACTTCTATAACCGGGCTTACTATTGTTGTAAATGCTTCAGCAGGGGTTGTACCTCCAGCTACAGATGATTTTATATTCTATGCTAAAGACCCCATGACCGACACAAGTTCTTTAAAAGGATACTACGCAGAAGCTCAATTTGTAAATAACTCCACATCGTACGGAGAACTGTTTTCAGTTGGTACAGAGATATTTGAGAGCAGTAAATAACACGTAATAATAAACTTATAAAACAAATCAAATGATAGGATCAATAGTTGGCGGGCTTACAGGAATAGCCAGCGGCATAATAGGCAGTGGTAAAAGAAAAAGAGAAACAGCTGCAGCCCAAAACGAATTTAATATAAATAAAGCTTCTTTCGAAAACCAAGATACATCTAATGTTTATAAAAACATGGAGAACACTATGGAAGACTTAACTGTTAACCAAGACGCTGCTCAATTTCAAGCACAACAAAATAGGCAATCATCAGCAAATATGATGAATACTATGGGAGGTGCTGCAGGTGGTTCAGGTATTGCGGCTTTAACTCAAGCTATGTTCGGCCAAGCCCAAAAAGGCAATATGGATTCATCAATAGACATTGGAAGACAAGAACAAGCAAATCAATCGGCTGAAAGACAACAAGCTGGTAATTTACAATTATACGAGAAAAAAGGAGAGCTTATTTCAAGAGATGCCGAAAACGAAAAAGCATCTACAATGCTAGGTATGTCTCAACAAAGATTAGGAGCAGCTAATGCGGCTCAACAGGATGCAACTAACGCTATAGTTGGTGGTGTTGGCGGAATGATAGGTGGTGCTGTAGGCGGAGGCGTTCTTGGAGAGGGCTTTAAATCGCTTACCGATAGGTTTGCTAAAAATGCTCCAGTAGCTTAAAAACATAAAAATATGAATCAAGGATTAGTAAAAGGAGCAGCTTTAGTTGGGCAAAGCAAAAGATCTAACTGGGCAGAAGCAATGCAACAAGGGCTTAATTCTAGCTTACAAGCGGCTGCTATAAATAGATCTAAGCAAATAGCTAAAAAACAAAAGATTAATGCAACAGTTGCTGGCTATATAGATGGCTTAAACTCTGAAATTGATTTAACTCAATTAACAGGGGAACAACAAGGTGCGGTAACTAATTTTTTAGTAGAAAATAAAAACACTTACGCTAGAGCGGCGTCGGAAATAGCTAAAATTGATGATGCTACTGATCCTAGATATATGGAACTTAGAGAGCAAATGAATGGTGTTCAAAATTCTTTCAAAAACTTAGCAGGGCAAGTTAACGCTTTCAAAGAAGATAAGATTGCTTATCTAAAAGATTTTGATGATAGAAGAATTTCTGACGGTAACGGAATAGGTTCTTTGGCAAGTGCTGCTAAAATATACACCGATCAAGGTAATATTGGAGTAGGCAAAGGTGGAAACTTAAATTTCTGGGACGCAGATAAAGAAGAATATACTAATTATGCTAATGTGCAAAAGCCTTTTTTGAAAGACTTTAAATCCGCAAATAATATTTTATCTCTAAACGAGAGTGTGTATAGCGCAGGATCTTCTCTTAGTGGAGCTAGACAAAATATGATACGCAATAAGTTAAAAAATATGATTAGCTCAGGGGGTAGAGATACTTTATTATCTTTAGCTTCCGATGATTTTTTAATTGAAGGTGGTTTAAATTTATCTGATCCTTCTTTATTTGAACCAGCTAATCAAGATTTACTTCAAGATGCTGTTCTTAATAGCTATATGGATGCTTTATCAGATACTGCAGCTCAAGGAGCTAGGGATAAAAAACCTGCCAGAGGGAAAGGTAGCGGTGGTTTTAGCGGTGCTTTACAAGATGAAATAAACTTGTCTGGCCCGGTTGTTAATAAAGCAATGCAATTTTCAGAAATAAGTCAAATGCCAGAGGGTGGGGATAAAGCCTCTTCAGTGGTACAATATATAAACTCAATTGATCCAACAGCAAAAGAAAGACCTTATGTATCAAGAAATTACATGTTTAAGGAATTTATGGAAGAGATGGATTATGATGACGATGAGGTTGAAGAAGCTAAAGAAGATTTTACTAACAATTACGGTAATTTTCAAGTCTTCAAGTTTAATCCTGGTAACGTTGGAGATTCTAGAGGTATTAATATAGACATTAATAATCCTCAGGCTTTATATGAGTTTTATATAAAAAATTCTAACTTAAGTGGAAAAGCTACAAATTATCATTTAGGTAACTGGAATAAGTACAACAAATCTACACAACAAGAACAAGAACCTACACAAAGCGAAACAAGTACAAGTAACTTCGGTTAAATCAAATCTTATGGCAGACGATATATTAAAAAACATATGGAGCGAATTATCTTCAAAAGGTAAAACAGATTCCGAATTTGATGCATGGAAAACTAACATGTATGATAATGAAGAGGTTCAAAATAATGTATACGGTTATTTAAAAGGTAACGGATATACAAATAGTGAATTTGGTGATTGGAAAACTAACGTTTTACCAGCAAAGACAAACGACTCTGCAAGTGCGGATCCAGCTGTGGAGTCAGAAAACAATACGGGATCACAATCGGAAAATGGTTTATCGGGTTCAAGAGACGCCAGTGATTTTGAAAACACTCAAGAAAAAGCTACTGCAATTGAAAGAACATTTGGTAAAAATGAATTTACTGATTTTGTAGGAGATATATATAGAGCATGGGATGCTGGTACAGAAGCAGGTAGTTCTGTTAATGAAGCTTTTGATGTTTACAAAGGTAAAAATTCTACAGATGAAGAGTTGTATGCTTTTTTAGATAAAACTAGAAGCATAGAAGAAAAAGGGCAAACAGATGAAATGCTTGGTGCTTCTGAAAAGATGGCTGAGTTAAAAAAAGAAGGTTATAATGGTGTAAGCGCATTTTTTGGCGGTTGGTGGGATAACCCTACGGCTATGCTACAATATACGGTTATGTCTTTAAGCCAAATGGGAAGAGCTTTAGTTGATAGTGAAGAAGTTGCCGGTACAGCACTCGCAGCTGCGGGAGTTGGTGCAGGAGTTGGGGCAGTTGCTGGTTTAGCAGGTGGACCTTTGGCTCCAATTACATCTACAGCTGGAGCTATTACTGGAACTATTGGTGGTTTTTTTGGAGGACTTTCTGGTTCTATGGAAGCAGGAATGACAACTGCTGCTTTGATACAAGAAGAAGCTGTTAAAGATGGTTTAGATTGGGGTAACTTATCTGACAAAGAAAGATTTGATTACGTTAGAAAAGTACAAAACGATACTGAAAAGTTTAATGAAATAAGAAGCAATGCTTTAGCAAGAGGTGTTGCAATCGGAGCTATAGACGGTATTGTTGGTGGATTATCTGGAGGTATAGGTAATGCCGCTTTTAAGAGTGTTGCCGCAGGATCCAAAAGTGCATTAGCTGGAGTTGCTAAAGTAGCCTCAGTTGCTGCATTAGAAACAACAGGTGGAATGCTTAGTGAAGTCGCTGGACAAGCAGCTGCCGAACAGGAGTTTAATTTAGAAGAAATTCTTATTGAAGGATTTGCTGATAAAACATTTACAGGAATAAGCTTAGCTCAAGCAGCAACACAGGGTACTCCTAAATATATATTAAATGGACAAAAATTAAACGGTAAGCAATTTTCAGAAGCTCTTAAAATTATGAGCGACAAGGCTTATGTTTCGGCTGATATAAAAATTGAAAATTCTCCTGCTGCTCAACAACTAGTAAATAATAGAAGACAAGATATTGCTGCAGATCAAAAAGTAGATAGTAGAGTAAGTAATATAGATGATAGATCTGCTGCTATAAAATTAACAAAAGAGCAAAATAGTTTAAAGGGAAACCCAGAAGGTAACAAAACTAGATTAGATCAAATAAAAGTAGAGCTTAACACTATTTCTGAAAAGTATGCTGACTCTGATGTTGATGTAACAATAGAGCAAAGACAACAAGCTGTAGCTGCTGCTGTTGAAAATAAATTTGAATCACAGTTTAATAAAAACGTTAAAGCTGCTAGTGATGGAGGAAAAAAAATAGGCCTTAAAACAACGGTATATAAAACAGATCTAGGCTATAAAAAAGCTATTGAAAAAGCATTTGGAAAATTACCAGAAGGCTGGGATTCTAGTGAAGGAGTATTTGCTGGTAATGGAAAACTATTTATAAATAAAGCTAAAGCAAAACGTAGTATAGACATTGCTACCGGAAATAACGGAGCTATATCTGTAGCTAGTCACGAGGTTTTACACCCAATATTTAATGCTTTAATTGGTGGAGCAACAACGCAAGGAGAGTTTGTTCAGCAGTTTAGAACAAGAATGACCGGCAAACAAAAAACTTATGTTGATTCGCAGTTAAAGAAAAGAGGGTACGATAAAAGTGTTACTGGCATAGAATTAATGAATATTTTTTCTGATGGTATTGTTAAAAATGAAATTAACTATGATCAAACTTTGTTTGAAAAACTAGGAGATAGCATTGTTAGACTATTTAAAGGTGAAGGATTTGATAAATTGTCTTTTGACAATGGTAAAGATGTATACAATTTTCTTAAAGAATACAATACAAGTATAAAGGAGGGTAAATTAAGTGATAAAGCAATATCCACTATAAAAGAAGCTGAAGGTGAAAAGAAAGTTAAAGTTGCAGATGCTAAATTATTAAAAGAAGAGCAGTTTTCTAAGACCTTGACACCTGAGCAAAGTACAGAACTTAAAACAAACATAGCTAGCATAAAAGAAATAGCAGCAGAGAACGAAGCTTTAGCTAAAAAGTATGGTAAAGAACCTATTAAAGGTAGAAAGCAAACTAAGCTAGAAGAAAAAGTTTTAACTGGAATTAAAGCTGTTGTAGATAAACTAATAACAAGTAGAACAAAAGCATTGTATGATCCAATTGCGGAAGATGCAAAAAGAAACGTTACTAGGCAAGAATTTAAAGATTCGATGCGTACTGATTTAGAAGTAATGGTTTTAAATGAATATGATGGATCTCAAGAGTTAGAAAAGTTTATTATAAATAGAGGTTACTTAAGAGCAAACAATTTAGCTAAAAGATTAGGTATTGAATCTCAAGAAGACGGAGGTATAAAATCCGATGTAGATGCAGCAAAAAACATTGTATCCACAAAAGATACTCAAAGTATTGATCGTAGTGGTAACGTAGAGCGTGGTCAGGCTACTTTTGATCAGCTTGATATTGTAGATGATAAGTTAATATCTGAAATAGAATCAGAGCTATCTAAGGAGCTTAGAATGCGTGCTTCAAAAGGTACACTTTCAGAAATGATTTCTGTTAAAAAAGGTAGAGAAACTTATTTTGTATCTTGGTTAGAAAACTTTGTAGATAAAACACTATTTAAAAAGATATTAAAAAAGTGGGGAGCTATTGGAGAAAATAAAGGAGTTACTGTAATTCCACCAGGATATATAGATTTCTTAAACAGCAAAGAAGTTTTTGATATTGTTACTAAAGCATTACCTATAAGAACCATAAAAAAGAGTTATAATAAACTATTTAAAGTAGAAAGAGTTGGTAGAGAATTAACAGCTGAAGGTAACCCTGTATTCAAAATAGCACCTGTAGATAAAAAAACATTTTTACAATACTTTTTAGACGGTAAAAAAACAACTATATTAGAAAGACAAAAGCAATTAGCTAGAGAAGTTATAACACCTGTCGTTAAAGAAGTTGTTGCCAACTATGCTACTGAAGAAAATATATCTAATCTTGTCGAAATACAAGAATTAGCGCCTGATGATGCGATTGATATTGCTAGTAAAATAGTTATTAAAGCTCAATTAAACGAACTAGAATCAAAGGTAGATAGATATAAAGGAGAACAAGAAGGATTTGATATTATACAATTCTCTAAGTTTAAACCGTCTTACATAGTGGATAAAAAGGGTACTTATAATATATACGCAGCCGCTAGACTTGATGTAGATAGCGCAGAATTCTTAAAATTTCCAAAAATAATAAGAGACTTTATATATCAATTAGTTGATGAGGAAAGACTTACCGGTAATGCTTTTGGAGGCATTATATATGAAGCATATTTAATAAAAACATTAAATTCGGCCGCAAGAGGAAATAAAGGTTTAACTATTATAACAAACGGTAAAAAGAAAAATAAATCCGCAGGATATGATAGTACTCAACCAGATTTAATAATAGAGATTGAGAAAAACAATAAGAAAGCAAAAATATTAATAGAAGCTAAAAAGAATGTAGGTGTTAGATTTGGTCAAGTTTCTTTAGGATTAGAAGATGGTAAAATTATATTAAGAAAGAGCGGAGTAGAATTAGATCCGAAAACTATACCTGGCGGATTAAATTTAGTAGCAAGAGCTCAAGAGGGAGCTGCTTACTTGCAAGAAATATTAGATATAATAAATAAGGAAGAAGGGACTAAAATTAAATCGTTTCCTATGGGTACATCTATAAGTAAAGAAACTTATGATAAAGCCGTACAATCAAAAGCTTATAAAGATTTTATAGCTTTGACAGAGGATTTAGACAAAACAAGAGTAGCTAATCATTATAACTCTAAAGACATTTACTATATACAAATAGGAGGTAAAGGGTTATACTATATGGGTAAAGACATTAATAATTTAGGTGTTCCTGAATTAGATGCTTCCTTTAAAGGATCTCTTCGTTTTAAAAGAGGTAGTGTTAAATCCACAGGCAAAGTGTTTATGGGTATAATATCAGAACCAAAAATTATAGCTAGTACCTTAAAAAAATCACCTAATACAATTGGTAGTATTGATGGAGTAAATAAATTGTTTTTACAAGCACAGCTTTCTAAAACATTAAATAACGATTTTAATAATATAATAGAGGGAGCAACTAAAGGCAGCAAGTCTAGAATTAATACTAATACAGTTCCAGTATATCATGGAGGAGAAGTAAATTCTATTAAAGATATTAATGGATTTATTTATTTTTCAGATGATAAAGCACAAGCGCAAGAATATGCAAAAGGTAATTACGGAGATGTAAAAAACTTTACTTTAAAAGAAAGTGATATTGTACCAGAAGCAGATGTTTTTAAAGTTATTAGAGAATTAGATATACAACCAAGAGTAGAAGGCTGGACAGTAGACGATTCTAGATTATATGAATTAATTGACGATAGGTTTGAAAATTCATTCACTAAAGTTGATATGAAAAAGCTAAAGGCTGGCCTTAAAAAGAAAGGTATTAAAGCTTCAAGATTTACTGATTCAGATATGAAAACAGGTAAAGACATTGAAAACATTGTAGTATTTGATAAATCTATTATACAATTTTCTAAAACAATTGATCAAGATTTTAATAACATTATAGAAGGAGCAACTGGGATAGAAAGTTTTAAAAGATTTTCTGAGGCTAAAGGTAAAGTAAGAGGTAGAGGCAAAGGTAAGTATAAGTTTTTTATACCACCATCAGCGGATGATTTTGCTGGATTAATTGGAAGACTATTAGGAAAAGGCAAAGAAGGAGATATCAATGCTGCTTGGTTTAAAGAAAACTTATTTAATCCGTTTGCTAAAGGTATTAGGGATTTTGAGGCTTATAAGGAACAAACTACTCACATGGTTAAAGCGCTTAAAAAGCGTATTAAAAATGTACCTAATGGTTTAAACAAAATAAACGAAACAGGTTTTACTAATGAAGCGGCGGTAAGAGTTTATCTTTGGGCTAAAAATGGTTATGATATTTCTGGATTATCTGCTACTGATCAGAAAGATTTAATTGAAATAATTGAAAACAATAAAGCTTTAAAAGATTTTGCTAATGAATTAGATCAAACTTTTAATGGATATCCAGAACCAAACAATGATTGGCTAGCCGGCACTGTTACTACTGATATAATAAACATGGTTAACACCACAAAGCGTGCAGAGTTTTTAGAATCTTGGCAGGAAAATTCAGATATTATATTTTCTAAAGAAAACATAAATAAGCTTAGAGCAGCTTACGGTGACAATTATGTTGAAGCGTTGCAAGATATGCTATACAGAATGAAAACCGGTAGAAACAGGCCATCTGGAGCTAATAAGCTTACAAATAAGTTTATGAACTGGGTGAATGATTCTGTAGGAACAATTATGTTCTTTAACACTAGGTCAGCTTTACTACAAACATTATCTATTGCAAACTTTATTAACTGGGGAGATAATAATCCAGCTAAAGCGGCAATGGCTTTTGCAAATCAAAAACAATTTTGGGCTGATTTTGCAATGTTATTTAATTCTAACTTTTTAAAACAAAGACGTTCTGGATTAAAGAATGATGTGAATGCCGATGATATTGCAAATGCTGCGGAATCCGCTACTAATAAGTCAAAAGCAGTTTTAGCTTCTTTATTAAAGCTGGGGTTCTTACCTACACAAATGGCAGATAGTTTTGCTATTGCAATGGGTGGCGCATCATTTATTAGAAACAGAATAAACAAATATGTATCTGAAGGCATGGATACTAAAGCTGCAGAGGAACAAGCTTTCTTAGATTTTCAAGAAGTAGCAGAAGAAACACAACAGTCATCAAGACCTGATAGAATATCGCAACAACAAGCAAGTCCATTAGGACGTATTATATTAGCTTTCGCGAATACTCCGATGCAATACATGAGATTAACTAAAAAGGCTTTTCTAGATCTTAAAAACGGAAGAGGTGATGTTAAAACTAATATTTCAAAAATAGTTTATTATACCTTTGTACAGAATATTATATTCTCTTCATTACAAGCCGCTTTGTTTGCAGCAATGTTTGAGGACGAAGAAGAAGAGGTTATCGACAAAAGAGAAATTAGAATAGCAAATTCTATGCTTGATTCTATACTTAGAGGTGTTGGTATTTATGGAGCTATTGCTTCTACTGGTAAAAACATTATAATGGAAATTGATAAACAATCTAAAAAAGGTAGACCTGATTTTACTCAAGCTGCAATTAGATCTTTAGATTTATCACCACCATTATCATCTAAAGTTAGAAAACTAATGAGTGCAGGTAGGGCATTTAGTTATAGTAATGTTAGAGATAAAATGACTGGATATGGATTAGATAATCCTGCTTTTTATGCTGGAGGTCAAATAGTATCCGCAGTAACAAACATACCATTAGATAGAGCAATTAAAAAAGCTGATAACCTTAGAGTAGCAGTAGATAATGACACTAAGCTTTGGCAGTCAATAGCTTTAGGATTGGGTTATAGTCAATGGGATCTTGGTCTTGTTGAAACATCTTCTAATAAAAAGAAAAGCAAATGGGGAACAGTAAAAAAATGGAAAAGATCTACTAAAGAAAATAGCAATTGGAAATCTAAAAAGAACTAAAAAAATGAGCGATTTGAAGTTATACATTATGAATGGAAGTACTATAGGTGTTACCACCTTAGCCCCTATAGAAGATTGGCTAAAAATAATATTACTAGTAGTAACCATAGGCTATACTATAGCTAAATGGTCTAAAGTAAAAGAAGATGAATAATGAAGCTAACAAGCAACTTTAGTTTAGACGAATTTGAATGCAAGTGTGGTTGTAAAATGCCTGAGTTTGTAAAAAAAAATGTAATTGAATTAGCAGAAAACTTACAAGTTTTAAGAGATGTTGTAGGTAGATTAGATTTAACAAATGGCTACCGTTGTAAAGAACATAATGCAGACGTCGGTGGATCTTTAAACTCTCAACATTTAAAAGGTAAAGCTGCTGATATTAAATCTAGTACTATAAAGCCTTGGGATATGGCTATTACTGTGGATGACTTAATGAAAACCGAAAAGTTTAAATTAGGAGGTGTTGGTATATACAATACTTTCACTCATGTAGATATAAGAGGATCAAGAGCTCGTTGGAGTAAAACATTAAATAAATAAAATATGAGAACAAAAGGAACAGGTCCTCAGGGGTTAGGAATAAAAGGCAATAATGGATATCATATAGGATCACCGGCTACTTTCAAAGAGCACAAGATGTATAGCAAAGATGGTTCTGTTAAAGATGCTAAAACCAAAGAAGAACATTTATCATTAAAGGAAAAAGGCTACGGTCACAGTTCTCCTGCTAAATGCTGGAAAACACATAAGAAAGTAGGTATGAAAACAAAAGGAGGCAAACGAGTACCTAACTGTGTTCCAAAATAAAAAAAGGGCCCTCAATTACGAGAGCCCTTTATATGTATTAAAAAGTTATAACTTTTAGCCTTTAGTAAACATATGTGCTTACTTTTACTTCATATTGTAAACGTATACGCTTACTATCCATCACACGCTAAACAATCTTCATTCATTGCCGCTGCCGCAATATC
>TARA_B110000240_G_scaffold97549_1_pt1 | contig 14941 bp, 17 predicted proteins | sample TARA_B110000240 | Tara Oceans TARA_B110000240 (sample SAMEA4397611) | marine metagenome | biome: Polar Biome; feature: [DCM] deep chlorophyll maximum layer (ENVO:01000326); material: water (ENVO:00002006), including particulate matter (ENVO:01000060) such as... | depth 17 m | reverse complement strand
AAGCGTAAGGCGTTAAAAGCCGCCCTACCACAATTCAAATTCTCAGTAACAACTGAACACTACTCAGGGATCAAGGTAGCTATTATGGAAGGGCCAGTTAACTTCGGCACAGACCACGAACAACTAAATCCCAATATAGACTATAGAGCTCAGACCTGGAATAGAAACACAGAGGACTACTATAGCAACCCACCAATCCAAGACGTATTAGACGTAATTATGCCGATCTTAAATGAGGGCATGGGTGCCTCACATGAAGATGGGGATTACGGTACCATTCCAGACTATTACACATGGGTACATATAGGGAAGTGGGACAAGCCATATAACTGCATACAGTAGTACATTAGCAATATAAGGAAAAGAGCGAAAGGGGTTCCAGGGCGTATGTGGCCAATAGGGACCCTGAGTAGTGTTAGGTCGTCCGGGGTATATGGGCATTTGGACCCTCTGGCTTTTGTGGCTTCTTGGGTAAAGTGGGGTACGAGGCCCAATTAAGGGGGGAGGAGAAGAGGAAAGGTTAAGAGTCATGACTATAGTAATAGCTATCTCGTTGCGCGACGCGTCCAATTAGCGCGCCAACTGTTTCCGCCCGGCCCCTGGTCATTTAGGCCCGCGTAGACTCCAAGCCCACTCATTACTATATGGAATACCTAATGCTGAGTACTCCAAGCACAGATCGGCCCTCCGGGGTAAATACGCGAAAACGCAATGTTGCCCCTACTGAAAAATTTAGGGCCTCCGGGGTAGGGCATAAAATACCCTCGCGGTACAGATTGGAAAAACCCACCTCGCACTACTGGACGGCCGACTTCTAAAGAGTCGGTCGCGCGCGCATTAAAAAAAACAGTAGGGTAGCGTAGCACTCTAACGCAATGATACTAACTCTATATTCACATGTGATGATACTAACACAACAAGACGGGCTGATAGGGGGACACGGAGACTATGTGGTACTTCAGAGACTTAGAACTATATAGATACTCAGGGACTTTTTATTCTTGGAGTGCTCAGTGTAGGCAGTGGCATGTTACTCTCAGTACCTCCGAGTACTTACAGGACATAGTGACTCACAGAGCCCGCCGGCACGGCATGTACCCTGAGCCAGTCCATCGTACAGTTGAGGCCGTCCGACCAGATGAGGAGGCATTGTTAAAGGCCTATGGTCATGTTGGTAAAATTTCCCTTGGTGTAGCGGCGGCTCTGGTAAAATTTCCCAAGCGGGACTTAACTGAACTATAAAATTTCCCAGATGAAACTATTGAGTCTTTTGGTCTATAATGTCTAAACAATAAACTCCATGAAAGTTAGAGATAATCTGCGCGTCAATCCACTCAGCCACAAACCAGGCGGGGAAGAGGTAAGAATCACATTTGCTAATGGGTCTCATCGAGACTATGATAAAGTAAAGTACACACAGCAATATGTAGAACAATGTTTTAAAATGGACGCGTCTATTGTAAGTGCTCAAATTATAGGCCACTCACCTGAGTTGCCAAAAGTATTTCGTGTTGAATGGTTATCCGAACAACAGCAAGATGCTATAGAACGAACACGTAAAAATAGAATGCTATGAGCCAATTAACAGAAGAAGAGATTAACTCAATTGTAATGCACATGGATGAAAAGCTTGGAGATGAATTCCATGACATTGTCTGTGACACAATTCATAATAGTGATATAGAGAGATCTGATGACTGGGAAGTCAGTGATGAAGAAGTCTATAGAATTAAAATGGAATTAGGAATGGGGTATCTAATGGAGTATAAAGAACATGTTACAAAATTACTTAAAATATGAGCAGGCAAGAACATTTATCTAACAACTTTTTAAATAATTACCTCAACGCATTTGCTCCAGTAGCTCAAGAGACTGAGGGGCAGAAGATTTGGTCTGATTATATTAAACAATATGTGGACTTCTTAAAACAAGATGCGTATGGTACTTCCTATGGAATACTAAAACGTAAACATAAATCTGGTAGCTCGGTTGGAGCTGTCCCAGATAGAAAGGTGGTTATTGAAGCACACTGTGATGAAATAGCCTGGATCATTACACATATTGATAAAGATGGAATGATTAGGGTTAGGAAACACGGTGGCTCTGATGCCATGATAGCTCCTAGTAAAAAAGTAATCATCCATACACATAGTGGTGAAAGAGTCAGGGGTCTTTTCGGGTGGCCAGCAATTCATACAAGAGCTAAACAAAAAGTAGAGGGATATGCTCAACACGAACTCTGGGTAGATTGTGGTCTTAAAGATTATGATGCTGTTACTAAGGCTGGTGTAGAAGTTGGATGTCTTATTACTTACGATACTCAATTAGAAATTATTGGAGACTACTATGTAGGTAGATCTTTAGATAATAAGATTGGTGGTTATATTATTGCAGAAGCTCTTAGGACTATTGTTGAAAGAAAGATTGAACTTCCTTATGATCTGTATGTTGTTAATTCAGTTCAGGAAGAGGTTGGCCTATTCGGCGCGAAAATGATTGCTAAGCATTTACATGCAGATTTAGCTCTGGTACATGATGTTTGTCATAATGTAAATCACCCTGGAATGGACCGAGCAAAATATGGTCCGGTTGATGGTGGCAAAGGACCATCTTTAGAATATACATCTCAAAATCATAGAGGTATTCTAAATGAATTAAAAAGAGTTGCAAGTAAATATGATCTACCTCTACAACATCATGTTGGAAGTTATGGAAATGATACGGTAGCATTCTTCTTAGAAAATACGCCAACGGCAATTCTTGCGACACCCCTTAAGTATATGCATACCACTGTAGAAATGGCTCATATAAAAGATGTTGAAAATTGTATTGAGTTATTCGTTAAATTCTTAAAAGAATTAACACCAGAATTAATAGATACTATAAATAATAAAAACTAATCATGAAAAAGACTAAATCAAAGAGACGTACAGCTGGATCATATAAAGATCTTAAATGCCAAAACAGTAATTTAGAAACTTCTAAATACGCTAAATACGCTCCACTTGGAGATGTATGTAAAGAAGTTGTTACAGTACCTGAAGAGGTAGAAAGAGTTTTATGTTATTTGTGTACTAGCAGATCTGCTAGCGGAAAATAAGTTATGACCAATAAGGCCTAACCATCTCATCAATTGAATTCATCTCTGCAGAATCATACATTTCTGTAAGAGGTTTATTCTCATCTCCCTTTCTTCTCTCAGTAGCATAATTACATGCTGACCAATACTTTTCTAATCCAGGAATCTTTTCAACATCTTCTCTGTATCTGTCATATAACTTAAGAGTTTGTAAACAAGGAGGGGTATGACCGAATTCAACTTTACCAGACTTTTCAGTTCTATAATAAGGGAATCCTAAGTTCGCTCTAGCTGCTAATGGAAATTTATCCATTATATTAATGCCAGGTATTCTATCAAATTGGCTAGCAGTTAAATCAATAATAGTTCCGTTAGTTTTATGTTGTACGAACCAATGTGTAGTTTGTCCACGCTTACCTTTATATGTAAATTTTAATTCTGATGATTTAATTAGTTTTAAATCGTAGTCAGATTTGTAACCACCTACTGCGTAAAATACAAATTGGGAAATAGGGTAACAATAGCCATAAGGAAATGAAGTATCTAAGCCTACCTTTTTTAAAGCTTCTGTTTTATCAGCGTGCTTAACACCAGAGTCTGGGGATACGGTTCCTGAATTATGAGGCTTAAGCAAATCAGTATTCTTTTCAAACCATTTTTGCATGCGAACATATCCGGTATTATCTATTTTAAGCTTGACTTCACCAGCCTCGTTAAGGTGGCGGTTCATTGCTCTTTCAAAATCTGTTCTAATCCAAGTCATGTCGTTGATTTTATGTAGTTGGTTTGTTTATATATCGATGAAACTTTTTGAGCCGGGTGGATATGATGAATACCATTTACACAAAAATAATAATATGCAATTATTAAAAGAAATCGGCAATACTCCGATGATAAAAATTAGTAAAGGATTATATGCTAAGGCTGAATTGTTGAATCCCACGGGTTCAATTAAAGATAGACCTGCAAGTTGGATCCTTAATATACAAAAACCTAAAGAGAGGGGATTCGATACTATATGTGAAGCTACCAGCGGTAACATGGGGGTTAGTTTCGCATGGCTGGCTGCGACGTTAGGATTAAAATGTGTAATCATCATGCCAGATAATATGTCCACAGAAAGAAAACAAACGTTAGATTACTATGGTGCTAAATTAATTGAAGTACCAGCTGGAGACTTTGACGGAGCAATTGCTTACCGCGATGAATTATGTGAAAAGTTCGGATGGTTTAATTGTAATCAATTTGCAAACAAATACAATATCGAATCTCACTTCTTTACTACAGGAGCTGAAATTTTACAATGGGCAATAGATGAGAAGAAAGATATTAGCGCTGTAGTTACTGGAACCGGAACTGGCGGTACATTAATGGGAGTAGAGCAAAGATTAAGACCTAACTTCCCAGATATGAAGATGGTTGCAGTAGAGCCTGCGGAAAGTGCCGTTATGTCAGGTGGAGAACCTGGACTACATGGTATTCAAGGAATTGGAGATGGCTCTAAATTTTTAGTGAAAATGGATAAAGTAGATTATATTCAACAAATTAAAACAGAAGACGCCAAAGACAGAGCAAGAGAACTTGCAAGGACACATGGCTTGTTTGTGGGCATCTCAGCAGGTGCAAATATATTAGCTGCAGAAAAATACATTACAGAAACAAAGCCTACAGGAAACGTCGTTACGTTCCTCTGTGATAGAGGCGATAGATATTTTAGTTGCTTATGAACAAATTAGATAAAGAATACCAAATGTTACTTGAAGATATTTTAAGTAACGGAGTAGAAAAGAAAGACAGAACAGGTACTGGAACTATCTCAACGTTTGGTCGGCAAATCCGACACGACATGAAGGATGGGTTTCCTCTATTGACCACAAAAAAGATGGCATGGAAAACAATGGCTAGAGAGTTGCTATGGTTTTTAAGTGGAAGCACAAACATCAAATGGCTTGTGGATAATAAGTGTAATATCTGGAATGGTGATGCATATAGGAAATACCATCAATCATTCCCAGAAGCTGAGATGATGTCTAAGGAACAATTCATAGGATGTGTTAAAAAACACGATGCCTTTGCTGAAAGGTGGGGAGAGTTAGGTCCTGTATATGGAAAGCAATGGAGGGGTTGGAAAACAAATACTGTTAGTATAGACCAAATACAAGACCTTATATCAGAATTAAAAACAAACCCAGATAGTAGAAGGTTAATGGTTTCAGCCTGGAATGTTGGTGAGTTAGATCAAATGACACTTCCACCATGCCACTATGGATTTCAAATATACACAAAAGAATTATCACCTCTTGAAATAATAGATCAAGCTAGAGAAGATGGTTTATGGGTAGATGGTTCAGAGTTTGATGGAGAATCTACATTTGGAAAAAACTCAAATGGACAATTATTCCATGAATGGGTACGTGAGCATCAATCGAAATTTAAAACTAGATCCATTTCTTTAATGTGGAATCAACGATCTGTTGATACGTTTTTAGGCTTGCCTTTTAATATAGCATCGTATGGTTTATTATTAACCATGTTAGGAAAAGAAGTTAATATGGTTCCAGATCAATTGATAGGTAACCTAGGAGACGTTCATATTTACAAAGACCATATAGACCAGGCAGCAGAACAAATTAATAGAGAATCATATCCACTTCCTAAATTAAAACTCATCACAAATCATAATTTTAGAGCTGCCATGGCAGGTAAAATGGATGAGATAATATTGGACGATTTCGTGCTTATTAATTATCAAGCACATCCAAGTATTAAAGCCCCCTTATCAAATTAATAAAATGACAAGCGATCCCAAGGACCCAAAAAACAAACCCGACGTAGATGTAGATTTTGATGAAAATGATTACGATACGATTAGCATACCAAAAACTAAAGAATACAACGATGACGACTACGACTACTAATATATGGAACTAATATCAACACATCCAGTAAAAAAATCTGATCTAGGATTTCACGGAAATCTTTTCGGAGGTAAACTTTTAGCGTGGATTGACGCAGCAGGAGCTGCGTTTGCTTCTCAAGTTTGCGATACACCAAGGATGGTTACAGTACTCATAGATGAATGCCTATTCAAGAAACCGGCAAAAGAGGGACATCTACTTAAGATATACGGCAAGGTGGAATGCATTGGTAGAACTTCAGTAACATTAAAGGTAGAAGCCAGGTCTCATAATGTATATGATGGTAGACAAGCTATTATTTTAACAACCAATATTAAGTTTGTTAGGATTGACGAACAAGGAGATGCCATTCCAATTAGTGAGAGAGTTCGAGACAAATATTAAACTCAATACATATATAAACCCCCAAAATTTAAAATCTCAATAAAGTATGAAGAGATTATGGCTAAGATTTACATTATGTTTATACGCGGTAATGTATACAATCGGCCTACCGCTAATATTAGGCATAGAAGATAGTTATAGTGATTATCACAATTTAAAACCTATCATATTCCCAATTGTAACTATTGGAGTATCTTTAGGATTATGGTTACATCGGAGCCGCGAATGGAAATTAGCAGCATTCCTGTTAATTATTATAGCATGTTTTAATAATGACGACTGGACTATAATACACAACACGTCCGCAATATTATTCTTTATATTGTCTTCATATATAATGATTAACGATAAAAGATTCAGGCTTTTTGGTATAATGTCGATATTGGCATATCCCTTATTGTTCATAGATATTAAAGAAAAGCTGTTTATATTTGAAGCAATACAAATACCTATATTATCAACATATCACTTGGCTAGAGTTTTGTACCTCTTAAAATTAAAAACTAAATCTTAATTCCTCATATATTAAACCCAATACATATATAAATGAAATTTAAAAAACTAACAGGTAACTCGAGGTTTGAATTAGCAACATACGTAAAGGAATATCTAGAAAATAATAGATTTTTGGATATCAAATTATATATGGGCTGTGATAGCCAAACTAAAAATGGCTCAACTACGTATGCTACAACTTTAGTGTTTCATGTAGCTTCAACTGGATGCCATGTCATCTATAAAAAGGAAGTCTTATCAGAAATCAAAGATATGTGGACTAGGTTATGGTTGGAATGTGAAAAATCAGTTGAAGTAGCATTATACCTTAGAGAAAATGGAATCGAGATAGATACAATAGACTTAGATTACAATATAGATCCAGCTAAAAAATCGAATAAATTAGTTAAGGCAGCTGTTGGTTATGTAAATGGCTTTGGATTTAAAGCTAGATATAAACCAGATTTGCTTCCAGGAGTATATGCTGCTGATAATATTGCCAATTAAATTATATAAACAATAATATAATGTACCATATAATACATATATTAAGAACAAAACTTTAAGAATATGCCCATAGCGGACGGTTACGAAAACGAAAAAGGGAAAAGATTCCCAGCAAAGAAAAAAGCAACTCCATTCTTAGATGAATTCGGAGAAGACTTAACTAAGGCAGCTGCCGACGGTAAGTTGGATCCTATCATTGGAAGAGATAGAGAAATTTATAGAATTTGTCAAATTCTTGCCAGACGTAAGAAGAACAATCCTATTATTTTGGGAGACCCGGGTGTTGGTAAAACTGCAATTGTAGAAGCAATAGCCCAAAGAATTGTAAGTAAAAAAGTAGCTAGGGTTCTACTTAATAAAAGATTAATATCTTTAAATATGACTACCATTGTAGCAGGTACAAAGTATCGTGGTGAGTTTGAAGAAAGAATGAAGAACATCGTAGAAGAACTTAAAATGTCTGATGATGTTATTGTATTCATTGATGAGATTCATACTATAGTTGGGGCAGGTGGAGTATCTGGAGCACTAGATGCTTCAAATATTTTAAAACCAGCATTAGCTAGAGGCTCACTGCAATGTATTGGGGCAACTACACTTGATGAATATAGAGAAAATATAGAAGATGATGGGGCTTTAACCAGGCGCTTCCAAGAGGTATTCATTGATGCACCAACAGTTGAAGAATCTATAGAGATCTTAACTAGGATTAAACATAAGTATGAAGATCATCATTCTGTAGAGTATTCTCCGGAATCAATTGAAGCTTGTGTAAGAATGTCTGAAAGATATATCAAACAGAGAGAATTACCAGACAAGGCAATTGATTTATTAGACGAAGCAGGCGCAAGGACTCATTTAATGGAAGTTAAAGTTCCGGCTAGCATTAAGTTGCTAGAACAAAAATGTGAAGATGCTAAACTTAAAAAGAAGGAATCAGTAGAAAGGCAAGATTACGAAGTAGCAGCTTCTTTAAGAGATGAACAAATTAGCATAGAAGCTAAGATTATAGAAGAAACTGATAAATGGGAATCTAACTTAAAGACTAAAAAGAGAAAAGTTACCATTGATGATATTGCCGAGACTGTATCTATGCAAACAGGTATTCCTGTAACTCGCCTAGGAGCTGATGACATGAAGATGATTAAAAATATGGCTGAGCATATTAAGAAATCTATCATTGGCCAAGATGTCGCAGTAGAGGCTCTATCTAAAGTAATTAAAAGATCAAGAACTGGAGTTGCTAGTTCTAAACAACCAACAGGTTCATTTATGTTTTTAGGACCGACTGGTGTCGGTAAGACTGAAACGGTAAAAGCATTAGCAGAATATATGTTTGGTGATACAGATTCAATGATCAGAATTGATATGTCAGAATATCAAGAAAAGTTTAATGTCTCTAGGTTGATCGGAGCTCCTCCAGGATATATAGGACATGATGAAGGTGGCCAATTAACAGAAGCAGTAAGACGTAAACCTTATTCAGTAGTTTTATTTGATGAGGTTGAAAAAGCACACCCAGATATTTTTAATACTTTACTTCAAGTTTTAGATGAGGGTAGATTAACAGATTCCTCCGGGCGTGTCGTTGACTTCACAAATACTATTATTGTCATGACATCTAATGTTGGTGCAAGAAAGTTAACTGATTTCGGAACAGGTATTGGATTTTCGACTAAATCTTCAATGTTAGGAGAACAAGCTAAAATAGATTCTATTATTAAGAAAGAATTAAAGAATAAATTTAGCCCTGAATTCTTAAATAGATTAGATGACATTATCTTATTTGACCAACTACAAACTGAAGACGTAATTAACATTGTAGATATTGAATTAAATAAATTTATTGACAGAATGGAACGTCAAGGATATACTTTTAAATTTAATAAAAATGCTAAGGCATTTATAGCAAAAGAAGGTTATGATCAAGCGTATGGAGCTAGGCCAATTAAAAGAGCAATCCAAAAATATGTTGAAGACGCAGTAGCAGATTCTATATTAGATGGATTTTTAAAAGAAGGTAAAACATATACAATGTCTAAAGACTCTAAAAACAATAAGCTTATTATCAAGTAAACATTTTAAGATTAAGTCATATAACTACTATAGTTACCTAAAAAATAATACATGAGTTTTACACATACCTTTAAGAACATTATTAATCACATAGATGAACAGAATCAATCTGCAGACCCAAGAGGTTTAAAAGTAAAAGAATCTATTCTATCTAGTTTTGCAATTCAACCAACACAACCTATTGCTAATTTTGAAAAGCGTAAGTTTAACTGGAAGTATTTAGCAGGCGAATTAGCATGGTACTTAAAAAAAGATAGAGATGTAGATTTTATCGGTAACTTTTCAAACTTTTGGGGTACATTAACTAACCCAGGTACAAATGAAATTAATTCTAATTATGGTTCTCTAGTTTTTAATAAAGAACAATTTGGCTGGGTTATTGATTCACTAGTTGCAGATAAAAATAGTAGACAAGCTATTATGTTCTTTAACAATCCTAAATTTCAGTTTGAAGGTAATAAGGATTTTGTTTGTACAATGTATGCAAATTTCTTTATTAGAGATAATAAATTAAACATGAAAGTTCAAATGAGATCTAATGATATATTTTACGGTCTTACTTTTGACGCACCATTCTTTGCATTCTTACTACAGTCTATTCATATTAAATTAATAGAGACTTATCCAGATTTACAATTAGGTGAATACTTCCACTTCGCAGATAATTTACATTTCTACGAAAGGCATTTTGAATTAGCAGAAGATATTAAAAAAGAAGAAATAGATGCTGAATTAGAAGAGAACTTTGTTATTAAAGAAAAGTTTATTGACTATGACGGAGAAAAGGTTTTCTTAACTGAACATGCAGAAGCTTATTGTAAAGAGGTTTATGATAGTATTGGTGATGTACCAGGTAAAACTAAATTGAACCAAGTAGAGTATAAAGAATTGCTAGGTAAATACTTTATTCTATAATGGATAAGAAAGTCCCTAAAATACACATTGATCCTACTTCTGTTTTAAAGGAAGATATCGACAAGATACTTACATCTAAATATGATATATTTTATAGAAGAATAGTTGAATTTATTTTAGAAAGAATTGAACACACTAATGAAACTGATGACGAGCTTTTAGCTATATTAGTTGACGACGAAGGATTAGAGTATCAAATGGACTTACCGAAAGATGGTTATATAAAATGCCTGAATAAGGCAATGGAATATTTTTTAAAAATAGAGGAATACGAAACGTGTGATCTAATAAAACAAATGAATAAACAAATATGAATTATTATCCAAAAGATAAAGAGTTTGAAAGGTTTGCAAAGTCAGAACATAATTTAAGTTCTAATACTTTAAACCTATATGGTCAACGTCAAAATTCATTGACACCATATATATTAGAAGAGAGAGAAATGAGAATGACTCAAATGGATATCTTTTCTAGATTAATGGTAGATAGATTATTATGGGTCGCTGGACCTGTAGATGATAACATGTCTACAATTGTACAGGCACAACTAATGTTCCTGTCATCTACTAGCGTGGAAGATATTACTATGCATATAGACTCACCAGGAGGTTCTGTTAAGTCAGGCTTATCTATGGTCGATGTTATGGAATATATACCATGTGATATTAAAACTGTAAATACAGGAATGGCAGCCTCGATGGGCTCTGTTCTTTTAGGCGCAGGAACTAAAGGTAAAAGATCTTCATTAAGACATTCACAAACAATGTTGCACCAATCCTCCGGTGGATTCAGCGGAAATATACAAGATGCTGAAATAGATTGGAAGGAGTGGAGAAAAGTTAATGATGAACTTTTTAATTTATTAGGATCTTACTGCGGTAAGAAACCTGAACAGGTGGCGAAGGATGCACAACGGGATTTCTGGCTAAGCGCCGATGAAGCAATCAAGTATGGCATCATTGATGAAATTATTAAACCAAAAATGCACAAATAAAATGGCAGATAGAAGAAAGAAACAAGAAGATGTTTTTATCGAGCTAGTTAATTTACAACTCAAACCTCATGGAAAATCCTTTGCGGATGTAAAGGGTGATCCAGAATGGTACATGAAGTACCAAACAACACGAGATACTGAAAAGGATTTCATGGTTAAAGGTTCTGAACTAATCCGTAAAAAATTAGGATTAAATAAGACATTAGCCGAAAGCGAAATGAGTTGGTTTGTACTACAATGGGGATTGACAACTAAAGACCCATATATCGAAGTACAAAAGAAAGAAAAGACTACTAGAAAAAACGCCAAGAACTAAAATTGGCAATCTTATTAAAAGCACAATATAGCCTACTATTATTGGGGTTATCTACATTGAGCTAATTTAACATAAAAGTTTTAATTTAAAATTTAAACTAATATATCTGGCTTTGCTTAAAATATAGAGTAATACATATACCATGAGCAAGCAAATAATTCCAAAGTGGATAGAAGAAGGACCTATGGATCTTGAGTATAAAAACCTTAAGATGTTGGCCTGTATTAAAAAATTAAAACGTAAACTATTAACAGGAGAGTTATTAGATGTTTTATATGAAGTAGATGATACTTTAGATTACTTATACAGATACGACGCGCAACAGATAACCAGAAATGAACCTACTGAGTATGAGGTGATGGGTTTACAATGGGAAGATCTAGAGATGGTATTTACAACCGAAGAAGAGCTAATAACAAATGACATATTAGATGTATTAGTTGAAAGCGCTATTGATAAGTTTGAAGAGCTGCATGCTACATGTAGAGAAACCTGGAGAGATATTGAAGATAATATCATGTATAGTTATATAGGAGATAGAAAATACTTTTTAAGCGATGGTTTTGTTTTTATCAAGACTGCAGATAATAAACTCCACTTATATTATTTTACCAAGCCTACTAAAGCGTTTAATATGCATTGGAAAGATTTCAAAATGCAACATATTAAATCTGAAGAATGGAATGACGATACATATTTTGCTAGGTTAGAGGAGATATCCGGTAAGAAATCTAGTAAAATTTTAATAAAAGTAAATCTTAATAATCAAACAAAAGTAGAAAATCATGCAATGGCCGTAATAAACTATTGCATATTCAGCCTACTTCGCAAAGATTATACCTTTTAATGGGAGAGTTACAAATATAACCATGATATATAATAAAACAGAAAAATACAAAAACTAATTATGCCAAACGTAACTAGCCAAAATTTGTTTGTAGTTTTACCATCGATGATAAACATCATCAGAGGTCAAGCAACATCCGCAAACGTAACACTACATAAAAATTATGTAGGTAACGCATTACCTGTCGGCCTCCAAAATGAGGTTGTATTAGAATACATTGACGGGAACAATACAGTAATAAAGACACAATCTTTAGGAGCTGCTAATTTAAACTTCGGTTCAAATGCAACTTCTAATGAAGTATCAATAGAAATAACTGCAGTGGAATCCGCAGCATTAAATTTATCAGATGCCGGAATACAAGGAGAGCTTTTCGTAAGATTTTCAATTACCGAAGCAGCATCCGTTGTTGTATTACCACAATTAAAAATAGGTAACATTTTTGATGCAGGTGACAATATAGGAGATATTGTAGCATCAAGATTTTCAGTACCTTCTACAGTATATACAATTAAAGGATTATCCACTCCTTTTTATGCAAGTAATAATCCTGCTGCTGGAGAGATCATATTTAATTCTGAAATACCTTCACAGATATCAATGGTTAAAGTATCTAACCAAGATGATAAAGGTTTTAAAAACCAATGGTTAGAGTCTGTTTTAGCAGATAGAATAGGAGTTGATGGTTTAACAAATTCAATATTTTTTACAAATGTAAATAATACATCAGAATACTCTTTATTTAGAATTACAAACTATAGTAGAATTGATGTAAACGGAAATACAACAGATACAGATCTTGCGGATGCTATTCAATTAGGACTTATATTTGAAGGTAACTCATCTTCTGCTGGAGATGTTTATTCACTTGCTACTGGTGATAGTTTAGGTATATTTACAGAATCATATCAAGGTCTATCATCACAAGGAATTCAAGTAACTACTCCAAATATTGGAAATACTGACGGTGTTAGATTTCTAGAATTTACTGGAACTAGTGTAACTGGTACTGCTGGAGCACAAGCAACAGACGGTATTTTAACAATAGATATTCTACCTGGTCAAAAAGGTATTGCCGGTGATAAAGGTCAAAAAGGTGAAATTGGTGTTAAAGGTGATATTGGTGTTAAAGGTGATACTGGTACTACAGGTGATAAAGGTGAAGATGGTACAAATGGTACTAATGGTACTGATGGCGCGGTTGGTGCTAAAGGTGAGGTTGGTACATCCGGAGACAGATATAATACTACATCAGGGTCTCAACTTGGACTAGGATGGCATTCAACTGATACAACACTGACAGTTCAATCAGGACTTGCTTGGCAACCTGGACAAACTGTAAAGATTTCAAGATCTGGAGTTGTGTCTCAATGGCAAATATCAGAAGTAGTATCGTATGATGCGGTAACTGGTGATTTAACAATTGCTCCACCTAGTAGCTTTAACGATGGATTTAATAACGGAACATATTCATATAGTTGGAGATTAGCATTAGCCGGATTATCTGGTGTTAATGGTGCTGATGGTACAAATGGTACTGATGGAGCTAAAGGTGAACAAGGAGTTACTGGTCATAAAGGAGATCTAGGAGATCAAGGAAATCAAGGTACTTCTGGTGATAAAGGTAATACAGGTGATGCTGGTGAAAAAGGTGAAGTTGGATCGCAAGGTAATGATGGCATAGGTGATAAAGGTGAAACTGGATCGCAAGGTAATACTGGTGAAAAAGGTGAAATAGGCATAGGTGAAAAAGGTGAAACTGGTTCAAAAGGTGAAATTGGCGTAGGTACTGCTGGTGATAAAGGTGAAACTGGATCGCAAGGTGGAGTTGGTAACACTGGTGTAAAAGGTGAAACTGGATCGCAAGGTACTGCTGGTTCAAATGGTGATAAAGGTGAAATTGGTGTTAAAGGTGAAATTGGAACTAATGGTTCTACTGGTAATACCGGTGTCAAAGGTGAAACAGGTACAACTGGTGATAAAGGAGACCTTGGTACAACAGGTGCTAAAGGTGAAATAGGAGTTGGTAATACTGGAGATAAAGGTGCAGCTGGTGCAAATGGCTCAAACGGTTCTACTGGTGTAAAAGGTGAAATTGGAGATCAAGGTACTGCTGGTTCAAATGGTTTAGTTGGTCATAAAGGAGATCTAGGAGATCAAGGAGATCAAGGTACTGCTGGTGATAAAGGAGCTCAAGGAGCTGGAGGAGTTGCTGGAGATAAAGGTGAAGCTGGCACAAATGGATCAAACGGTTCAAAAGGTGAAGTTGGAACTCAAGGTAATGATGGTGGAGCTGGTGCAAAGGGTGAAACTGGAGCCCAGGGTACTATAGGTACTAAAGGTGAAATTGGTGTAGGTACTGCTGGTGATAAAGGTGAAACTGGTCATAAAGGAGATCTAGGAGATCAAG
>TARA_B110000240_G_scaffold126557_1_pt1 | contig 15001 bp, 10 predicted proteins | sample TARA_B110000240 | Tara Oceans TARA_B110000240 (sample SAMEA4397611) | marine metagenome | biome: Polar Biome; feature: [DCM] deep chlorophyll maximum layer (ENVO:01000326); material: water (ENVO:00002006), including particulate matter (ENVO:01000060) such as... | depth 17 m | reverse complement strand
AAAAACCTCCATTATAAGCTGTTGATATTCTCCCTTCAAAAACTCCATTTCCATCATTTTCAATAATTAAATTACTCGATGATATTCCTCCCATAACATCATCATTAACAATTACCCATTTTTCTAAATCTGAGTTATTATCAAAATTATAAATCATATTTTGAGACATAAGAGGATTGGTTTTAAAAATTAATAATATTAAAAAATAACTTGAAATAAATAATAGTTTTTTCATAAAACAAACTTACTTAAAAAATCTATTATTTATTTCAAGTTATTTTTTAATATAAAGCTTTTTTAATCTCATCTTGCCAAGAGTCTTATCAGTTACATTAAATATTTTAATAATTTTCCTGTTTCTGCAAAAGAAAGAAGTTGATTATTTAATTAGCTTTAATAACACAATAAAAATAAATCTATTAATTTTTAAATAGTTAGAAATAATTGTGGCAGTGAGGAGGGAAAAAGATTAGATCTTCTTCTTCAAAGCTAACGTAAATAACTTCTTCTTTTTTAAAAGGCTGTGAGCTAAACACATTCCATGTTTCACCTTTATAGTCAGCTGTTATACTATATTCTTTTCCTTGAAAAAGAGATTTTTTGACTGTCAAGGCTATTTTAGATTTTTCTTCTATTCTTATTTTTTCTGCCCTTATGTAATAAGATCCCCCTTCTTTTTCGTATTTATTAATACCTCCAAGTATTCTAGCACAATAGCAATTTGCTGGCTTACAATACATTTCAACAGGATTATCGTATTGCTGAAGCTTTCCCGCCTTAAAAACTAAAATTTTATCAGCAATATTAAGAGAATCTTTAATATCATGAGTTACTAAAATAGTTGTAGTTTTTGTAGCCTTAATTATTTGATATATTTCATCAATAATACTATGTTTTATTCCAGAGTCTAAATTACTAAAAGGCTCGTCTAATAGCAAGAGATCAGGCTCTCTTATCAAAGCTCTAGCAATACAAGCTCTTTGCTGTTCTCCACCGGAGAGTTCGTGCGGGTATCTTTTTATTAAACTATTTAGATTTGTTAAATCTAACATGTAATCTAATTTTTTCAGAAATCTCTTATCTAAGTTAAATACAATATTCTCTTTTAAAGTAAGATGAGGAAAAAGAGGGTAATCCTGGAAAACAAAACCAATATTTCGTTTTTGAGGAGGTACAAAAACATCTTTGTTGTTTAATACTTTTTCATTAAGCTCTATAGAACCAGAATTTATTGATTCAAGACCCGCAATACATTTTAAAAATGTACTTTTTCCAACCCCACTTTCTCCAAGAAAAGAAATAATTTCTCCTTTTTCTACAGAAAAATTTAAAGAAGATATTAGAGGCTCTTCTTTAGTATAAAACTTAATAAGATTATTGACTTTAAGATGCATTTATCTGTTTGTTTATAATAGACTTTAAAACAATAAGCATTATTGCTCCAATTGAAATTATTGCTAAAGAATAAACTGCTGACTCCATCATCATTTCTTCAATTGCAAACTGATATGTTTGAGTTGCTAAAGTATCAAAATTAAATGGCCTTAAAATTAGAGTTATAGGGAGCTCTTTTAAAAGGTCAACAAAAGTAACAATAAATGCAATTGCAAGGGCAAGCTTATTTATTGGAAAGTGAATTTTTTGAAGTGTTTTGAATGGTCCAAGTCCGAGAGTTTTTGCTGTATCGTCAAAAGATTCTGGGTGTTTTTCTAGACTAGATTTTATTGGAGATTTTCCAACAGCTAAAAATCTAAATACATAAGCGTAAATTAAAACAGAAAAAGACCCAACAAGAGAAAAAGACTGTAGCATAGGTATTTTAGTAAAAAGGAGTATAACAGCCAAACCAATTACAGCGCCTGGAATTACATACCCTAAAGAGGTTGCCTGACCAATAAAAGAGCTAATTTTCAACTTAGATATTTTCTCAACATATAAAAACAAAAGAGATATGCATATAATTATGGCTGAAGAAAAAACAGATATAAGGATAGAGTTTTTACTTAAAACATACAATGTTGTAAAGTCTATTTTATGAAAGTAAAGAATACAATTATTTAATACATAAGAAAAAGGGATTAAGAAGCCTACTGTAAAAGGAATTGAACAGAATAGATATATATATAATCTTTTAAAACCTAAAGGCTTGTTTAGTTTTTCAATTTTAGAGTTTGACGAATAATAAAATTTAGATTTCTTTGATAAAACTTTTTGAATAATTAAAAAAACAAAAACAATAAGTAAAAGCAAACAAGCAAGCTGAATAGCTGTATTCTCGTTACCCATAGAGAACCAGGCCCTAAAGATTCCTGTAGTGTAAGTATTAACTCCAAAATACTTTACAGCACCATACTCGTTTAAAACCTCCATTATAACAAGAAAAAGTCCTGAAAAAATAGCTGGTTTTGATAAAGGAAGAATAACTTTAAAAAATAATCTTGCTCCTGAAAGACCAAGGTTTTTAGACATATTTATATAACTTGAACCAATAAGACTAAAAGAAAGTCTACATGCGGTATAAATATAAGGGTACAAGGCAAGCCCTAAGATAATACCAAGAATCTCTATTTGAAGATAGTCTTTGTTAACAAGCTCTGCCAAATTTGGAGATTTTTTTCTTAGAAAAGATTGAATAGGGCCAGTAAAACTAAGAATATCACTGTATGTAAAAGCCATTATATATGTCGGTATTGCCAAAGGAAGATAAAGCGCAATGTCAAAAAACTTTCTTAACTGGAAATTATAGTTACTAATAAACCAAGCAGGAATTATTCCGAAAATAAGAGAAAAACCTCCAGTAAGAAAAACAAGATAAAGAGTGTTTAGACTATAGTCTAGTAAAAGGGTATTCCACAAATAAGAAAACTCGCTCTTTTCAATGTTAAACACATTAGAAAATAAGAAAATTAAAGGGAGTAATAATACTATAGAAATAAAAAAACTAACTATTAACCACCTTTTATTCTGACTTTTTAATAATTTATTTTTTATTTCCAAGCCGACGTGTCAAATATTTCAATCGCTTTTTTTCTAAAAATACCAAGCTGATTAAGATCTAACTTATCTCTTTTGAATTCTCCCCAATTACTTACAATAGCCGAAGGCTTAACATTTGGATTAACCGGATACTCAAAACTTGTGTTTACATACCTACTTTGTGCAGATTCACCCGTAAGAAACTCAATCAATTTAAGTGCGTTCTCTTTATTTGGAGAATTTTTTGCTAGACCAATACCAGAAATATTTATATGGGTGCCACTCTCACCTTCCGCTTGATTAGGGAAAAATACCCCCACAGATTTTCCTGCCTTTAATTCCTCCTCTTTTTCAGAAGAAAGCAATAGACCTATATAATATGAATTTACAATAGCTATATCTCCCTGACCAGCAGCAATTGCCTTGACTTGGTCTCTATCATTTCCTTTAGGATCTCTTGCAAAGTTTTGAACTAAGCTGGAAGTCCAATTAGTTGCACTTTCAATTCCCTTATTTGCAATAATAGAGGATAAAAGCGCCTGATTGTACGCATTTGAAGAAGATCTTACAAGTATTTTATTTTTCCATTTATCATCTGTAAGAGAAGAATAAGTGCTTAATTCTTCAGCTTTAACACGATCCTTACTATAAACTAATATTCGAGCTCTATAAGTAATTGGCACCCAGAATCCACTTATATCTTTCAGGTCATCGCTTATGTTGGAATTGATTTGATCATTAGATATTTTTTGTAATAAATTTAATTCTCTTGCCTTTTGAAGTTTTCCAGCATCGACAGATATAAATAAATCTGCAGGACTATTACTTCCTTCATTTTTTAAGCGCTCTATTAATTCGTCAGCGTTAGCTTTAATTACATTAACTTTTATACCAGTTTCTTTCTCAAAAGCTTCATATTGCATTTCATCAACCGTATAGTGTCTTTGGCTATATAAGTTAACTTCGGTAGACTTTTTTTGTTCGCTAGTACAGCTTGAAAGCGTTAATAAAGCGAATATGATTAATATTGTTTTTTTGGCCAATAAGAATACAAGATTTCTATGTAATGTAATTTTCATTTTTTATTTGCAAACATAAAACATATTATAAAGAATCAATCTAAATAAATATATATTTTCTACATAATACTTAAGAGAAAATAACTAATTTTAAAAAGTATCAATTAGTTAAAAGGTTTTTTTTTCTTAATCATTCTTGTAATAGAGTATGTAAAAGTCTTAAATGGACTTAACAAGCTCTTTAACAAAGAATCAAATTGAGAATTATCCTTTTCTACACCAAAACTAATTCGACCTACGGATTTAGATAAAACCAAAGTACCTAACATCCAGTCCCAAAGTGCAAACTTTGAACCCATATTTTTACTAAAATGCTTTGGGTTATTACTATGGTGAATTTGATGTTGAAATGGACTAATGAAGATATATTCTAAAAATTTTGGATACTTTAATTTAACATGAGAATGCCTAAGATTAGCACCTAAAAGTAGAAAAATAAAATGAAAGATATTTACACCCAAGAAAACTAACTTATCAATTTGGTGAGCTGATAAATAATCAAATAGACCTGTAACTAAGCCAAAGATTAAAATGCTTCGAATATTATTTATAATCAATTCAAAAGGATGAATTCTATACTGTGTAAGTGGATTCAAAGATGTCGCTGAATGATGAATCTTATGAAACTCCCATAGAAATGGTAACTTATGCATTCCTAAATGAATAATATAACTAAATAAATCATTTAGAATAGTTAGTACAATGGTATAAAAAACTAAAGTTTGAGTAATTCCAATGGATTCCTTTGGAAAACCAAAAGTAACAGTAAGAAATTCATCAGTATAGAATGCAATATAAAAACCGAAAATTATATATGGACCAATTAGAACAATTTTAACTAAAGAATTAAAACAAAATAATGAATAGTCGACAAAAGCAGATTTACTAAGCCAAATCTTTTTGGGAAATAAATATTTTATAAATGATGACTTAATACTACTTTTCTTGTAAACATAGAAAGCCAAAATTAAAGATGTTAAAAGATATAATACATGTATTCTTTTGTTGGTATTAACAAAATAAGAAAGAGACAATGATATTGTTTCTTCTAGTAAATAATATATTTCTTTAATATAATCTAATAACATATTTGCAAAGATATACAATTAAGAATTAATCTAAACAATTATTATATTTAATAAGTCTAAATAAGAATATTTTTATATTTTTGCCGGCGAATTAAAATTAAATCAATTAAATCAATTAAAAAATGAAAAGAAAAAAATTATTAAAAGTATTATTACTTTCAACTGTAATTGTACTTAGTTCATGTAAAAAAGATAGCCCTACGCCTATTGATCCTGTAGATCCAGTTGCATTAGCAGATTGTAACGAAGTGGTTGGAGGAACATCATTAATGGATGAATGTGGAGTGTGTCAACAAGCTTACATATACAATGTTGTGACTCATGATGTAACATTTTTAGATGATACTTCTGGAGTTGTAGCTGGAAATAATGAAATGTTAGTTATGCCAGACTCTCCTTCTAGTCCTTATTGGTCAAATGTATCAATGCCAGCTGAATTCTCATTTACAGCAGATGGATACAACACTGTTTCTTACGGAGGGCAAACTGCAAGATTAGATATGGCATCAGAAATGATGAGTGCAATAGCTAGCACTGGAACAACTGCTGATGCACTTATGGGAATGTTTGCTCACGATGCGGGTGGTATGGATTTTGAAGATGCAGATTTAAATGCTTCATCAAAACAAATTAAAAGCAAAACTGCTGCATACAGTACTTCTGGAGTACAAATGGCTATTCACGCTTCATTTGATTCATGGTTTATAGATTATGCTACTAACGTTGCTCCAATTGTTGGAACAACTACAATGGCTGCAGCAGGATCTGCTGGAATGGCTGGGAATCGTGAACTAAATGCTAAAGGAATGGAGTATGACCAAATTGCTGCAAAAAGTTTAATTGGAGCTCTTTGTCTTGATCAAGTTGTTAATGGTTACTTAAGCGAAGGTAAAATTGGAGATGCTGTTGATAACGTAACAAGAGATCCAAATGAAGATAATAATGCTACAGCAATGGAGCATCATTGGGACGAAGGATTTGGATATGTATATGGAAAATTTGGCCCAGATAACGTATCAGGTGATTTAGATAGTGATGGCTTATTAGGAAAATACCTAAATAAATACCCTGAATGGAATACTATCGTATTTGATGCATTTAAAAAAGGTAGAGAGGCAATAGTTCAAAATTGTTCAACTGTAAGAGATGAGCAAGCACAAATTATTAAAGAAACTCTTTCTATGGTAGTAGCAAAAAGAGCTCAAGTTTACCTGGATGAAGCTGCAGACAATGATGATCTAAGTCCGGATTACTTCCACGCTTTATCTGAAGGCTATGGTTTTATCTTAAGTTTACAATTTACATACACTTCAGATGGGACTCCTTACTTCTCAAATGCACAAGTGAACAGTATGCTTGAACAATTAGAAGCTGGAGATGGATTCTGGGATCGATCAGATGATGAATTAAGAGCTATGGCTGATCAAATTCAAGCTGTAACTGGATTAGAATAACACTTATTTAAATATTTAAGAAGAGGAGGGTTTCCCTCCTCTTTTTTTACTTTTGCATTAACAAACAAAAATCATGAAATATCTATATTTAGTTCTAATAAGCATCTTATTTATTGCCTGTAGTAACGAAAATGGTTCTTCAGGAGACCCTATTATCCCAGCCGACAATTTTTCTAGAACTAATTTACTTGAAAACCTAACAAATAATATTATTGTACCTGCTCATATAAATTTACAGAGTAAGTTAGAAAACTTAAATAACAAGCTAGAAAATTTTACATCTAATCAAACTCCAACAAATTTTAGTGAATTAAGAAATTCATATGTAAGCACTTATATAGCATGGCAATCTGTAGAAATGTTTAATATTGGACTGGCTGAAGAAATTGACTATGTAAAAGCAATGAATACTTTTCCATGTAACACGACTAGAATTAATAATAATATAATTGGACAAGCATATGATCTCAATGCTGCAAATTGGCCTAGCTGGACTTCACAAGGTTTACCTGCTTTAGATTATTTGTTATATGGACTAGATAATGATTCAAATTTGGTAATAAACAATTATACAGATCCAGCTAATGGAAGTAAGTATTTAGATTATTTGAATAGTATAATCAGCCAGATGAAAATTAATACTGATGATGTGGTACAATATTGGCAAGCAAATACGACTTCTTTCATTGATTCAGATGCTAATACTTCAACTTCAAGTCTAAATCTTTTAACTAACGATTTCATTTATTATTATGAAAAAGGATTAAGAGCTAACAAGATTGGTATTCCATGTGGAAAATGGGATAATTATCAAATATACGAAATAGGCGTTGAAGCATATTACAAGAAAAATATATCTAAACAGCTTGCACTAGAAGCTCTGAGTGCTTGTAAGGATTTCTTTACTGGTGTTGGATTTAATTCTAATACAATTGATGGTAAATCATATGTTGACTATCTTACTGACAATGGTGATACAAATATAAGTATTGACATAATAAATGGCTTAGATTTAGCAAAAGATAAAATAATTAATCTTGATGATAATTTTAGACTTCAATTATTAAATGATAATTCTAGTATGCTTGAAACTTATGATGCTTTACAGAAAGTAGTCGTTGATTTAAAAACAGACATGCTAATTAGTATGCAGATCACAGTAGATTATGTTGATGCTGATGGAGACTAAATTCATGCTAAACACACCTTTTCTGTTTCATGTTTATTAATAAAAAGTTAATTAGCATATTTATACTATTAATTTGCTTTTTTTTCAACATAGAAGCCCAAAATTATGTTATAAATGGCTATATAAAAGATACTAACAGTAAAGATATTATTTCTTCTGCAGAAATTTATGATCTTTCTGGCTCATTATTGTCTATTTCAAACACAGAAGGTTATTTCAAGTTCAATACTTTTCTTAAAAGTTTAAACTTAGTAATCTTCACATCAGATTATAAAGTAAAACAGAAAAAATTACTCACACAAGATTCTGTTTTTATAGACATTCTTTTAGAACCATTATCAATTACATTAAATCCAATTGAGATTAATGAAAAAAGACAAGCTCTATTTGCACTTGAGAGACTTGATGATGTAGTTGGAACATCAATATATGCTGGTAAAAAAACTGAAGTAGTTTTGATAAGTAAATCAAATGCTAGCTTAGCACTAAATAATGCAAGACAAATATATAGCCAAGTAGCAGGTCTTAATATATTTCAAAATGATGATGCTGGGATTCAATTAAATATTGGAGGTAGAGGACTTGACCCAAATAGAACCTCAAACTTCAATACTAGACAAAATGGCTATGACATTAGTGCTGATGTACTAGGCTACCCTGAAAGCTACTATACTCCTCCAGCTGAAGCATTAGAAAAAATTGAAATTATTCGGGGTGCTGCCTCATTGCAATACGGGACACAATTTGGAGGCCTTATAAATCTTATAATAAAGAAACCTTCTCAGATAAAAGGAAATAGATACCTATTAAGAAATACAAATGGGAGTAATGGTTTCTTTAATAATTTCACTAGTGTGGATGGGTCTAATCAAACACTGAGTTATTATGCTTTTATTAATTATAAAAAAGGAAATGGATTTCGTAAAAATTCAAATTTCGAATCAAATAACTCATATTTAAATATAACAAAGAATATAAACAGAAAGCTATCCGCTTCTTTTGAGTTCACCTTAATGGATTATTTAGCTAAACAATCAGGTGGACTAAATGACAGAATGTTTATAGAAGATCCAGTACAATCTAACAGAACAAGAAATTGGTTCAAAGTCAATTGGCTATTATATAATTTTAAATTAAAGTACCAACAATCAGAAAATACTTTTCATTCGCTAAGTTTATTTGGCTTAGATGCAGAAAGATTTGCAATAGGGTACAGATCAAATCGAGTAGACCAAGAAGATCCTATGATAGAAAGAGACTTAATATATGGGAAATTTGATAATTTTGGATTAGAATATAAAACACTTTCTAAAAAAGAAATATATAATATTAAAACAGCAAGCTTGTTAGGTTTCAAATTTTATGAATCAAAAAATACTAGTCAGCAGGGACCTGGATCAAAAAATTCTGATGCTGACTTTAATTTTTACCCTAATCTATATCCAGCTTATAGCAATCAATCTTCATATAAATATCCTAATAAAAATATTGCTCTTTTTGGAGAATCTATTTTTTATCTAAATGAATCTATTTCCATAACTCCAGGATTAAGGTTAGAACATATTGACACTAAAAGTGATGGTAATTATAATAAAATGCTATTTGACAATGCTAATAACCTTATATCTGACACGATAGTATATAATAACACTAACAATAAACGAAATTTTATTTTATTTGGATTAGGCTTATCTTATAAAACAAATAAGCAACTAGAATGCTATGCTAACATATCTCAAAATTATAGATCAGTAACATTTGCCGATATTAGCATAATTAATCCAGCTTACATTATTAATCCCAATATAGAAGATGAAAAAGGATACACTTCGGATATAGGGTTTAGAGGTAATATAAATAATTTCATCTCATATGATATAAACTCTTTTTACTTAATGTATAGAAAAAGAATCGGATTTATTCAAAAATTGCAAGATGATGGGAATGTAAAAAGTGAGAGAGGCAATATTGGTGATGCGAGAATAATAGGCGTGGAGTCACTGATTGATATTAATCTTACAAGATTAATTCCAGGTAATTTAAAATCTAATTATTACATTAACACTTCATTTATAAAATCTGAATATATTACATCTGAACAAAATGGAATAAAAGGAAATTCTGTTGAATTTGTACCTAGAGTAAACATAAAAACAGGTTTAAGCCTAAAGTATAAAACAATAAATTTTAGCCTACAATTCACATACCTCAGTCAACAATATACTGATGCGTCAAATGCAATAGAAAGTAACTTAAGTGGAGTTATTGGTGAGATTCCTAAATATCAGGTTACTGATTTAAGCTTCTCATATACACAAAAGACATACAAAATTGAGTCAGGGGTTAATAATTTACTGAATCAATCTTACTTTACAAGAAGAGCAACAGGATATCCAGGACCAGGGATAATTCCATCTCCGTTAAGAAATTATTATTTAACACTTGAGTTAAAAATTTAATATCAAACACAATCTAAATCAAAAGATTATTTTAATAAAATAGGGATCTAATTTTAAGTAAGTTAAAATTAAAGGTAAGTGTTTTTAATTCTATATAGATTTTAATACCAGTCCAAAATAGATAGTTCTGGGTAAGCTAGGTCCATAAATAAAGTTACTATCACGATCTTTAAAGGAATCAAATTCCTTCTGAAAGTCATTGGTTAAATTCTTAACCCCTAAACTATACTCAATCTTTATTCCTGTTTCTTTAAAATTCTGAATATAAGTTGATTTTAAGCCAATATTATTAAAAACAGGAGAAACTAAAAATTCATCATTCAAATTCCCTGGAGCACCAGCTAAGTGAAGTAGATTCATTGCACCAGTATGAACTAAATTAGCAGCAAAACTTATTTTAGAATTAGGATTATAAGAAACTGTAGAATAGCCATAATAATCAGGAGACCTTAAAAACTCTTTTTTTAATGGTAAATTCTCAGAGTATGCTATCGCCTTATCATAAAGAGACTTCTGTAAAGTAAATCCAGACTCAAATTGAATTTTGCCTTTTAAGTTTGCCCTAAATTCCATGGTCAACCCTTTAACTGTAGCTCCAGCCCCATTTCTTTTAACAAAAATATCTCCATAAGAATCGCTATCACCCGTTGGATCCTGATAAAAGGCATCTTTTAGGTGAGTGTAGAAACCCTCAAGAGTAAAGCCGTAAACATATTTCTCTGTTGATCTATCGTAGTTTAAAGAAGCGCTTAAACTTCTTGAGCATTCTTGTTTTAAATCATCAGCTAGTATTATTCTAGATATTCCACCACCCGAAAATGCCATATGCAAATCAGTATCAAAAGCTTGAGGAGCTCTAAATCCTGTACTATAAGATAATCTAAACTGAGTCTCCTTTCTTAATTTATACAAAAAGGATAATCTAGGGCTAACAACAATATTCTCTAACAATGAATGCTTATCAAATCTAGCTCCACTAAGCAAATTAAAACTTTCTGTTAATTCCCAATCAGATTGAAAAAAAACACCCTGAGTTAAAACCTTTTGATCAACTAGATAATTATAAGTAGAAATCTCGTCCATAACATCATCAGCAATAACTTCAGATCCAAGCGTTAATACATTTGATCCAAAAAATTTACTGACAGTATGATTTATCTGAAAACCTGCTTGCTTTGTAATATTTAATGATGTTCCATAAGGAGGATTTTCTAAATGAATAGCATCCTCAATAGAGCCTATATCTGGCCTAATACCAGTGTAATGCGTCCGGTTAGTTTTCTGTGCGGCTAAGTAAGCTATAAAAGATGATCTTGAATCATTGAAATTAATTTGATAATCTAAATTAGCCAGCAATACATTATGCACTCTCTCTTCTGATTGCATGGAAAAGTGTGGAACACTATTAACCATCTCACCACCATAACGATATTCATATAGACTACCTAAATTTGCCTCTAATTTTTGATTTTTTGATGGCAATAGAAATAAAGTAGCACCAAAAGTATTATCCCTTAAAGAAGGAAGTTCTGAAAAATTATCTCCATTATGATCATACCAATTTCTATTTCGGTTATTTACAAAAAAGGTGGCTCCAGAATTTTTATTATCTGAAATGACTGTAGCATTTCCATAAATAACCTTATCATGAGTATCTTCATTTATAATACTAAAATCATATCCTAAACTATAATTATTACTAGATGGAATTTTTGTAATTACATTTACAATACCACCAATTGCGGAAGAGCCATATAAAGAACTACCTCCACCCCTAACCACCTCTATTCTATCAATCATATTTGAAGGTATTTGCTCCATACCATAAAGACCCGTCAGCGGACTAAAAATTGACCTTCCATTTATAAGGATTTGAGAATAACCACCGGACAATCCATTCATCCTCAACTGAGTATAATTACATGTCTGACAATCAGTTTCTACGCGTAAACCTGGCTGAAACTTTAATCCTTCCGAAAGATTACAGGCTTGAACGTTCTCTAATTGCTTACTACCAATAACATTAACAATTACAGGAGACTGGGTTCTTCTTTTAAACGTTTTTGTTCCAGTTACTACAACCTGATCTAAATTATATACATTAGGCAATAAATCAATATCAATAACATTTAAACCATCCATTATATCAATATCCAATTTCTTCTTATTCATTCCCATAGATGAAACAATAATCTGATGATATCCCTTTTCTAATTTTTCAAACTTATAATATCCATTCTCATTAGATGAGACCCCAATACCACTATCTTTCAAAATAATATTTGCAAAAGGAACTTCAACACCACCAGATGTAATTTTCCCATTCAATATCTGTGAACTAACGATTAAAGGATTAATACACATAATTAAAATAATTAACTTACTTATTAACTTCATTTTCATTTTTTAATTTGTAAGCAAAAATAAATAAATATTTAGACATGGCTAAATTTATATTTAAATTAATTTAAACTATTCTTTTAAAGAAAAAATATTTGAAAAGCGGACTTATCTTTAATCAATAATTATTACAATTTAAAACATAATCTTAAGTTAAGTAAAATAAATCCACTCAAATAAGTTAAATATTTATTAAATTTAAATTACTTAGTAATTTTCTTTAATAAATACAGTAAAGAAGATCGTTATAATTCTTTTTATAGCTTGTTATAAGAAGTATTTAGAGCACTATCATTATTTTTAGGAGGAAATATCTTAGACACAATATAACCAACTATCATTGCTAAAGCGAAAGAAGGTGCTAAAACATCTAACTCTTTCAAATATGCACCTACTCCTTCAATATTAGAAAATACGAACTTAAATAATATTACAGAAATAAAGCCTGTTATCATAGAAGCAATGGCTCCCCTTTCAGAATATCCCTTCCAGAAAAGAGATAGAATAATTACCGGGCAGAAAGTTGCGGCAATTCCAGACCATCCAAATATCATAATCCAAAAAACTTGCCGTTCAGGATACAAATTATATAACAAGATAGCAATTCCCAACGCAGCTAATGCCATCGCAACAGTAACCATCCTAGAAAAATTTGTTAAATCCTCATCTTTTAAATCAGGCCTAAATATTTTCTGATAGAAGTCTCGAGTAATAGCGCTAGAAGCAAGAATAAGAAGAGAATCAATTGTTGACATAATTGCGGAAAGGACAATAGCAATAAATATTGCTACTAATATTGTAGGTAAAAACTCGTGAGTTACCATACTTAAAACATTTTCCCCCCCAGTACCTAAAACTGCTTCAGGATTTTGACCTTCTTTTGTAAAATAAATACGAGCTAGAATTCCAATTGTTACTGCTGCAGCATCCGTTAAAAGAGTAAAAAGAAGTGCAACCCATTTTCCTTTATCAATTTCTTTTTCACTTTTAATTGACATAAAACGAACATAAACTTGAGGAGAGCCTAAGAAACCCCAATCCAATCATTGAGAAACCAAGAATTGTAAATAAGTTCATCCATCCGTCATCACTTCTCCCCATTATTTGAGTTAGAGTAGGGTCAATAGCATTCAAACCCTCAGTAATTCCAGCACCATGATCCATAGAAAACCAGACAACAATAGGTAGTAAAACTAATCCAAAGAACATTAAAACACCTTGAAACATATCAGACCAAACCGCAGCGACAAATCCACCAACAAAAATATAGAGCAGAACAATGCAAAAACCAATTAGAGCACCAATTCTATAGTCAATATTAAGCATTGATTCAAAAGCAATTCCTGTTACATCCATTTGAGATGCAACATAAATGACAACAAAAACTACAAGTGTAGAAGCTGAAATAATTCTAAGTGTGTTGCTAGATGATTTGAAATGACTTTGAAGGTAATCAGGTATGGTAATAGCTTTGTATTTGTCAGACCATCTTTTAAATCGCTTAGCCATAAATTGCCAGGAAATATAAACCCCTAGTAACTCACCAACAACAACCCAATAGCCAGAATAGCCAGCAATTGCCCCCATTCCTGTTAGTCCAATTAACAACCAGCCAGACTCACCAGTTGCTCTAGCAGAAAAAGCAACTGCCCAGAAACCCATTTTCTTGCCCCCTAAATAATAATCGCTCATACTTTTTACTCTACGAGAAGCAAGTATTCCAATTAAGAATAGAATAGCTACATAAACGCCTAAAACGATAATTTTTGTAACAAAAGCACTATCCACAGTATTATAAATTTAAAGGTATTAGTATTTCACAAACTTACTTAATATTTTCGTAAAAAAGTTAGAATTCAAAGCCTTAAGACCGAACGAAAAATAAACTCACTCATTAATTGTAATTTATTTTTTATATTTGTAACTTTGACAAACTAAAGAAAAAAATTTAAAAATATATCATGGGAAAAGGACAAGATTCAAAGAAAAGCGTTAAAAAAGCACCTGCTAAAACCGCTAAAGAAAAAAAAGCAGAAAAAAGAGCGAAAAAAGCTAAATAAATATACATTTATTTTCAAGTAACTTGAAATTAGGAGCGTAAGCCTAAATCATAAAAAAAACACCACTTGTAAAAGTGGTGTTTTTTCACTAATACAATTAAGCTATTTTATATCCTACTCTGATAAGTAAATAAGTCAAAGTATCTACCTTTACCCTCAATCAATTCATTGTGATTACCTTGTTCTGCAATTTCCCCATGTTCAATAACTAGTATTTGGTTGGCCTGTCTAATAGTACTTAAACGATGAGCAATAACAAAAGTAGTCCTCCCCTTCATAAGATCAGCTAAACTTTT
>TARA_B110000240_G_scaffold155447_1_pt1 | contig 15011 bp, 12 predicted proteins | sample TARA_B110000240 | Tara Oceans TARA_B110000240 (sample SAMEA4397611) | marine metagenome | biome: Polar Biome; feature: [DCM] deep chlorophyll maximum layer (ENVO:01000326); material: water (ENVO:00002006), including particulate matter (ENVO:01000060) such as... | depth 17 m | reverse complement strand
ATTGATAATGCTCCAGAAGAAAAAGAAAGAGGTATTACAATTAACACATCACACGTTGAGTACATGACAGCTAATCGTCATTACGCACACGTTGACTGTCCTGGTCACGCGGATTACGTTAAAAATATGGTAACTGGTGCAGCTCAAATGGATGGTGCAATTCTTGTAGTTGCTGCCTCTGATGGGCCTATGCCACAAACTAGAGAACACATACTTTTAGGGAGACAAGTTGGTATTCCTCGTATTGTAGTTTTTCTTAATAAAGCAGATCAAGTCGACGATGAAGAATTGTTAGAACTTGTTGAAATGGAAGTTAGAGACTTATTAAATTTCTATGAATATGATGGTGATAATGGACCTGTTATTTTAGGATCAGCTCTTGGAGCTTTAAATGGTGAACAAAAATGGGTTGACACTGTGATGGAGTTGATGAAAAATGTTGACACATGGATTGAGCTTCCTAAAAGAGATATTGAAAAAGATTTCTTAATGCCTGTTGAAGATGTGTTTTCAATTACTGGTAGAGGAACTGTAGCAACTGGTAGAATTGAAACTGGTGTTGCAAATACCGGTGATTCGGTTGATATTATAGGGATGGGAGCTGAAAAGCTTACTTCTACTGTAACTGGAGTTGAAATGTTTAGAAAAATTCTTGATAGAGGTGAAGCTGGTGATAATGTAGGTATCCTTTTAAGAGGAATCGAAAAAACGGATATAACTAGAGGAATGGTTATATGTAAACCAGGATCTGTTAAACCACATGGTAAATTTAAAGCTGAAGTTTATATTTTAAAGAAAGAAGAGGGTGGAAGACACACTCCATTTCACAATAATTATAGACCACAGTTTTATGTTAGAACAACTGACGTAACTGGAAATATTGAACTTCCGAAAGGTGTAGAAATGGTAATGCCAGGCGATAACCTTACCATTACAGTAGACTTAATTTCTCCAATTGCTTGTAGTGTTGGATTAAGGTTTGCTATTAGAGAAGGTGGAAGAACAGTTGGTGCTGGTCAGGTTACTGAAATTTTAGAATAAATAAATTAATAAATACCATAAAAGGTATCTGCAATTTTGCGGATACCTTTTATGGCTAAATATCTAGGGTGTAATAAACGACACCATTTAGAGACGGGTTTAGCTCAGTTGGTAGAGCACTGGTCTCCAAAACCAGGTGTCGGGAGTTCGAGTCTCTCAACCCGTGCAAAATTTGAAAATGAATATAGTTTCTTACATTAAAGAGTCTTTTTCAGAGTTGAAAGAACACGTGTCTTGGACTCCTACAAATGAACTTTCTCGACTTACAATGGTCGTGTTGGTTTTTTCTATAATTTTTGCATTACTTATTTGGGTTGCTGACACTATTTTATCAAGAATTATAAAAGTTTATTTCGATTTTATTAATTAATATATATGACAGATACAGATATTAAAAAGTGGTATGTTGTCAGGGCTGTAAGCGGTCAAGAAAACAAAATACGTTCTTACATGGAATCAGAAATTAATAGACTTGGTTTTTCTGACCTTGTTGAAGAAATACTTGTTCCTACTCAAAAAGTAGTACAAATTAGAAAGGGTAAAAAAGTAAATAAAGAGAAAGTTTATTTTCCTGGCTATATTATGATAAAAGCTAATTTGTCTGGTGAAATCCCTCATGTTATAAAATCTCTTCCCAATGTAATTGGGTTTTTAGGAGAAACAAAAGGTGGTGACCCTATTCCATTAAGAGCTGTTGAAGTCAATAGAATGTTAGGTAAAGTTGATGAGCTATCATCTGAAATAGAAAATATCTCAATTCCTTTTGTTAATGGTGAAAACATTAAAGTTATAGATGGGCCTTTCAATGGTTTTAATGGAACTGTTGAAAAAGTTAATGAAGAGAAGAGAAAATTAGAAGTTATGGTAAAAATATTTGGTAGAAAGACTCCTTTGGAGCTATCATATATGCAAGTTGAGAAGGTATAAATGTTACAATATAAATCGTTTTTTAAATAGCTTCCAATTATTTAAAAGATAATAAATATTAATAATGGCTAAAGAAATAGAAAAAGTACTGAAATTACAAATAAGAGGAGGTGCTGCCAATCCTTCACCACCTGTTGGACCTGCGTTGGGTGCAGCTGGTGTTAATATAATGGAGTTTTGTAAGCAGTTTAACTCGAGAACTCAAGATAAACCTGGTAAAGTATTACCTGTAACCATTACAGTTTACAAGGATAAATCTTTTGAATTTGTTGTTAAAACTCCACCAGCAGCAGTACAGTTATTGGAAGCAGCTAAGATTAAAAAAGGATCTGGCGAACCTAACCGTAGTAAAGTAGCTACTGTTTCTTGGGATCAAATTAAATCGATCTCAGAAGATAAAATGGTTGACTTAAATTCATTTACAGTTGAGTCTGCTATGAAGATGATTGCAGGAACAGCTAGATCCATGGGTATCAAAGTCAAAGGTCAAGCTCCTTTTTAATTTTTAATTTAAGATTATGACAAAAATTTCAAAAAAGCGAAAAATTGCTTTAACTAAAATTGATAATACTAAGACTTATACATTAAAAGAGGCTTCTTCAGTTGTTAAAGAAGCTACTAATTTCAACTTTGATGCTTCCGTTGATTTAGCTATTCGTTTGGGAGTTGATCCTAAAAAAGCTGATCAAAATGTCAGAGGTGTTGTTACACTTCCTAATGGAACTGGAAAAGATGTTAAAGTTCTAGCCTTAGTAACACCTGATAAAGAAAAAGAAGCTACTGATGCTGGAGCTGACTATGTTGGTTTGGATGAATATCTACAGAAAATAAAGGATGGTTGGACAAATGTCGATGTTATTGTAACTATGCCAAGTGTTATGGGTAAATTAGGTCCTCTGGGTAAAGTATTAGGTCCAAGAGGTTTAATGCCTAATCCTAAAACAGGAACGGTTACAATGGATATAGCCAAAGCTGTATCAGATGTTAAAGCTGGTAAAATTGATTTTAGAGTTGATAAAACTGGTATTATTCACGCATCTATTGGTAAAGTATCATTTGATGCTGATAAAATATATGTCAATTCACTTGAATTAATTCAGAACATAATAAAGCTTAAACCTAATTCCTCAAAAGGAACTTATTTGAAGAGTATTTCTATGTCTAGTACAATGAGCCCAGGTATTAATATTGACACTAATATTAGTTAAAAAAAATAAAATGACAAGAGAAGAAAAATCTAAAGTAATTAAGAGGTTGACTGCTGAACTAGGCGAAAACACCAATATTTACATGACAGATGCTTCAGGTCTAAATGCTGTTGAAACAAGTAAGTTAAGAAGAGCTTGTTTCAAAGCAAATGTTAAACTTTCGGTTGTTAAAAATACTTTGCTCGCAAAAGCAATGGAGGCTTCTGAAAAAGACTTTGGAGAATTAATTCAGGTATTAGTTGGAAATACTGCGCTTATGTATTCAGAAGTTGGTAATACACCTGCTAAATTGATTAAAGAGTTTAGAAAAAAATCTGAAAAGCCAATTTTAAAAGGTGCAGCTATCGAAGATGCTGTTTATCTTGGTGATGATCAGGTTGGTATTTTAGCTAATATCAAGTCAAGAGAGGAATTAATTGGAGAGGTTATATCGCTATTACAATCTCCAACAAAAAACCTTATCTCCGCATTACAATCAGGAGGTTCAATAATTTCAGGAGTTTTAAAAACTCTTGGAGATAGAAAAGAGTAAATAATAATAATAATAATAATAATAAATATTTATAAAATGGCAGATTTAAAAGACTTTGCAGAACAATTAGTTAATCTAACCGTTAAAGAAGTTAATGAGTTAGCAGAAATTCTTAAAAGTGAGTATGGTATTGAACCAGCAGCAGCAGCAGTAGTTTCAGCTGGTCCTGCAGCAGGTGGTGATGCTGAAGCAGCTGAAGAAAAATCAGAATTTGATGTAGTTTTAACTGCAGCAGGTGGTTCGAAATTAGCAGTTGTAAAACTCGTTAAAGAATTAACAGGTTTAGGCTTAAAAGAAGCAAAAGAACTTGTTGATAACGCACCAAGTAACATTAAAGAAGCAGTTTCAAAAGATGAAGCTGAAGGATTTAAAAAGTCACTTGAAGAAGCTGGAGCCGAAGTGGAATTAAAATAATTCTCTCTTAGCCTTAGTTTTTTAAAATTCCCTTGGTACAGGACTAACCTTCTGTGCCAATAATTTTCGTTCTTTTAATTTAAATTGATTTTAATGCACAATATTACAAATAGATTAAACTTTGCTTCAGCTACTGACATCCCTAATTATCCTGACTTTCTAGATGTTCAGGTTAAATCTTTTAGAGATTTTTTTCAACTCGAAACTAAATCAGATGAAAGAACTGATGAAGGGCTTTTTAATACTTTTTTAGAAAACTTTCCTATTTCAGACTCTAGAAATCAATTTGTTTTAGAGTTTTTGGATTATTTTGTAGATCCACCTAGATATTCTATTCAAGAATGTATCGAACGAGGACTTACCTACAGTGTTCCATTGAAAGCAAGGTTAAAACTTTTCTGTAACGATGAAGAACATGAAGATTTTGAAACTATAGTTCAAGATGTTTATTTAGGTGTGATTCCTTACATGACACCAAGTGGGACATTTATTATTAATGGAGCCGAGCGTGTTGTAGTATCTCAATTACATAGATCTCCTGGTGTATTTTTCGGTCAATCTTTCCATGCTAATGGAACTAAACTATATTCTGCCAGAGTTATTCCTTTTAAGGGATCTTGGATCGAATTCGCAACTGACATTAATAGTGTAATGTATGCATATATTGATAGAAAAAAGAAATTACCTGTTACAACTTTGTTAAGAGCTATTGGATACGAAAGAGATAAGGATATATTAGAAATATTTGATTTAGCTGAAGAAGTTAAGGTTTCAAAATCTGGATTAAAAAAATATATTGGAAGAAAATTAGCAGCCAGAGTGTTAAACTCATGGTTTGAAGACTTTGTTGATGAAGATACAGGAGAGGTTGTTTCTATTGAAAGAAATGAAATTATTCTAGATAGAGAAGTTATAATAGATAAAGAGAATATTGCAGAAATTTTAGATACTAATGCGAAAACCATTCTTTTACACAAAGTTGATGGTCAATTTTCAGATTATGCAATTATTCACAATACTTTACAAAAAGATCCAACTAACTCTGAAAAAGAAGCAGTTGAGCATATATATAGACAATTAAGAAATGCTGAACCGCCAGATGAAGAAACAGCTAGAGGAATTATCGATAAGTTATTTTTCTCCGATCAAAGATATAACTTGGGAGAAGTTGGAAGGTATAGAATGAATAAAAAGTTAGGACTTAACATTGAAATGGATAAGTTAGTTTTAACTAAACAAGATATAATTACAATAATTAAATACTTAATTGAACTAATCAATTCTAAAGCTGAGATTGATGATATTGATCACCTTTCGAACAGAAGAGTAAGGACAGTAGGTGAACAGCTTTCTTCTCAATTTGGAGTTGGTTTGTCCAGAATGGCTAGAACTATTAGGGAAAGAATGAACGTTAGAGATAATGAGGTATTTACCCCTATCGATCTTATTAATGCTAAAACATTATCTTCTGTAATTAATTCTTTTTTTGGAACAAATCAATTATCTCAATTTATGGATCAAACAAATCCTTTAGCTGAGTTAACTCATAAACGTAGACTTTCTGCTTTAGGCCCTGGTGGTCTATCTAGAGAAAGAGCAGGCTTTGAAGTTAGGGATGTTCATTACACTCATTATGGGAGATTATGTCCAATTGAAACACCAGAGGGTCCGAATATTGGTTTAATATCTTCATTAGGAGTTTTTGCAAAAGTTAATAGCCTTGGATTTATAGAAACACCATATAGAAAAGTTGAAAATGGAGTGGTTGACCTTAAAAATCATTCGTATTTAAGTGCAGAAGAAGAAGAAGGTAAATTGATTGCACAAGCCAATATTCCAAAAGATAAAAATGGAAAAATACTTTCAGAAAAAGTTATTGCTAGACAAGAAGCAGATTATCCTGTAATTGATCCAACGCAAGTTGATTATACAGATGTTGCTCCAAATCAAATTGCATCAATATCAGCGTCTTTAATTCCCTTTTTAGAACATGATGATGCTAATAGAGCTCTAATGGGCTCTAACATGATGAGACAGTCTGTCCCATTACTTAGACCAGAATCTCCCATCGTCGGAACTGGTCTTGAAAGGCAAGTTGCTTCAGATTCAAGAGTATTAATTAATGCTGATCATGACGGGAAAGTTACCTACGTTGATTCTCAGAAAATAACACTTAAGTATAAACTTACAAGTGAGCAAAAATTAACGAGTTTTGATATTGATGAAAAAACTTATTCTTTGGTAAAATTTAGAAAAACCAATCAAGGTTCATGTATTAATTTAAAGCCTATTGTAAAAAAAGGAGATGATGTTTTAAAAGGCCAAGTTTTATGTGAAGGATATGCAACTCAAAAAGGTGAATTAGCTTTAGGTAGAAATTTAAAAGTTGCTTTTATGCCTTGGAAAGGATATAATTTTGAAGATGCTATAGTTATTTCAGAAAAAGTTGTTAGAGAAGATGTTTTTACTTCGCTTCACATTGATGAGTATTCATTAGATGTAAGAGACACCAAGCTTGGTATGGAAGAGCTTACTAACGATATTCCAAACGTTAGTGAAGAAGCTACAGCCAATCTGGATGAAAATGGAATGATTAGAGTTGGAGCAGAAGTTCATCCTGGAGACATTCTTATAGGAAAAATTACACCTAAAGGTGAATCGGATCCAACTCCAGAAGAAAAATTACTTAGAGCTATATTTGGAGATAAAGCAGGAGATGTTAAAGATGCTTCCTTAAAAGCACCACCTTCATTAAATGGAATAGTTATTAATAAGAAATTATTTACAAGACCTATTAAAGATAAAAGAAAAAGATCTGAAGATAAAGATTTATTAAGTGATCTTGAGGTTCAATATGAGAATAAGTTTAAAGAATTAAAAAATAAATTAGTTGAAAAACTTTACGTTATTTTAAGTGGCAAAACTTGCCAAGGAATATTTAATGATTTAGGTGAAGAAATTCTTCCTAAAGGAAAAAAATATTCTTTAAAAATGCTTAACCAAGTTGAAGAGTATACTCACATTGCGTCTGGTCAGTGGGCAGTTGATAAAAGCACTAATGCTTTAGTAGTTACTTTATTGCACAATTACAAGATTAAAGAGAATGATATTCAAGGTATGCATAGACGTGAAAAGTTTACTATTTCTGTTGGTGACGAACTTCCACCAGGAATTTTAAAATTGGCTAAGATATATATTGCTAAGAAAAGAAAACTTAAGGTCGGAGATAAAATGGCAGGAAGACATGGTAACAAGGGTATTGTTGCTAGAATTGTAAGGCAAGAAGATATGCCTTTCCTTGAAGACGGAACACCTGTAGATATAGTTTTAAATCCTTTAGGAGTTCCCTCAAGAATGAACATTGGTCAAATATATGAAACAGTGCTAGGTTGGGCAGGACTTAAGTTAGGAAGGAAGTTTTCTACTCCAATTTTTGATGGAGCTACTTTAGATCAAATAAATGAATTAACTGAAGAAGCAGGCTTACCTAAATTCGGTCACACTTATCTTTATGATGGTGGAACCGGAAAAAGATTTGATCAGCCAGCTACTGTTGGAGTTATTTATATGTTGAAATTAGGTCACATGGTTGATGATAAAATGCATTCGAGATCTATTGGTCCATATTCGTTAATTACTCAGCAGCCATTGGGTGGAAAAGCACAATTTGGTGGACAAAGATTTGGGGAAATGGAAGTATGGGCTCTTGAAGCTTATGGAGCATCAAGTACTTTGCAAGAAATTTTAACAATAAAATCTGATGATGTCCAAGGAAGAGCAAAGGCTTATGAAGCAATTGTTAAAGGTGAATCAATGCCTGCCCCGGGTTTACCAGAATCATTTAATGTATTAATGCACGAACTTAAAGGTCTAGGTCTAGATATTAGACTAGAAGAATAAAAACACAGTTAATTATGTCAAGAAAAATTGAAATTAATAAATCTCAGAAATTTTCAAAAATTTCGATAGGACTTGCTTCTCCCGAAACTATTTTAGCTTCATCAAGAGGTGAGATTCTTAAACCAGAAACAATTAATTATAGAACTCACAAACCTGAAAGAGATGGTTTGTTTTGTGAAAGAATTTTTGGACCTATAAAAGATTTTGAATGTGCATGCGGTAAGTACAAAAGAATCAGATATAAAGGTATTATCTGTGATAGATGTGGTGTTGAGGTTACAGAAAAAAAAGTTAGAAGAGACAGGGTTGGACACATTAATCTAGTGGTTCCAGTAGCTCACATATGGTACTTTCGTTCTTTACCAAATAAGATAGGTTATTTATTAGGTTTACCTTCTAAAAAACTTGATATGATTATTTATTACGAAAGATACGTAGTCATTCAGGCAGGATTAGCTGTAAATATTGAAGGAGAGCCTATTAATAAAATGGACTTTCTAACTGAAGAAGAATACATGAATATTGTTGATAATCTTCCTCAAGAAAATCAATTTTTAGATGATGAAGATCCAAACAAGTTTATAGCTAAAATGGGTGCTGAATGCTTAATTGAGCTTCTATCTAGAATTGATCTAAATGAACTTTCATATGAGTTAAGACATAAAGCAAACACTGAGTCTTCTAAACAAAGAAAAATGGAGGCCTTAAAAAGACTTCAAGTTGTAGAATCTTTTAAAGATTCCAATATCAATAGAGAAAATAAACCAGAATGGATGGTTTTAAAGGCTATCCCTGTTATTCCACCTGAACTTCGTCCTTTAGTTCCGTTAGATGGAGGTAGATTTGCAACATCAGATTTAAATGATTTATACAGAAGAGTAATAATAAGAAACAATAGATTAAAAAGATTAGTTGAAATAAAAGCTCCTGAAGTAATTTTAAGAAATGAAAAAAGAATGCTACAAGAATCTGTAGATTCTCTTTTTGATAATACTAGAAAATCTTCAGCTGTTAAGACTGATGCAAATCGTCCGTTAAAATCCTTGTCAGACTCTCTAAAAGGGAAACAAGGAAGGTTCCGTCAAAACCTTTTGGGTAAAAGAGTTGATTATTCAGCTAGATCAGTTATTGTTGGAGGACCTGAATTAAAACTTTATGAATGTGGTCTACCCAAAGATATGGCAGCGGAACTGTACAAACCTTTTATTATTAGAAAGTTAATTGAAAGGGGTATTGTAAAAACAGTAAAGTCAGCTAAAAAAATTATCGACAGAAGAGAACCTTTGGTTTGGGATATTCTTGAAAATGTTTTAAAAGGGCATCCTGTACTGTTGAACAGAGCCCCAACCCTTCACAGACTTGGTATACAAGCCTTTCAACCTAGTTTGATAGAAGGTAAGGCTATTCAGGTACATCCTTTAGTTTGTACCGCTTTTAACGCAGATTTTGATGGTGATCAAATGGCTGTTCATTTACCTTTGGGGCCAGAAGCAATTCTTGAGGCACAGTTATTAATGTTAGCTTCACATAATATTCTAAATCCTGCTAATGGTTCTCCGATAACTGTACCTTCTCAAGATATGGTTTTAGGATTATATTATATGACTAAATTATTAAAATCTACTGAAAAATATAAAGTAAAAGGTGAAGGTTTGACTTTTTATTCCTCTGAAGAAGTTAATATAGCTTATAATGAAGAAATAGTCGAACTAAACGCTATGATAAAAATTAGAGCAAAAGACTTTAATGAATCAGGTGAATTAGTTAATAAAATTATTGAAACAACTGTTGGAAGAGTATTATTTAATCAAGTAGTTCCAGAAAAGGCAGGTTTTATTAACGAGGTCTTAACTAAAAAATCACTTCGTGATATTATTGGAAATATTCTAAAAGTAACTAGCGTACCAGAGACTGCTGAATTCTTAGATAAAATTAAAGATATGGGATTCTCTTTTGCGTTTAAAGGAGGATTGTCATTTAGTCTTGGAGATATTATTATCCCACCAGAAAAACATGAAATGATAGCAGAAGCTAACGTCGAAGTTGACTCAATTAAAGCTAACTACAACATGGGTTTAATTACAAATAACGAAAGATACAATCAAGTAATTGATGTTTGGACATCTGCAAATGCTACTTTAACCGAGTTAGCTATGAAAAGAATTAGCCAAGATCAACAAGGATTTAATTCTGTATTTATGATGCTTGATTCAGGAGCTCGTGGATCAAAAGAACAAATACGACAGCTTACAGGAATGAGAGGTTTGATGGCAAAACCTAAAAAAGCTAGTTCTAGTGGAGGAGAAATTATAGAGAACCCTATTCTCTCAAATTTTAAGGAAGGATTATCAATTTTAGAGTATTTTATTTCTACTCACGGAGCTAGAAAAGGTTTAGCAGATACAGCCTTAAAAACAGCTGATGCTGGATACCTAACTAGAAGACTAGTTGATGTTGCTCAGGACGTTATTGTTAATTTTGAGAATTGTAATACTTTACGAGGTATTTCAGTCGAATCTCTTAAGAAGAATGAAGAAGAAGTTGAATCTCTTGGCGAAAGAATATTAGGACGTGTATCATTACATGATATATACCACCCAGTTACAAATGAAATTATTGTTAATTCCGGAGTTGAAATTTCTGATAAAATAGTTAAACAAATAGAAAATACATCTATAGATACCGTTGAAGTTAGATCTCCTTTAACTTGTGAATCTCCTAAAGGAATTTGCGCTAAATGTTACGGAAGAAATCTTGCAACCGGTAAAATGGTTCAAAATGGAGAGGCAGTTGGAGTAGTAGCTGCTCAATCAATTGGTGAGCCTGGTACTCAGTTAACGTTGAGAACATTCCACGTAGGTGGTATTGCTGGAAATATTTCTGAAGAAAATAATTTGATTGTTAAATTTGATGGTCTTGCGGAAATAGATGATTTAAAGACAGTTAAAAGTAAAGATGCTGATGGTAATGTTACTAACGTTGTTATTTCTAGAACATGTGAATTAAAGTTACTAGATAATAAGACTGGTATTGTACTTAGTACTAATATTATCCCTTATGGATCTACCATTCTCATCAAGAATGGACAAAAATTAAAAAAAGATGATGTTGTTTGTCAGTGGGATCCATATAACGGAGTAATCATTTCTGAATTTGGAGGAGTTATTGAATATGAAAATATTGAACAGGGAGTAACTTATCAGGTAGAAATTGATGAACAAACAGGATTTAAAGAAAAAGTCATTTCAGAATCTAGAAATAAAAAAGTGGTTCCCACTTTATTAATTAACGATAAGAAGGGTAAAAACTTAAGAACTTATAATCTTCCTCTAGGTGCCCATTTAATGATTAATGATGGAGATAAAGTTGAAGAAGGTAAGATATTAGTTAAAATTCCAAGAAAATCTGCAAAATCCGGTGATATTACTGGGGGTCTTCCTAGAATCACTGAGTTATTTGAAGCTAGAAATCCATCCAATCCTGCTGTTGTTAGTGAAATTGATGGAGTAGTTAGTTTTGGTAAAATTAAAAGAGGAAATAGAGAAATAATTGTTGAATCTAAAACAGAACAAATAAAGAAATATTTAGTAAAATTATCTAATCAAATTTTAGTTCAAGAAAACGATTTTGTTAAAGCTGGAATGCCATTGTCCGATGGTTCTATTACCCCAAATGACATTTTAAATATAAAAGGACCTTCAGCTGTGCAACAATATTTAGTAAATGAAGTTCAAGAGGTTTACAGATTACAAGGTGTTAAAATTAATGACAAACATTTTGAAGTTTTAATAAGACAAATGATGCAAAAAGTTAAAATTCAAGATTCAGGTGATACTACTTTTCTTGAAGGTCAGTTAATTCATAAAAATGATTTTATTAAAGAAAATGACAATCTGTTTAGTAAAAAAATTGTAGAATCTGTTGGAGCATCTGAAAATTTCAAAGAAGGTCAAATTGTTAGTGCTAGAGAATTAAGAGACGAAAATTCTCTTATTAAACGAGAAGATAAAGAACTTGTAATTGCAAGAGATGCTGTAAATGCTACTGCTACTCCTATTTTACAAGGAATAACTAGAGCTTCATTACAAACTAAATCATTTATATCTGCTGCTTCTTTTCAGGAAACTACCAAAGTACTTAACGAGGCTGCCGTTGCTGGTAAGATAGACGGTTTAGAGGGGTTAAAAGAAAATGTTATTGTAGGGCATAAAATTCCTGCCGGTACAGGAAATAGAAAATTTAATGATATAATTGTAGGTTATGCTGATGAGTACGAAGAATTACTTGCTGCAAAAAAAATAGATTTATAATGAAAAATATGAATGAGAAGAAAGGAAATATAAACCTTGAGTTAGATGAAAATTTAGCTCAAGGAACTTATTCTAATTTAGCATTAATAAATCATTCGGTTTCAGAGTTTGTAGTTGATTTTATAAATATCATGCCTGGAGTACCAAAGGCTAAGGTAAAGTCGAGAATAATTTTGACTCCACAACATGCAAAAAGATTTTCAAAGGCATTAAATGAAAATATTTCAAGATTTGAAAAGTCCCATGGAGAGATTAAAGATTATGATAAACAACAATCTGTTAATTTAAACTTTGGTCCTACCGCGGAAGCCTAGTTAAAATTCAGATTTATAATGAAATTTTATTGATTTAAATTTTTGTTTCGTCATCTCTAATGAGAAAGATGAGTCAGCTAAAAAAACTAAATTTTTACTTTTATCTTTAGCTAAAAATTTATTTTTTAATTTTTTAAATTCAATAAACTCATTACTAATTTTTTCAGTACTTTCTACCCAACATGCTTTATGAATATTAATATTTTCATAAGAACATTTTGCTCCATATTCGTGTTCTAATCTATACTGTATAACTTCAAATTGAAGTGCACCAACGGTTCCAATTATTTTTCTTCCGTTTAATTCAAGTATAAATAATTGGGCAACTCCTTCATCCATTAATTGGTCAATCCCTTTCGCTAATTGTTTAGATTTCATAGGGTCTTGGTTGTTTATAAATCTAAAATGTTCAGGCGAAAAACTTGGTATTCCTTTAAAATTAATATTTTCTCCTTCTGTAAAGGAATCTCCTATTTTAAAGTTTCCAGAATCATGTACGCCAACAATATCACCAGGATATGACTCATTTACAATTTCTTTTTTTTCTGCAAAAAATGCATTTGGACTACTAAACTTAAAATTTTTATTTATTCGTACATGATGATACGGTTTATTTCTTTTAAATATTCCAGAAACTATTTTAATAAAGGCTAATCTATCTCTGTGTTTAGGATCCATATTTGCATGTATTTTAAATACAAAACCTGAAAATTTTAATTCATTTGGATTAATAATCCTCTCAATACTTTCCTTAGGTAAAGGGGAAGGTGCTATTGATATAAAGCAATCAAGTAGTTCTTTTACTCCAAAATTATTTAAAGCTGATCCGAAAAATACAGGTTGTTGTTTACAACTTAAATAATCACATTGATTAAATTTTGGATAAACTTCTTTAATTATATTAACTTCTTCTTTTAATTTTTTAGATGGCTTTTCTCCTATAAATTCATTTAAACTTTTGTCTTCTAAATCAGTGATGTTTACTGTTTTTGATATCCTTTGTTTATTGTCTTGATTAAAAAGCATTAAATTTTTCTCCCAAATATTATAAATTCCTTGAAAATCGTATCCCATTCCAATAGGAAAACTAAGAGGACAAACATTGAATTTCAATTTTTTTTCTAATTCATCTAATAAGTCAAAAGCATCTTTACCTTCTCTGTCCAGTTTATTTATAAATACTATGACAGGAATCTGTCTCATTCTACAAACTTCAACTAGCTTTTCAGTTTGTTCTTCTACTCCTTTGGCTACATCAATGACTACAATTACACTATCTACGGCTGTAAGAGTTCTAAAAGTGTCTTCTGCGAAATCTTTATGTCCTGGTGTGTCTAAAATATTAATTTTTCTTTCATTATAATTGAAAGCTAGAACTGAAGTTGACACAGAAATCCCTCGTTGTCTTTCAATTTCCATAAAGTCACTAGTCGCTCCTCTTTTAATTTTATGAGATTTTACAGCTCCAGCCTCATTTATAGCACCTCCAAATAAAAGTAGTTTCTCGGTTAAAGTAGTCTTACCTGCATCCGGATGAGAAATAATTCCGAATGTTCTTCTCTTATTAATTTCTTCTTTGAATCTCATATTAATTTTAATATTCAAAAATAGCGTTGTTTTTTTAATTTATAATATTTAATATTTCAAATTTTGTAACTTTGATAAATGGTTAATGAAATGGTGATATTAGTTGATGATAATGATAATCAATTAGGTTTAATGGAAAAAATTGAGGCTCATGAAAAAGCTTTGCTTCACAGAGCTTTTTCTGTTTTTATTCTTAATGATAATAAACAGCTACTTCTACAAAAAAGAGCATTAAATAAATATCACTCACCTGGGTTATGGACTAATACTTGCTGTAGCCATCCCAGAGACGGAGAATCGGTAATAGATGCTGGAATAAGGAGACTTGATGAAGAAATGGGTTTTAAAACACAACTTAATAATTTATTTTCTTTTGTCTACAAAGCTAGATTGGATAACGGTTTAACAGAACATGAATATGACCATGTCCTTTTGGGTAAATATAATAAGGATCCTTTAATTAATGAATTAGAGGTTTGTGATTGGAAGTGGGTTGATTTAGATGCTTTAAGCAATGATTTAGTTATTAACCCCAAATCATATACAGTATGGTTTAAAATAATTTTTGAAAAATTTTATAAAAATATTAATTAAATGAAAGTAACCGTAAGCAGAAAAGCGCATTTTAATGCAGCTCATAGATTGTTTGTTAAGAATTGGAGTGACAAGAAAAACATGGAAATATTTGGAATTTGTAGTAACACAAATTATCATGGGCACAATTATGAAATAATAGTGGATATTTCCGGAGATGTTGATCCGTTAACTGGAATGGTTA
>TARA_B110000240_G_scaffold10665_1_pt1 | contig 15383 bp, 15 predicted proteins | sample TARA_B110000240 | Tara Oceans TARA_B110000240 (sample SAMEA4397611) | marine metagenome | biome: Polar Biome; feature: [DCM] deep chlorophyll maximum layer (ENVO:01000326); material: water (ENVO:00002006), including particulate matter (ENVO:01000060) such as... | depth 17 m | reverse complement strand
TCCGTTTTATGGTCTTTACGTTTCTTTATAGAATTTTTAAAAGAGCCGCAAGTCCAAGAAAGAGGCCAAGAATGGTTCTTTAGTCCGTTAAATACAGGTCAAGTTTTAAGTATTCCGTTAGTATTGATAGGTGTGTGGTTAATGTTGAGAAAATCAAAAAAAGAAGCTTAGATTTCTATGGAAAAATTAAAACAACGTTGGGGAATTGAAAACAATTGGGCTATCGTAGCAATTTTTATTGTTTTTGCAATTAATGGTTCTTTCGCTACTTGGGTTGCAAAACCAGTTACTATATTTTTTGGATTAAATCCTGAGACAGTATCTGGATACGTATATTATCCACTAAGATTTTTATTGATATTTCCTATATATCAAATAACCTTGCCCATTGTTGGGTGGTTTTTTGGTCAATTTAAATTTTTCTGGGCATTTGAGAAAAAATTTTTAAGCAGGCTAGGATTTGGTTTTTTATTTAAATAGAGGCCTAGTTCTTACTAAAATCTTCTTTTATTTCTCTATATACGATATAGGTGTAAAACCACATAATTGTAAAAGTAGGCAACACATCTATTGGCAACAGCTCTTCTAAAAAAGAAACAACACCTGCAATTTTACCTTTTCTACCTTTGTACATTTTAGTCATGATATAACCCGCCAAAGGCGCCCAAAGTAAACCGAAAAAAGGAATAGGTATAAAACCAACGGCATCTAAAGCAAGACTTAAAAATAATTTTGGAAATTTATTTTTCATTTATAAGGATTTACAAAAATCTTATCAAAAAATATTAAGTATCTAAATAATTCTATAATTTAGCTAAAAATACTATATCCAATTGGAATTTAATCAGTTTAAAAGTAAAATTGCTTCTTTAAAAGTCAAAAAATTAGGCGGTTTGGAGGCACAGTTTAAATTAGCACCAGGATTGAGATTAAAATATGATGCAGAGAAGATAGCAGCTAATAATCCGAAAAAAGCGGCAGTTTTAGTTCTGTTCTATCCGAATGCAAATAATGAAACTACATTTTTACTAACCAAAAGGGCAAGCTACAAGGGGGCGCATTCTGCTCAAATAAGTTTTCCGGGTGGTAAAGTAGATGCTTTAGATACAAGTTTGCAAGAAACAGCCTTAAGAGAAACATTTGAAGAAGTAGGTGTTCGGCTAAAGTCTTCTGGAATTATCAGGGAAATAACAACGGTATATATTCCTCCAAGCAATTTTTTAGCGACTCCTTTTATGGCCATTGCCGCAAAAAAACCGAATTTCAACACCAATTATGAAGTTGAAAGTACCATAGAGGTATTGCTAGAAGACTTATTGAATGATAACAGCTTGTCTACCGTAAATTTAACCACTTCTTATATGAGAAATACGGATGTACCTTGCTTTAAATTAAATGATTACATTGTTTGGGGTGCCACTGCAATGATGCTTTCAGAAATTAAAGAACTTTTAAAGTGTTAAAATTTATGATTTGTTTTGTAAATTTGTAGCCAACCAACTTTGTAAATAAAACGTATAATGTCTTTCATAAAAAGAAACCCTTTTGGTCATATTTTATTTCTAAAAAAAATAATGATTAGAATTTTCGGATTAATTTCTCACGGTCGTTATCGTAAATTTAATAACTTAAAAATAGAGGGTTCAGAGATTTTAAGGAATCTGCCAGATAAAAATGTACTTTTTATATCCAATCACCAAACTTATTTTGCAGATGTAGCTGCAATGTTTCATGTCTTTAACGCTGCATTAAGTGGTAGAGACGATTCTATTAAAAACATAGGCTATATTTGGCATCCTAAATTAAATGTATATTTTGTTGCTGCAGGAGAAACAATGAAATCGGGTTTGTTGCCTAAATTATTTGCCTATGCGGGTTCTGTTTCTATAGATAGAACTTGGCGAAGTGATGGAAAGAATGTAAACCGGCAAGTAAAAAATTCTGATATTTCTAATATTGGTAAAGCCATTAAAGATGGTTGGGTAATTACATTTCCACAAGGTACAACCACACCTTTTAAACCCATCAGAAGAGGAACGGCGCACATTATAAAAACATGCAAACCAGTTGTAGTACCTATTGTTATAGACGGTTTTAGACGTTCCTTTGATAAAAAAGGTCTCAGTATTAAAAAGAGAAATGTATTGCAAACGATGGTTATTAAAGAACCATTAGAAATCGATTACGACAATGAAGAAGTCTCTGAAATTGTTACTAAAATCGAATTTGCAATTGAGCAGCATCCTTCTTTCTTAAAAGTATTAACCCCAAAGCAGGCTGAAGATTTTATGAATGAGGAAGAGGCGTTAAATAAAAAACGAGAATTTTGGAGTTCTTAACCCGCTTTTAAAATAGTTTCTATTTCTTGAATTTCCTTTTCTGAAAACACACTATTTTCAATTGCTTTTACACTGTCTATAATTTGTGATGTTTTACTTGCTCCAATTAAAACAGAAGTAATTCTTTTCTCTTGTAAAATCCAAGAAATTGCCATTTGTGCTAAACTTTGATTTCTGCTTTCTGCAACTTTATGTAAGGCCTTAATTTTTGGCAGCATTTCTAGCACTTGATTTGTGTTTAAGAATGGACTATCCTTTACTGCTCTTGAGTCTTTAGGTAAACCTTTAATATATTTATCTGTTAACATTCCTTGTGCTAAAGGTGAAAAACAAATAGCTCCAACTCCAGAATTTCCTAACAGATCTAATAATCCGTTTTCAATCCATCTATCAAATAAGTTGTAGTTTGGTTGATGTATTAAGCAAGGAGTTCCTAAATCTTTTAATATTTTAAAAGCTTTTGCGGCTTCTTCAGGCCTGTAATTAGAAATACCAACATACAAGGCTTTTCCTTGTCTAACCATTAAATCTAAAGTACCCATCGTTTCTTCTAATGGAGTAGCTGGATCTGGTCTGTGATGATAAAAAATATCTACATAATCTAAGTCCATTCTGCGTAAACTTTGATCTAAACTAGCCACTAAGAATTTTTTAGAACCTAAATCTCCGTAAGGTCCAGGCCACATTCCGTATCCTGCTTTTGTCGAGATAATAAGTTCATCTCTATAGGAACTAAAATCCTTTTTTAATATTTTACCAAAATTTCTTTCTGCAGAACCAGGTGCTGGTCCATAATTATTAGCCAAGTCAAAATGAGTAATTCCATTATCAAAAGCACATTTTAATAGATTTCTAGCATTTTTAAAATTATCGTCATCACCAAAGTTATGCCATAACCCTAGAGAAAGTTCCGGAAGTAACAAACCACTATTACCTGTTTTTCTGTAATTCATTTTCTCATAGCGATTTTCATCTGCTACATATTTGTTTTTTTTACTCATAATTTTGATATGCTTTTTCTAAATCCTAAAGCGGCTAATAAACCAATAATAGGAATTATTGTAAATATTGTAAATAAATGTTGATATTCTGTAATTGATGGTTTTTCTCCTAACAAATACCCAATAAACAGCGACATGAAAATATCTGGTGTAAAACCGATTATAGATATAATTCCAACTAAGGTTCCTGTCATTTGAATGGGTGTTTTGGTTTCTTCGATAATGGCAAAATACAACCCTCTTAAAGAGTAGGTTCCCAAAGCCATAAAGATAAAAATTGTAAACGATAAAAAGACTGGTTGTGCGTTAAAGAATCCGAAACCTAAAACTGTTGAGGCAAATATCAATATAGAAAAGCTAGGTACAATAATTTTTGAAGGAAGGTATTTATCTGCAATCCAACCAATAGAAATTGCCGCAATAGGTCTCAAATACTGAATAAAAACAGCAAAATAAGTTGCTTCTTCTAAAGAATAATTCCAAACATCTTTCGCATAGGTACCATAAACTCCTGTCAGTTTATAGGAGCAATAGGCACAAAAAATAATGATGGCGTGAAAAATCACTTTCTTTTGTTTCATCAAAGAAAAAGCTTGTTTAAAATTGAATTGAAACTCTTTTTTTGTTTCAAATTTCACCAGCTCTTTTGGAAGTGTTTTCCATACAAATAAAGCAACTAAAAAGACAATAGTAGTAATTGTTCCGATGATGTATTGTAGGGTTTCTACCTTGTTATTAAAGGTAACTTCTACGCCTTTTTCTGGAAAAAAATAGGTTAATATTGATGCTCCAAATAAAGCAATAGAGGCTGCGAAAAATCCTCTTCCACCATCCAATAACCCAAAAGAAAGACCTTGATTTTGTTTGTTTCCCCACTGCCTTGTTGCCTTTATTAAAGATGCCCAAAAAAGTAAGATGGTAGAAACTCCCCAAAAAGCATACAAGATTTTAAGTGTAAAAATTGATGGAATAAGCGTCATCCAAAAGCCCCCGATAGCTGTAAAAAACAAAGAAAGTGACAAGAGTTTTTTAGGTTCCCACTTATCTGCAATAAAGCCTCCAAAGAAATAGGAGATTACTGCAGTAACCCCGTATAAAGCTTGTGCTTCTCCAATTTGAGCGTCAGAAATTAAAAAAGCCTCTCTAATCACAGGCTTAAAAACGCGCATTAAAATAAAAGGTAATAAAAATATTGCCTCTCCTGCAACAATCAATGCAAACATTGCAGTTCCTTTGTTTTTACTTTGCATTTTCCGAAGATAGTGCTTCTTTTAGAATTGTTATTGGGTGTTTTGCGATTCTGGCGGTACCGTCAAAAATTTGGTGTCTACAACTGGTACCTGCTGCGACAATTTCGGTTTCCTTTGGTGTATTTCTTAGCTTCGGAAATAAGGTGTCTTCACCAACTTGCATCGAAATATCATAATGTTCTTTTTCATATCCAAAAGAACCTGCCATACCACAACAACCTGAATTGATAATGGTTACCGAATAATTTTCAGGAATATTTAAAATTTGAAAGCTCGCATGCGTTCCAGACAACGCCTTTTGATGGCAATGTCCGTGAATTTTAAGTGTTTTGGCTTCTTTTGTAAAATGCGAACTGTTTAGGTGTCCTTTTTCAATTTCTTTAGCCATAAACTCTTCAAAAGTAAATACATTTTTTGCAATTTTTTCTGCGGCTTTTTTATTGTCTGCCAAACGAATATATTCGTCTCTAAAGGTTAAAATAGCCGAAGGTTCTACACCAATTAAAGGTGTTTCTTCTGTAATAAGGTCTTTAAAAATGGCTACATTTAAATTACAAACTACTTTTGCTTCTTTTAAAAAACCTTTCGAAATAAAACTTCTTCCAGATTCTTCATGATTTATAATTTGCAGATTATAACCTAGTTTTTCAAAAAGAGTAAAAGCATCTTTGCCAATTTCTACATCGTAAAAGTTTGTAAATTCGTCACAAAATAAATAAACAACTTTTTTATTGTTAGATTTTGGTTGCTTTTGATACCATTTTTTTAATGTTTTTGGTGCTAACTTCGGAACACGTCTTTGCTGTGCAACACCCATAGCGGCTTTTGCAAAAGGGGTACTTAAAATGGCATTTGTCAAAGCAGGAGCAATGCTACCTAATTTATTATACTTTACATTATTAGCAAATAATTTACTCCGAAAAGAATAGCCATTTGTTTCTTGGTATTGGTATAAAAACTCTGCTTTCATCGTTGCAATATCTACATTACTTGGGCATTCTGATGCACATGCTTTGCAACTCAAACACAAATCGAAAACATCTTTTAATTCTTTATGATTAAATTTATTTGCTTCGTCTGAATTGGTTAAAAATTCACGTAAGGTATTTGCTCTTGCTCTTGTGGTATCTTTTTCATTCTTAGTAGCTCGGTAACTTGGACACATTGTTCCCCCAGCTTCCACTGGCTTTCTACAATCGCCAGAACCGTTGCATTTTTCTGCAAGTTTTAAAATTCCTTCGCTATCAGAAAAATCTTGAATTGTTTTAATTTCGGGCTCAATCCTATCTACTTCATAACGCAGACTTTCATCCATTGCAAAGGCATCGGTAATCTTCCCTTTATTAAAAACGTTGTTTGGGTCAAATACTTTTTTAATACGTCTTAGCAATTGGTAATTTTGTTCGCCAATCATCAACGGAATAAATTCTGCACGTACAATTCCGTCTCCGTGTTCACCAGAAAAAGAGCCTTTGTATTTCTTAACCAACTCGGCGGTCTCTGTCGTTATTTTTCTGAATAAAACCACGTCTTCCTTTTTCTTTAAGTTTAAAATGGGACGTAAATGCAATTCACCAGCACCAGCATGCGCATAATACACTGCGTTTTGCTGATATTTATCCATAATTTGAGTAAACTCTTTAATGTAATTAGGCAAATCTTCTAGAGCGACAGCTGTATCTTCAATACATGCAACCGCTTTTTTATCTCCAATCATATTACCCAAAGCACCCAAACCTGCCTTTCTTAAATAATGAACCTTTGAAATCTCTTGTCCGTATACTTTTGGATGGTGATAACCGAAGTTATTTTTCTCTAAATCTGCAATTAAGTTATTTGCTAAAATTTCTACTTCTTCCAACGTATTTGCAGAAATTTCTAACATTAAAACTGCTTCAGGATCTCCTTGTAAAAAGAACCTATTTTTTGCAAGATCACGGTTGTTCTTTGTGCAATCTAAAATGGTTTTATCCATCAATTCGCAATTGTATAAATTATGCTTCATGGCAGTAACCGTAGCAAGTAAACTTTCATTGATACTTGTAAAATGAGTGCACACCATTATACTTTCAGTAGGAGGTAAAGGATCTAGTTGTAAAGTAATTGAAGTAGAAAAGGCCAAAGTACCTTCGCTACCAGCTAAAAATTTAGCCACGTTGATTGTTGATTCTTTGCCACCAAACAAGTCTGATGTTAAAAATTCATCAACCGCATATCCTGTATTTCTTCTGTGTATTATTTCTTTCGGAAATTGTTCTTTAATTTCTAATTGATTCTTTTCTGAAGAAAGTTCCTCAAAAATAGATTTATAAATTTGTCCTTCTAATGTATTTTCTTTGGTTTTAGAAATAAATTCTTGAGAAGTTATTTTCTTAAAAGTAACTGAGGACCCATCACTTAAAATAGCTTCAATTTCTAACACTTTATCACGTGTAACTCCGTATTTGATAGACGTGCTTCCGGATGAATTGTTACCAACCATTCCGCCCATCATACACCGATTAGAAGTAGACGTATTTGGTCCAAAAAATAAACCAAACGATTTTAAATATTCATTCAGAGAATCTCTTACAATTCCGGGTTCTAGTTTTATTGATTTAGCACTTTCATCAAAAGAAATGATTTTTGTAAAATGTTTAGAAACATCTACTACAATTCCGTCTCCTACGCATTGTCCTGCTAAAGAAGTCCCTGCGGTTCTTGGTATTAAAGTAGTGCTGTTTTTAGTCGCAAATTCAATTAATATTTTTAGGTCTTTTTTATCTTTAGGATAGGCCACTGCCAGTGGAATTTTCCGGTACACAGAAGCATCTGTAGCATATAAAGTTTTGTGTAAGTTATCAAAAAGAACATCACCAGAAAGCGCCTTGTGAAGTTGTGCTAAAACAGTGTTTGAAATCATTGTGTTGCGTAAAAAGGTTTTAACAAATATCTGAATAAATAAATCAATTTAAACTCTTAAAAAACTTCTTTCACTATTTTTATTGATTCTACAGAAAATGATTAAAAATATTGTTTATTTTCTATTCAAATAAGAGTGTAGATAAGTGCCCGACTATGGATATCAGATCGTTTCGCCAAAAGAATCCAGAATAAAGCTTGCATATTAATTAATTGCTTTTGCTTTTTAAATTTCTCATTACAATAAGTATCAAAGGATTAAAAAAAAATAGGGACTCTATTATAAATATACTTCTAAAAAACAATGATGGCCCATCTTTTAAAAATGCAGCAACAAACTTTTGTTTTGCACTCATAAATTATTAGCTTTAATTTATCAATCTTTTTGTATTCTCTATTAATAGTACTATAAATTGTTTTTAAAAAGTATCTTTGCGCCATTGTATTTAGTGCACGTCTGCAATAGCAATTAACTTAATGCCTACTTGCTACTAAATACCAGATATAAGATTATTTTAAACGAACGTTTTGTAAACTATAACAGCAAGCAAACCGTTCTAATGCAATTTTAATTGATGAATTCAGAACCACAAATAAACAAACCAACACCAACAGTTCCTGGTGAAAATATAATAAAATTTGAAAGCACTACAGATGTAAGGGCTACTATTTATGCCATGAAGGAAGGTGCATCTGTTGTAATTACTGAATTTTATAGCAACGGAATGTTGTTATTAAAAGAATTGCATAAGCATTTAAAAAACAGGTTGCCAAATAAGACATTTGCAGAGCAACGTGCATATAGAGCCGAATACCATCAGCTGTCAAATCAGGTTTTTATAGAAATTATAAACCAAAAAGTAGCTGTTCAAAAAGCACCAAGTATTGGTTGGTTAGAAAAGTTTTATCCAGAAGACAACAAATTCTTTTTAACCTTTCCACAAATACAAGGATTAAATAGTGCTTGGCAATGGTATAAAAACGGAATTAAAGTACCTGTTTTAAGAAATAAAATACATCCGTATTATGGAACTTATTTTCCAACTCGTTTTGATCATTTAATTTTGTTTGATAATTGGTTAAAGCGTTATGAAGGTGCTAAGAAATCTGCGATAGATGTGGGTATTGGTAGTGGTGTTTTGGCTTTTCAAATGGTACAACATGGTTTTCAAAAAGTTTTTGGAACAGATACCAATCCCAATGCAATTGTAGGTTTAAAAGAAGCTATGGGAGATACAAAACTGTCTCGTAAGATTGAGTTAATTGATGCAAACCTTTTTGGAGATTTAAAAAACGAAGCAGAGTTAATTGTTTTTAACCCACCTTGGTTGCCAGCAGCTTCTAGTTTAGGGAAAATAGATGAAGCTATTTATTACAATAAAAATTTATTTCCTAAGTTTTTTGCAGAGGCAAATAACAGACTTGCAAAAGAGGGTAAATTGGTCGTTTTGTTTTCTAATTTAGGGCAAATAACAAAAGCATCTAAAGAACACCCAATTGAAAAGGAATTGGCTAAAGGAGTGCGCTTTCAATTAGAAAAATGTTTAAAAAAATCTGTAAAAGTAGCTTCAGATAAAACAAAAAGAGACCAACATTGGCGTGGTACTGAAGAAGTAGAACTTTGGGTATTAGTGAAGAAATAAATTTTTAAAAGAATAAAAAAAGGCGATAAAAAAGAGAGTTTAAACTGTTTTTTATGGCCTTTTTTTATTTTATACTACTTGATGTTATTTCTGAACCTTCTCTACCAACTCTAAATTACTTAACGAAGTCTTGGTCGTAAAAACACCATAATTAATAATTACGCTTTTCTTTTCTATTTTGTCAATAGTACCGATAGAATTAGAGTCTTTAATTCTGACTCTATCATTTATTTGATAATTGTATGTTGCTTTTTCTTCGGCAATTTTAACTGCTTCTATTTTCTTTTCTTTACGTACTTCAACCACTTTTTGTAAAACTTCTGTTTCTACTTTTTTAATTATTTCTTGCATTTGTTTTTCAACAATTTTTGCAACTTGTTTTTGAGATTTTGTTTTAGGAGTTAACGGATTTTTCTTGGCATATTTTACTTTTTCATCGGTTACCCATTTATTAAAATTGGTATTCAATTCTTTCTTATTGTTATTCTGAAAGTATTTGTTTAGAAACTCGTTAATTTTTCTTCCTAAAGAAAGCATTCTTTGGTTGTTGTCATATAATTCTTGAAATCCAGCTAACTTTAACTGAATCTTATCTTCCTTTTCTTGTAAACTTTCTAAATGCTCTTGTCCTTTTATGCGTTGTTTCTCTAGATTTTCTGAATTCCTTTGCAACTGTGTCCTTTCTTTTTGAAGTTTAGAAATGGTCTTATCTAAACGTACTTTTTCTGTATCTACACGTTTTTTTGCTTTATTGATAATGCTAAACGGAATGCCATTTTTTTGGGCTACTTCAAACGTAAAAGAACTACCGGCTTGCCCAACAAATAATTTATACAATGGTTCTAAAGTACTTTCATCAAATTGCATGTTTGCATTGGTTACGTTTTCTAATTCGTTTGCCAATACCTTTAAATTAGAATAGTGGGTAGTAATAATTCCAAAAGCTTTTTTTTCATAAAACTCCTCTAAAAAAATTTCTGCCAAGGCACCACCCAATTCTGGATCTGAACCGGTACCAAACTCGTCAATTAAAAACAAGGTGCTTTCACCGCATTTTCGTAAAAAATTACGCATATTTTTTAAACGGTAACTATACGTACTTAGCTGATTTTCTATAGACTGGTTGTCTCCTATATCTGTTAAAATAGTATCAAAAACATAAGTTTGACTGCGTTCATCTACAGGTATTAAAATTCCTGCTTGTAGCATTAATTGCAACAAACCGATCGTTTTTAAAGTGATGCTTTTTCCACCAGCATTCGGTCCAGAAATAACAATAATTTGTTGTTTTTCGTTGAGTTCTATAGACTGCGGAATTGTTTTTATTTTCTGTGCATTATTTTTTCTCCATAAAACAGGATGAAATGCATTTTTAAAGAAGATTCTTTTTTCTTTAGTGATTATAGGCAGAATAGCATTCATTTCTAATGCATACTTTGCTTTAGAGGCTACAACGTCTGTATGCACTAAGTATTCAAGATACTCTTCTAAAAGGCTTGTGAAAGGGCGAATTTTTTCTGCAAGTATCCGTAATATTTTAATAACCTCTTGTTTCTCTTCATATATCAGGTTTTGAAACTCTCTACTATATGCTAAAGTTGCTTGTGGTGCGATGTACACGATATTACCAGACTTCGAAGAACCTAATAAGCTACCTGCAATTTTACGCCTGTGCATAGCCGAAACAGCCAAAACACGTTGATTGTCTACAACGGTTTCTTTGATATCATCTAAATAACCTGCTGCAATAGACTTTGAAAGTGCACTAGAAAAACTAGCACCAATTTTACCTCGAATATTATTAATATCTCTTCTAACTTGTTTTAAAACGGAGGAAGCATTGTTTTTTACTTCACCAGAAATATCAATTATATTTTTAATTTCGTCATCTACGTAGGTGGTGAATTCTATTTTTTGAGAAAGTTCGAAAAAGGTGGGGAACTGAAGCTTTAATTTCTTAAAAAATTTAATGTGCTCGTTAACTGTAAGCGAAGTACTTGCTATTTTTAAAAAAGCTTCTGTTTCTATAAAGCTATTTTCAATTTTTAAGCGTTTTACACTTTCGGTTACATTGTCAAAACCATGGTTTGGCACCCTATTTTCACTTTGAAAGGAAGATAAATATTCATTTACCAAATGCAATTCGGTAAAAAGCTGCTTTCTACCAACTATTGGCTGAATTTCTCGCACTTTTTCTTTTCCTAAGCCAGAAATACAATGTTCTGAAACATGCTGTAAAACGGTAGAAAACTCTAAATCTTGTAATGTTTTTTCTGAAATATTCGTGTTCAAATTCGTAATTTTGATTCTTTACAAAAATAAGGAACAATGGAGTTAAAAATAGCGGATAGCTGGAAAAATATTTTAGAAAATGAACTCAAGAAACCCTATTTTAAAGATTTAATAGATTTTATAAAATTGGAATATGAGAATGGGCCTTGTTTCCCTGAAAAAGAAGTCATTTTTGCAGCTTTTGATTTTTGTTCTTTAGAAGATTTAAAAGTAGTTGTCATTGGTCAAGATCCTTATCATGATCATAACCAGGCAAACGGCTTGTGCTTTTCGGTAAAAGACGGAGTCACACATCCACCATCTTTAAAAAATATATTTAAAGAAATTGCTGAAGATTTAGAACAAGAAATTCCACAGAGTGGGAATTTAGAAAAATGGGCGAAACAAGGGGTTTTATTATTAAATACAACTTTAACGGTAAGAGCACACGAAGCAGGGAGTCATCAAAATAAAGGTTGGGAAAGATTTACAGACACACTAATTGCAGAAATTTCTGAAGAAAAAGAAAATGTAGTCTTTTTACTATGGGGAAAATTTGCAGAAAGTAAAACGACATTAATTGATGTTAAAAAGCATCAAATTTTTACAGCACCGCACCCGTCTCCTTTAGGTGCTTGGAGAGGTTGGTTTGGTAGTAAACATTTTTCAAAGACAAATGTATTTCTAAAAAAGATAGGATTGGATACCATTGAATGGTAGTCGATTACAAAAATAAAACACTAAACAGCAGATTCATTAAATTTAACAGCAAGAAACAAAAAGGTTTTAGGTAAAATCTGCTTGTTGTAATATTGTTTGGTTAGTTGTTAAATTATCTGCTAAACCACAAGGTTTAGAGGTACTTCTACAAGAAGAAAAACAGCTGATTCCTATCATACAAATTGCAATGAATACTACTTTTTTCATTCCTAAATAATTTTAATTTAAAGATACATATTTTTAATGAGTTTACTCGAGCTTCTCTTCTCTTTAAGAACGTTCAAACGAACCATTTTATTTTGAATACGGGTAACTAAATTTTTAGTAATGGGTTTTCCTTTATTCCATTCCGTGATTTTTAACCATTTTTGAATGTCTATTAATCGTTGTTCGTATCTCTTTGCTAGAATTTCATCAATATTTTTAATATTCTTAAAGTCTGAAACTTGTTTATTTATAATATCCAGCACCTTTTTAACTTCTTTATAATTCTTTTCTAAAACCTCATTTCTAACCGCAATTACAAAACAAGGCCAAGGAGTAGGACAGTTGCCAATTTGCCTAAAGGTTCCATTGTCTACCAGGGGTTTTGTGGTAAAGTGTTCCCACATAAAATAATCTGCTTCGCCATTTTCCAAAGCATCAATACCGCCTTGTAAATTACCGATTACTTTAAATTTTAAGTTTTCTGGTTTCCAACCTTGATTAAAAGCATTTACGATAGCCATTAAATGAGAACCCGATCCAAATCTACTAATAGCAATGGTGGCATGTTCTAAGTCTTTAATTTTTTTAAAGTCCGATTTTGCACTTACATGAATTCCCCAAATTAAAGGAGAGTTCACATATGTTTGCACAATTTTCGAGGGGTTTCCTGCTGCAATATCCTTAATAATTCCTTCTGTTAACACAATAGCAATGTCTACTTCACCATTTCGCAAAGACGCACACATGTCTCCTGTTCCTCCTGGGAAATCTTGCCATCTTAGGTTGATATTTTCTTTGCTATATTCTTTGTTTTTAAGTGTTAAATACCACGGATAGTTAAAATGCTCTGGCACGCCACCAACTTTTAAGTGCGTCATTTATTCTATTAATTTGTTTAACGTATATTCAATTAAATTTTCAACAACTTTTTTATAATCTTTACTAAAGGCTCCAGTTGCTCTATTTGCAATAATTGCATTCATAGAAACGGCATGGTGTCCTAATAACTTAGACAATCCGTAAATAGCAGAAGTTTCCATTTCTAAATTCGTAATTCTATTGCCGTTAAAATGAAAGGAGTCTATTTTTGAGTTGATGTCAGCATCTTGCAATGGTAAACGCAAAACTCTTCCTTGTGGTCCATAAAAACCACCGGCAGTTGCCGTAATTCCTGTAACTACTTTTTCTGAAATCATTTTTTTTGCCAATTCACTACTATTCTCAATTAAAATAGGATTGGATTTTTTAGGACTCCAATTCGTATGTTTTACAAAAGCATTTTCAATAGCAGTGTTTGAAATTTCCTCAATTTGATAAGAGTGCAACATGCCGCTTAAATCTAAACCATGCGAACTCATTAAAAAAGAATCTACGGGTATGTCTTTTTGTAAAGAACCAGAAGTACCAATTCTAACAATATTTAAGGCCGTTAAGTTTTTTTTTAACTGTCTTTTTTTTAAATCAATATTTACAAGCGCATCTAATTCATTTAGCACAATATCTATATTGTCTGGCCCAATTCCTGTGGACACTACAGACAATCTTTTACCTTTGTAAGTACCTGTAGACGTTTTAAATTCTCTTTTTTGAGTAGTAAATTCAATAGTATCAAATTTACTAGTAATTTCAGCAACTCTATCTTGATCGCCCACAAAAATAATATCGTTTGCGATGTTTTCTGGTTTTAAATTTAGATGGTAAACACTACCATCCGAATTTAAAATTAATTCAGATTGTTTTATGCTCATATGTGTCTTTTATCCCCCAACTCTTTTTACTTTAAACCCTTTGGCTTTAAGCATGGTCATTATGGTGTCTCTATAATCTCCTTGTATTATAATTTTATCGTCCTTAAAACTACCACCAACAGAAAGTTTGGTTTTAATTTCTTTTGCTAGAATTTTAAAATCGGAAGTGGCACCTGTATATCCTTCTAAAATGGTAATTGGTTTGCCTTTTCTTTTTTCGTATTTACAGATGATAGGATCGTCTTGCAACCAAATATTAGATTTCTCTACTATTGGTTCTAGCTTTTCTTCGTGCTCTGGAAATAAATTTTTTAATTGATCTTTAAAATCCATTTTGTATAATTTACAGTATTCATTCCGTTGTTCACCGATCAATGAGATTGAAATACTGATTACTTTTTCAGTCCTAATTCAATCAGACGTTGGTTTAAAAATTCACCAGAAGTAATGTCTTCAAACTGCTTTGGGTTTTCTGCATCGATACAATCTTCTAAAACATCTAATTTCATTTCTGATATTGGATGCATAAAAAATGGAATTGAATACCGAGAAGTTCCCCACATTTCTTTCGGCGGATTTACAACTCTATGAATGGTAGATTTTAGTTTATTGTTGCTATGTCTGGCCAACATATCTCCCACATTAATCATTATTTCGTCGGGTGCTGCCATGGCATCAATCCAATCTCCATTATGGTTTTGCACTTGCAAACCTTTTCCTTGGGCGCCCATTAATAAAGTAATTAAGTTAATATCTCCATGAGCTGCTGCTCTTTCTGCTCCTTTAGGCTCCGTTTTAATTGGTGGATAATGAATTGGACGAAGAATACTATTTCCATTTTTAATATAATGATCAAAATACGTTTCTTCTAAATTTAAATGCAAAGCCAAAGAACGCAACACATATTTTGCTGTTTTTTCTAACATTTGATACGTTTGCTTTCCAACTTCATTAAACTTTGGAAGTTCCTTGACAAAGACGTTTTCTGGATATTCCTTTGCTCTTTCTATATCATCCTCTACGTATTGGCCAAAGTGCCAAAACTCTTTTAAATCGCCTTCTTTTTTACCTTTAGCAGATTCTTTTCCAAAAGAAACATAGCCTCTTTGGCCACCAATTCCTGGTATTTCGTATTTCTCTTTTGTTTCAACAGGTAAGTCAAAAAAGTTTTTTACTTCACTATATAAATTATGAACTAAAGTATCGTCTAAAAAATGTCCTTTTAAAGCCACAAAACCAATGGTTTCATATGCATTGCCAATTTCGTTTATAAATTTTTGTTTTCTAATAGGGTCGGTAGATA
>TARA_B110000240_G_scaffold197261_1_pt1 | contig 15701 bp, 13 predicted proteins | sample TARA_B110000240 | Tara Oceans TARA_B110000240 (sample SAMEA4397611) | marine metagenome | biome: Polar Biome; feature: [DCM] deep chlorophyll maximum layer (ENVO:01000326); material: water (ENVO:00002006), including particulate matter (ENVO:01000060) such as... | depth 17 m | reverse complement strand
ATTTGTCCTTCTGAAGAACCAGTATCGTTTTTACCTTTACCGTGTTTTTCGAATAAACTTTCTTTTGCTTCTTTAGTTAAGTACATGCCAATATTATTTAAATGATTTTTATGTATATCAATGATGTATTCATTGAAGGTGCAAATATACCATTATTTTTTAAAAACAAAACCAACAAAATTATTTCTTTTGTTGGTTTATAATAAGTTTAAAAGCTTAGGGTCTTTATATTTTTATTTCTGTTCTAACAGGTATATTCTGTATTAAATCGATATACAAATTTACTTGTTTTTTTAAGTCTTTTCTCTCGTAAATAGCATCTAAAAAGCCATGCTCTAAAACAAATTCAGATTTTTGAAAACCTTCTGGCAATTCTTTTCCTGTAGTATCTTTTACAACTCTTGGTCCGGCAAAGGCAATTAATGCGTTTGGTTCTGCAATATTAATATCACCCAACATGGCATAAGAAGCAGTTGTACCTCCTGTTGTTGGATCTGTACATAAAGAGATGTATGGAATTTTAACTTCTGCTAATTGTGCTAATTTTGCGGATGTTTTTACCAATTGCATCAAAGAAAGTGATGCTTCCATCATTCTTGCTCCTCCAGATTTAGAAATCATTAAAAACGGAATTTTATGATCTATTGAGTAGTTGATTGCACGTGCAATTTTTTCACCTACTACAGAGCCCATAGAACCGCCAATAAATGCAAAATCCATTGCTGCAATTACAATATCTTTCCCTAAAGATTTTCCAACTGCCGTTCTAACCGCATCTTTTAATTTTGTTTTTTCTTGAGCAGCTTTTAATCTATCTGGATATTTTTTTGTGTCTTCAAATTTTAATGGATCTTTGGAGGTTAATGTCTCATTTAATTCTTCAAATTTATTATCATCAAAAAATAACTCAAAATACTCTTTACTTCCAATTCTTACGTGATATCCATCTTCTGGACTAACATACAAGTTCTTTTTTAGTTCTTCAGTATCTATAATTTTACCGCTAGGAGTTTTATACCAAAGACCTTTTGGTGTATCTTTCTTATCCTCTGTTGCAGTTTGTATTCCTTTATCAGTTCGTTTAAACCAAGCCATAGTTAGTTTATTATATTATTATTGCGCGTTTTTCACCATCTTTGTGATAAGAAAAGTAAGTTACAAATGTAAAATATTTTTGGTGACTATTGTTTTTTCTTGAAATAATCTTTTTTATCATTTAATGCTAGTTTCTAGCAAATTCTTACACGAATTTAATTTTATAGGGTCGTGTAAATAAATTGAATTATTTTATAATTAATTGAAATTAAAAACAAGTTACCTATCTTTTGTTACTGTAATTTTGTCACTAATAAGTGAGCGAATAAGAAATGATTTATCAGGGAATTATATGGTTAAATTGGGTTACTTGGAATCTAAAAGTCTTATTCTGTGCCTTAAAAAAAACTAGTGATTGAATTATAATTTAATTTTTGAAAAAGAACCTCCAATTTTTACTATTACTTGCGCTATCAATATTATTGGTTTAAAAAAGAACATTAATAGGTAAAGTAAAATGGCATTTTAACTATTTTTTGCATTTTAGCAGCTGCTACTTTTTCTCAAAACTCCTACGAAATAGATCAAAGAAAAGGAAAATTAATTTTTTCTTCGGGTACTGAATTAAGACCCTTACCATTTAGATCTAAAAATACAGTTTAGAACTCAAGATTTGATATGGCATCAAATAGTGATGTTCAAAGTGCAGGCATGGCTGTTTCTTATTCTTTGGATTTTTTTATAAATAAAAATTTAGCAATAAGTTTTTCTCAATCTGCTAGATATAATTTAATTAAAGAGTCATTAGATGAGATTTTAGATAATTTTAGTGTTCGTCCTGTAAATAATGATTTAATTTTTGATTATCACTATTACATGGATTATCATGTCAAAATTTTTAAAAATTCAGAAATATTTGCTAGAATTGATATTTCTTTTTTTAGTAGGGATAAAGAGTTTGTCTCTAAACGATCTTTTTTTGACAATAATGGAAACCCATTGTTTAGCATATTAAGTTCTATGGATGCTAAATATCAACCAGGGAATTTGCTTTAGGTTATAAAAAAAATAAAACTAGTTTAATGATTGGGATGTATTCTTCTACAATTTCAGAATATCTTGTTAGCTGAACTTATATTATACCTTATTTTGGTTTCAGGTATACTTTAGGTAAATTATACATATAGTAACAGTTAAAAACTAAATGGAGTCTTGGGTTGTTACTTTTTAGTTTTCTGTTAGAAATGCTCTTTTTTTATCAAGAACAGCGATGTTTCGTGTCGGTCTTAATTTGTAGATTTCAACTCGAGATAGCAGTAAAAAAAAGCATCTTGAAATTAATCAAAATGCTTTTGTGTAATAAGTGTGTAAATTTTTATAAAGTATCTACGTTATTTACTTAATTATTATAATCACCTTAAAATACTAGTTGATCTTTGAATTGCGCCCCAAGTTAAAGCATATTATATCAATTGTTATGATGGTTTATAAAACATAAAACCTTGTAAGTTTTGGGACTTACAAGGTTTTAATTCTGTTTGATATTGTTTTTTGTCGGGGTGGCAGGATTCGAACCTGCGACCTCCTCGTCCCAAACGAGGCGCGATGACCGGGCTACGCTACACCCCGAAAATGATTGCTCATTTAAGGAGTGCAAATATAACATAATATTTATATATTGTAGTGTAGTTTTACGAATTTAAACTGTTTTATAAATGTGATTTTTCAGTTACTCTTCTCTTCTTGTTTTTATTTTGTCATCTATTGTTTTTGCTCAAAAAAAAGGAAAAGATTATGGTTGACCTGTAATTAGTTATGGCTTAAATTATTCTGGATTAAAATTTACAGAAATTACCGAGAAAGAAGAAATGGAGCAACCCTTGCATTACTGGATACCAAATTATTGCGCCAAGTGGAATGGCTCTTGTGAATCCTGATATTTATCCAAACTAGAAAGGAAATTTATTATTAGGTCCTCTGAAGTTTCAATACATTTCTAATTGTACTTTAGAAAACAGAAAGGTAGTTGAAGAAGAAAAAATAGTAGAAGGTTTAGGGAGAGTTCGCTCTATAAAACAGGGAAATGATGGACATATGTATTCGGGAATAGAAGGTTTTGGAATTATTAAAATCATTGTGAATAATATGAGAAAAATTCTGCTTTTCTTATTTTTTGGGTTAATAATTTCCTCCTTTACAGGTAAATCAGAAAATTATATTGTAATACAGCAAGACTTAAAATTAGCAGCAAGTATAAAAAACGGAAAAGAAATTTATACAGATATGTGTATGTCTTGTTATTTCCCAAATGGTAAGGGTAAGCCTAAAATATATCCGCCTTTGGCGTAATCTAACTATTTAATGCAAAAAAGAGAAGCTAGTATCAGAGCCATTAAATATGGATTAAGTGGTGAAATTACTGTAAACGTAATTTCTTACAAAACAAGGATTTCTAGATTAGGATTGAAGGCGGATGAAATTACAGATGTTATGAATTGTATAACAAATTCTTGTTGGAATAAGAATTTTAATAGGATTACCATCGAAGAGGTAGAGGCTATTTCTAAAAACTAAAGGCTCTATGTTGTTTGTAATTGGTTGTGTGTTTTTCAACAAACAACAATGTAAAGTGTTTAAAGCGAATCAACTGTATTTATAAGATTACAAAAGCTATAATTGTTAAACTGAATATCAATTTTATCCACGCTATTTGACATAGAGCCAAACTAAACTTTTATTCCAAAACAATCTATAAATTTTTATTATCAATCTATTGTAATTATTCATTCGAAAAAATAGTGTAGATAAATCTAAAAAATTAGATTTGTTGTTCAATTGAAAGCAGATTATGTCAGAAAATATAGAAAAAATAAAGTGTCTAATTATAGGTTCAGGACCAGCAGGATATACAGCGGCAATTTATGCGGCAAGAGCAGATATGAAACCAATAATGTATACAGGAATGCAAATGGGAGGTCAATTAACAACCACTACAGAAGTTGATAATTTTCCTGGTTATGCAGAAGGTACAGACGGGCCAGCGATGATGGAGGATCTTAAAAAGCAAGCGGAACGGTTTGGCACAGATGTCCGTTTTGGAATGGTGACCAGCGTGGAATTAAGCGATCAAGTTGGCGGAATTCATAAAGTAATTGTAGATGAAGATAAACATATTGAAGCGGAAACTATCATTATTTCTACAGGGGCAACAGCTAAATATTTAGGAATAGAAAGTGAACAACGTTTGATTGGTGGAGGTGTTTCTGCTTGTGCAACTTGTGACGGTTTTTTCTATAAAGGTCAAGATGTTGTGGTTGTTGGAGCAGGAGATACGGCGGCTGAAGAAGCTACGTATTTAGCTAATATTTGTAAAAAAGTAACTGTTTTAGTTCGTAAAGATTACATGAAAGCTTCTAAAGCCATGCAACATCGAGTTACTAAAACTCAAAATATTGAGGTGTTATATAACACAGAAATTGACGAAGTTTTAGGTTCTAATGTGGTGGAAGGAGTCAGAGCAATCAATAATAAAACAAAAGAAACATTAGATATTCCTGTGATGGGAGTTTTTATAGCGATTGGTCATACACCAAATTCAGACTTATTTAAAGGTGTTTTAGATATGGATGAAACAGGATATTTAATCACTAAAGGAAAAACAACAAAAACAAATATGCCAGGAGTTTTTGCTTCTGGAGATATACAAGATAAAGAGTATAGGCAGGCTGTAACAGCTGCTGGCACTGGTTGTATGGCTGCTTTAGATGCTGAACGTTATCTAGGGGCTTTGGAATAGCAAGAAAGCTACATGTGTCACTAAAAAAAGAGATTTCAGAAATGAAATCTTTTTTTTAGTCCAATCCTAACGCTTTACGTTCACGAACATCAGCAACTCCATTTTTATTCCAATAGGCAGATTGTATCGTTTTAATTTTTTCAGCTTTTGTTGTGAGTAATTTTCCTCGACTAGAAAAGGTTTCTTCCCAAGATTCAATTGTATAAGGAAAATTTTTGCTAACTTTTATGGTAAGCGTTCTTTTTAATATTGGATAGTTAATTGAGTAAAACTGAAAATCTCCTTTTTCTTTTAAACTAGTAGTTGCTTCATAAGCTTGAACTTTTTTATGATTCAAACCTAAATACTCAAAAGAAGGAATTATTTGTAATTCTCCTATTGGCAATGCTGTTGGAGAAATTCTAATGATATTCCATAATTCATTTTCTAAAATATTCTTTTTTAAAGAAATTTTCTTGTCATAATTACTTTCAAAATAAGAATAAAAGTCAATTTGAAAATTTGCTTTATTATTCAACTGAACAAAAGTATTTCCACACCATTCTTGTGCGGAAAAAGAAATTTTAATAGCTTTATTATTAATGCTAATAGGAGAAAAGGTACTCGTCATTAAGGAATAAGGATAAATTCCTGTTGTATAATTTTTTGTACTATTAAGCTTTAAAACAGGAATATTATTTTTATCCAGATAATCTGCTTTTACCTGTTTATTTGGCAAAAAATCCTCTGTTACAAAAATATTTACGGCCAATCCCTGATGAATTTCACCATATCTGACTTGGGTGAGTGTGTAGGAAGTTATTTCTGCTTTTCCTGCATACCAATAGGTATTAAATTTTGAGCTTTTTTCAATTTTTTTAAAAGATGTTTTAGGTTTTATTTCTTTTTTTTGTTCAGGTTTTATGCAGGAAAGGAGCAAAAAACTGAGCATAATAGTTGGGTATATATGCATGATTAGTTTCTTTATTAACTTTGTACTAAATTACAATAAATAAGAATAGTTTAAAGCTATAAAACTAAAAAAAGAGAGTACTTATAAAATAGTCTCTTTTTTGAACCTGTAGTATCAAATAAAATATCGTTAAGCCATTACCGAAGCTTTTTTCGATTTTCTGTATAAGAATGAATTGAAAATATTTCTTTTTCCGAAGTTATTCATTGATTTTGAGTTTACAAATTTCCCGAAAAGTATTTTACTAACACCAAAATATTCGTATGTATTTCCGTCTGTAAAAGTAACTTCTAACTGCATACTTTTGTGATGCCAGTCTGAAACTTTAAATTCGGTTATAGTGGTTTTGTAGGTGTTTAAATTTGCTTCTTTTGTTTCTGGAGCAATACTCACTAAAAAATGATATCCATCTATAATTCTAGTACTAACTTCTTCTGCTTCAGCTTTTTTTTCTTCGTCTAGAAATTTATCAGGATGCCACTCTTTAACTAAGCTTCTGTAAGTAGTTTTTAATTCTTTTAGGTTGATTTGACCTTCTACTTTAAAAAGTTTTTTATATTCTTTTATACGTTTCATTTCTTTGATTTCAAATTGCGTGCAAAAGTATTGATAAAAAAGAGATTAGCTATTTTAAATTTGATTTACTTTTAAATAAATTACTATTTAAAGAGTGATTTTTAAAATGATAATTTAATTTACCTAAAAAAAAGACACTACAGATTTATAACCTTTTTTTTTAATTTTTAGTCAGTTAAATATTCATCGAGATTTTCTACAGCCTGAATAATAACTTTAACGGCTTCTATATAAAATTCAGTATTTATGGAACCGTAAGTATCTGTCGATCTGTGATAATCTTTGTGATCTTCTACACCAAAATAGATGAATGGTATTTTAGCCCTATGAAAAACTCGGTGATCAGAAGAAAAAGTCCAGTCAGATTGTTCTTGACTTTCAGGGTCATCATGACCAAATAATAAATTTATTTTATCTGATTTTATTTTTTCTAGTGGCCTTCTTAAATTCGGGTAATAATAGAGACCACAAGCAAATAATTCAGGGTCATAATCACTATGAGCAATCATATCTAAATTAATATTTAGTTTAATATTTGATTTATTGGAGTAGTCTTTTAAGAAGTATTCAGCACCTAAAGAGCCAATTTCTTCTGCATCTAAAGCGGCAAAAATTAAATTATGATTTGTCGGTTTGTTTTTAAAGTATTCGGCTATTGTAAATAATGCTGCAGTTCCAGAGGCATTATCATCTGCGCCATTATAAATAGTCCCATTTCGAATTCCTAAATGATCGTAATGAGCACTAATTACTATACTTTTATTAGTTTTTCCTTTTAACATTCCAATAATATTTGCTCCATTTGCAATGGTATCAGAGACATTAGAAAAATCTTCTTTAGGTTTTTCTATAGGAAATACTTCTTGCCTATTTTTACCTTCAAAAGTATGCGAAAATTCTTGAAATAAATTATTTCCAGTAACGGTTTTCAACTCAAGTTTAGTAAATTTATCAAGAATAATAATTTGAGTTTTCTGATTTCCTGGTGTAGAAAAAGCTCGTCCTTCAAGAGTATCATCAGAAAGAATCTGAATCATTTCTAATAATTTTTTGCTATCAATTTCAATTGGTTTGTGTGGAGTACAACTCCCTAAAAGAATTAAGAAAGCCACAACAGAAAATAAATTTAGTTTCATTGTAAAATTTTTATTTATGAAGTGGGGGATTTCTGGCTAATATACTAAAAGACCATCGATTAAAATGGTCTTTTTTACACAAACAAATTTTAAAACTTTTTTCGCTTTACATTTTTTTAAATATGATTTTAAAAGCAATATTTGTTTTCAGCTTTTAATTTTTCTGCAATTAAATTACGAAGACCAACAACATTTGGGTAGTTTGTATATTTGGTAAAACGCTTTAAGCCCATCAACAACATGCGCTGCTCATCACCTTCAGCAAAGGAAATAATACCTTCTTTGCCGTTTTTAATAACAATATCTACGGCATTGTACAAGTATAATCTTGCCATTGCAATTTGTCCTTCTTGTGCATCTTCTCCAAAACGTTTTGCATTTTTCTCTGCTCTTAATATTGTAGATTCAGCCATGTAAACTTCATTTAAAATATTAGCTGCAGCCATAAGTAATTGTTGGTGTTGATCTAAATCTGGTCCATATTTTTGAATTGCAGAGCCCGCAACCATTAAAAATACTTTTTTCAATTTAGAAATTATTTCCTTTTCTTCTGCAAATAATTCAGAATAATCTGGCACATCAAAAGAAGGGATTCCTAATAGCTCATTGCCAACGTCAGTTGCAGGACCTAATAAGTCTACCTGACCTTTCATGGCTTTTTTAACTAACATACCTACAGAAAGCATTCTGTTAATTTCGTTAGTTCCTTCATAAATACGAGCAATTCTTGCATCTCTCCAAGCGGCTTCCATAGGTGTTTCTTCCGAGAAACCCATTCCTCCAAAAATTTGTATACCTTCATCTGCACAGGCTTGTACATCTTCAGAAACTGTTACTTTTAAGATGGAACATTCAATTGCATATTCTTCAACCCCTTTTAATTCAGCATCTTGATGCGAATTTCCAGCAGCTATTCTCATTTCAATTCTATCTTCAATATTTTTGGCAGCTCTATAACTTGCAGATTCACCTGCGTAGGTGTTCGTTGCCATTTCTGCTAATTTTGCTTTAATAGCACCAAAATCTGCAATCGGCGTTTTAAATTGTTTACGTTCAGTTGCATATTGCAAAGCAGTATCTAAAATTCTTCTTTGAGAGTCTAAACAGGCGGCAGCTAATTTAATACGACCAACATTTAACGCATTTACAGCAATTTTAAATCCACCGCCTCTGACCGATAACATATTATCTGCAGAAACTATCGTATCATTAAAAAATACTTGCCTCGTTGATGAAGCGCGAATTCCTAATTTGTGCTCTTCTTCACCCATCGAAATACCGTTAGCATTTGTAGCATCATATTCAACGATGAATCCAGTAATGTTTTTATCATTTTCAATACGAGCAAAAACAATCATTAAATTACAGAAGCCTGCATTTGAGATCCACATTTTTTGTCCGTTAATTTTGTAGGTTGTTCCATCAGCAGATAGTGTTGCTGTAGTTTTTCCTGAATTTGCATCAGAACCAGCTCCAGGTTCTGTTAAACAATATGCACCCATCCATTCGCCAGTGGCTAATCTTGGTACATATTTTTGTTTTTGCGCTTCTGTACCGTATAAAGTAATTGGCATCGTTCCAATTCCTGTGTGTGCTCCAAAAGCGGTACTTAAAGAACCATTTCCACTAGAAATATACTCGCAAGTAATCATTGTAGAAACAAAACCCATTCCCATTCCTCCATATTCTTCAGGAACAGCAACGCCTAGAAAGCCAAGTTCGCCCGCTTTTTTCATTACCTCTTCTGTTAAAGCGTAATCTTTGGCTTCAAAACGATCTCTATGTGCAATAATTTCACGTTCTGTAAATTCTTTCACAGCGTCTTTCATCATTATTTGCTCTTCTGAAAAATCTTCAGGAGTAAATATATCTTCGCATTTGGTTTCTTTTACCAAAAACTGACCGCCTCTTAAAATGTCGTTTCCTACTGTTTCCATGATGTGTTTTATAAAATATGTTTATTAGTTTAAAAATTCGAAAATACCGGCAGCACCTTGACCTGTTCCAACACACATGGTAACCATTCCGTATTTATTTTTCATTTCTCGCTTGCGCATTTCATCAAATAACTGCACTGATAACTTTGCTCCTGTACAGCCTAACGGATGCCCTAAAGCAATTGCGCCACCATTTACATTGATAAGTTCAGGATTCAATCCTAATTCACGAATAACTGCTAATGATTGAGAAGCAAAAGCTTCATTTAATTCAATTAAATTAATATCATTTTGTTGCAAACCTGCTTGTTTTAAAGCCTTTGGAATTGCAGCAACAGGTCCAATTCCCATAATTCTAGGAGGAACACCAGCAGCGGCATAACTAACCATTCTTGCAATGGGTTCAAGATTTAATTCTTTTACCATGTCTTCCCCCATGACCATAACAAAAGCAGCACCATCACTCATTTGTGATGAATTACCAGCAGTTACACTTCCGTTTGCTGCAAAAACAGGACGTAATCTTGATAAACCTGCAAGATTAGAACCTACACGTGGACCTTCATCTTTGCCTACTGTATAAGATTTTGTTGCTTTTTTTCCATTCGCATCAACATAAGTTTGTGAAACATTAATAGGAACAATTTGAGATTGAAAGCGACCTTCTTCTTGTGCTTTTAAAGCTTTCAAATGAGAGTTTAAAGCAAATTCATCTTGATCCGCTCTTGAAATTTTAAATTCATTGGCAACCGCTTCTGCAGTATTACCCATTCCCCAATAATATTCTTCATGACCAGCAGCAACTGTATCATAATTTAATTCTGGTTTAAAACCTGTCATAGGAACAGAACTCATGCTTTCTGCACCACCTGCAATAATACAATCTGCCATTCCAGATTGAATTTTAGCAACTGCCATACCGATCGTTTCTAATCCTGAAGAGCAAAAACGATTTACAGTTACTCCAGGGACATCAACAATATCCAATCCCATTAAAGAGATTAATCTTGCCATATTTAATCCTTGAGCACCTTCTGGCATTGCATTTCCTACAATAACATCATCAATTCTCTTTTTATCAAAATCTGGCAATTCCTTCATCATATACTGAATGGTTTCTGCCGCTAACTCATCAGCTCTCTTAAATCTGAACAATCCTTTTGGTGCTTTGCCAACTGCTGTTCTATATGCTTTTACTATATATGCTGTTTTCATTTTTTTTTAGCTTTTAGCTAATAGCTTTTGGCTTTTAGCATTCTATTTATATATTAATTACCGATAGCAAATTACTAAAGGTCAATAGCCAAGTACTTTTTAGTTTCGTAATGGTTTACCTGTTTTTAACATGTGCTGAATTCTTTCTAAAGTTTTACGTTCTGTACATAAACTTAAAAAAGCTTCTCTTTCTAGATCCAAAAGATATTGTTCAGAAACCTTTGTCGGTTCAGATAAATCTCCTCCAGCCATTACATATGCTAGTTTATTTGCAATCTTTTGATCATGGGCAGAAATGTATTTACTGTCTTGCATAGAGTCAGTTCCTACTAAAAACATTCCTAAAGCTTGTTTCCCCAAAACTAAAACATCATTACGCTTAACAGGTTGTGTGTAACCAGCTTCTGCCATCAGTATTGCGTGTTTTTTTGCTTGTGCAATTTGACGGTCTTTGTTTACCACAACGACATCTTTTCCTTTTTGCAATAAACCTAAATCAAACGCTTCGTAAGCAGAAGTTGCTACTTTTGCCATACCAATTGTTAAAAAATGCTCTTGTAAAACATTTAATTGAACATCTCCTTTACTAAAGATATCTGATGCTCTTAGCGCCATTTCTTTAGAACCACCGCCACCTGGAATTACACCAACTCCAAATTCGACTAATCCCATATAGGTTTCTGCCGCAGCAACTACCTTGTCTGCATGCAATGAAATTTCACATCCACCACCTAAGGCCATTCCGTGAGGAGCAGAAATAGTGGGAATTGCAGAATAACGCATGCGCATCATGGTATCTTGGAAATATTTGATAGCCATATTTAACTCATCATATTCTTGCTCTGCAGCCATCATAAAAATCATTCCAATATTTGCACCAACAGAAAAGTTTGCTGCTTGATTACCAATAATTAATCCTTGGTAATTTTTTTCAGCCAAACAAATTGCTTTATTAACGGCAGCTAAAACATCACCACCAATCGTATTCATTTTAGATTGGAACTCTAAGTTTAAAATCCCATCACCTAAATCTTCAATTACAGCGCCAGAGTTTTTCCAAACTTCGTTTGATTTTCTAATATTATCTAAAATGATAAAAGAATCTTGACCTGGTTTTTTAAGGTGTGCTTTTGCAGGAATGTCGTAATAATGAGTAGCACCCTCTTTTATAGAATAGAAAGATGTTTGTCCATTCGCTATCATTTCTGTAACCCAAGCTGCTGGTTCTTTCCCTTCAGCCTTCATAATTTCTACACCTTTTTCAACACCAACGGCATCCCAAATTTGGAAAGGTCCATGTTCCCAGCCAAAACCAGCTCTTAAACCATCATCTATTCTGTATAATTCATCAGAGATTTCTGGAATTCTATTTTGAACATAGGCAAACATTGCGGCAAAGCTCTTTCTGTAGAATTCACCAGCCTTGTCTTTCCCTGCGACTAAAATTTTAAAGCGATCAACAACATTATCAATCTTTTTCGTAAGTTCTAAAGTTGCGAATTTTGCAGATTTTTTTTCTCGATATTCTAAAGTATTTAAATCTAATGATAAAATATTTCTTTTACCATTCGCATCTTTGGTCATTTTATAAAAACCTTGTTTGGTTTTACTTCCTAACCATTTATTTTCCATCATTTTGTTTACAAAATCAGGAATTACAAATTGGTCTATCATCTCATCTTCAGGACAATTGTCTTTTACTCCATTTGCAGTGTGCACTAATGTATCTAAACCAACAACATCAATCGTTCTAAAAGTGGCAGATTTTGGACGACCAATAACGGGTCCAGTTAATTTATCAACTTCTTCAATAGTTAAGTTCATTTCTTTTACAACATGAAACAAACTCATAATGCCAAAAATCCCAATTCTATTTCCAATAAATGCTGGCGTATCTTTTGCTAAAACAGAAGTTTTACCTAAAAATTTATCACCATACATCATTAAGAAATCGGTAACTTCTTGCTTACAATTTGGTCCCGGAACCACTTCAAAAAGTTTTAAATATCTTGGTGGATTAAAAAAGTGAGTAACCGCAAAATGACTTTGGAAATCTTTACTTCTTCCTTCGTTCATAAACTTAATAGGAATTCCAGAAGTATTAGAAGTTATTAAAGTTCCTGGAGTTCTGTATTTTTCTAATTTTTCAAAAACGATTTTTTTAATATCTAATCGTTCAACGACAACTTCCATAATCCAATCTACATGGGCAATTTTTGCAATATCGTCATCTAAATTACCAGTGGTAATTCTACTTGCAAATTTTTGACTATAAATAGGAGAGGGTTTTGATTTTAAAGAAGTAGTTAAAGCATCGTTTACCAAACGATTACGAACTATTTTATCCTCTAACGTAAGTCCTTGTGCCTTTTCTTTGGCATTTAATTCTCTTGGAACAATGTCCAATAAAAGAACTTCAACACCAATATTTGCAAAGTGACATGCAATACCAGAGCCCATGATGCCAGATCCTATAATCGCTACTTTTTTAATTCTTCTTGTCATTTTATTATTGTTTGTTATATTTCTTATTTAACTTGTTTATCAACATCGTAAATCTTTTTTTCTGCAATTAATTTATTGATAGTGGAGGTTACTTTAAAGAAACTTTCTAGCTCTTGCTCTGTGACATATTCTCTAATTACATCGTTAAATTGATAGACATGACTTTTAGAAAACTTGCGCATTTCTAGGCCATAATCCGTAAGTTTAATAATTACACTTCGACCATCATCTGGGTTTTTTTCTCTAGAAATAGCACCTTTAACTTCCATAGATTTTAAAATTCTAGAAAGACTTGTAGGTTCCATTCCCATTAAAGGACCCAATGAAGTAGAGGGTGTCCCGTTTTCTTTATCAATGGTTAATAAAACAAATGCCATTGCCATTGTGCTGCTATAATTAGCAGCTTGCTCGTTATACATTTTTGCCACTGCTTGCCAAGTTGCTCTTAGTTGATGGTCGATTGATTTATTTTTATCCATTTTGTCAAAGATATAAAAATTTATTATGCGTGCATAGTAAATTTGGAAAAAGTTATGCACGCATAATAAATTTTAACAGAAAATATAATTAGATGTCGAATAAATAAGATGGAAGACAGCTGTTTTTTAATATTTTGTGGTCTTTTTCTCTATAGACAAAATGAGTTGATACTGTTTAAACTATAAAGTTGGTGCAAAAAAGATAGAAATAAAAGAAGAAAGGAATTTTTTAAAATCAGTGGTAGTTCTTCTGAAGCTATCGTTTTTTTGAATTTTAACACAATTTTAAAAATAATTAAGAGATCGATGTAACATAATAAGTGCTTGTTGTACTAATAAGTAGAAAATATGTAGATTTGTGTTCCTTAATATCTTAAAAAAATAGAGCGAAGTCAATGAGTAATTTATTAGAAATCAATAATATAGTAAAAAATTATGGAGATTTTAGAGCATTGAATGATGTTTCTATTCATATACCTAAAGGAAGTGTTTATGGTTTATTAGGACCAAATGGTGCAGGAAAAACATCTTTAATAAGAATTATTAATCAAATTACTATGGCAGATTCTGGTTCTATTCTAATTGATGGAGAACCATTATCCTCCAAGCATACAGCAGATATTGGTTATTTGCCGGAAGAACGTGGTTTGTATAAATCGATGAAAGTAGGTGAACAAGCTTTGTATTTAGCCCAATTAAAAGGACTTTCTAAAACTGAAGCTAAGAAACGCCTGCAATATTGGTTTGAAAAATTTGATATTTCTGCCTGGTGGGGAAAGAAAATTGAGGAACTTTCTAAAGGAATGGCGCAAAAAGTACAATTTATTGTTACTGTTATGCATAAACCTAAATTATTAATTTTTGATGAGCCTTTTTCTGGTTTCGATCCTATAAATGCGCAGTTAATTGCGAAAGAGATTTTACAGTTGCGTGATGAAGGCGCAACTATTATCTTTTCTACGCATAGAATGGAATCTGTTGAAGAAATGTGTGATGAAATTGCTTTGATTGATAAATCGAATAAAATTTTAGATGGAAAATTAAATGACATCAAACGACAATTTAGAACAAATACGTTTCAAGTAGGTTTAAATACATCAATTCCAAATGAGGTAAGAGCTTCTTTAAAAGAAAATTTTGAGGTATTACCTGCCGATTTTAAACTATTAGGAAATGAATTAACCTTAAACGTTAAATTAAAAAATACAAGTTCGGCAAACGATTTATTATCTTTTTTAACAGGAAGAGGTGAGGTGCAACATTTTGTGGAGTTAATTCCAAGTGCAAACGATATTTTTATTGAAGCCGTAAATAAAAACAGGTAAGAAAATGAGTAAGTTAAAACTAATTATTCACAGAGAATTTATTGCAAAAGTGCGTAATAAATCATTTATAATGATGACTTTTTTAAGTCCGTTATTATTGGTTGGCGTTGGTGCTTTAGTCTTTTTTTTGATGAAAAAGAACAAGGAAGTAGAAAAGAGAATTGTGTATGTAGATAATTCTGGGTTATTTTCGAAGGAGGACTTTAAGGATACTGAAATTGTTTATTATGAAGATTTTACAGCATTTGGTATTGAAGAAACTAAGAAAAAAGTTGAGAACGGCGATTACTATGGAGCCTTAATCATACCAAAAAAAGATAGTTTAGAATTGTTGGCAAAATCTATTGAGTTTTACTCAAAAGAATCTCCGGGAATGTCTGTTATTAATTCTTTAGAATCTAAAATAGAACGAAAATTAAGAAATGAAAAGTTGAATTATTTTGGCATTGATATCGATAAGATTAATGCCTCTAAAATTCAATCTAATATTAAAATGGTTAATTTTTCAGGAGAGGAATCATCAAAATTAATTAACGGGTTAAAGGTCGGTGTTGGTGCGATTGCAGGATATATGCTCATGATGTTTGTCATGATTTACGGTACCTCAGTAATGAGAAGTGTTATTGAAGAAAAAACAAGTAGAATTGTAGAAATCATCGTGTCTTCTGTAAAACCCTTTCAATTAATGTTGGGTAAAATAATAGGGAATGCCTCTGCAGGTCTGCTGCAGTTCTTTATTTGGGGT
>TARA_B110000240_G_scaffold49384_1_pt1 | contig 15780 bp, 8 predicted proteins | sample TARA_B110000240 | Tara Oceans TARA_B110000240 (sample SAMEA4397611) | marine metagenome | biome: Polar Biome; feature: [DCM] deep chlorophyll maximum layer (ENVO:01000326); material: water (ENVO:00002006), including particulate matter (ENVO:01000060) such as... | depth 17 m | reverse complement strand
TTTCTCTTATTATTAACAAAGACATTAATTACACAAGCAAGTAAGATTAGTATTAATAACAATACGCCACAGCATATCAATAGGTTTTGTTGAAATTGAGCAACTATCCAATTTCCGGGATTAGTGTATCCAACTTTACAGGAATACTTTGAATTAATTTGTTTTATTACTATTTCTTTTGACAAACCATCTTTTACATTATTTAAAAGAGAAATATTTAAAAGATATTTATTACCAGAAGCTCTTTTTACAGTATTATCTAGAATATCAATTATTGTTCTTTCTGCTTCAACTAACTTATCTGAATTAATTTTTAAAGAAACTCTGGTACTTGGGCTTAAAACTTTACTAAAACCATAAGTCTCTTTAGATAAAGTTGGCTCAAGATGTTGATGATAAGCCTTTCTGTTATATTTAATTGTATTAATAACAATATCTTTAGATCTAGCAATTTCTGTGATATCATTTGCTGTTAATGAAGCAAGAGTATTTTTTCTTTCTTCCGAAAGCAGCAAAATTGATTTTGGTAAAGAATTTTTCTGATCAGTTAAAAGTTCAATTCCTTCCTCTAAAGCACCCATTATATCTGAAACTGGCTTCTTAGTAAAGACATTATATTTAATGTTATAAGAATCTAAGGCATCTTTAATTCCTGCTATATCATCAGTAAATTCAGATGTAACATCCTTAAGTATATTAGTAGAACCATCTCTTAAAGAAAATGCAACAATTTTAACTTTATCTCCAGGATTAATTACAACATCTATAGAGTTATATAATGCTTCATATAAAGTTTGAACTTGTTCTAGCCTATCAACATGTAATAATTCTTCAAAAAGAATAAGAACACACTTATTTTCAAAAGAATAATTTATTGTATCATCAATTAATTCAAAAGATAATGAGTCTATTTCAGTATCATCACCATTAACAAGTTCTGTTAATTTAAAATCATTAATTACAGATATCTCTGGGTTACGATTATGTAAAACAAACTCAATATTAGGAAAATTAGATTTATCAATTTCTCCATGTATTTGAATTTGTGCAGAAAGATCAATTATTAAAAATTGAAATATTATAATAAGAAGTACTAACTTTTTCATTGTACTATTTTTTAAATGCAGTTTTAAAAAGTAAATTAGTTTTACCTATTCTAAGTTCATCACCATCTTCTAAAGGATTAGGTTCTCTAGGTGTTAAATCCTCACCATTTAATAATGTCCCATTCGAAGATAATTCATCCGAAACAATAAACTTATCCTTTTTGCACAAAATCAGAGCATGTAATCCAGAAACTTCGCCATCAGTAACAGTTACATCATTTGATGGACTAGAACCAATAGTGTTTCTACCTTCAATAATTCTATAATCCATTCCAAATTCTTCATTATCAAAAGAAACTAACCATCCTCTTAGTTTTCTCTTAGATACATCTTTTTTGTCTTTAGCATCTCCGTATGAAGTATCTCCACCACCAATAATTGTTTTTGTTGCGTCATATGATTGATTAGATTGAGAACTGCTTGCAGGAGTTTTTGCTGCTCCAGAATCATTATTTACAGCTCCACCAAAAACCTGTGTCTTTTGTGCATCAATACTAGCACTAGTTTTTTGATTTCCACCACCACCTAATACTTCAGTTTTATCGTTGCCAGAAGACACTCCTCCTCCATTTGGGCAATATGGACATTCGTTAATAGTATCTTTAAAAAAATGACCTTTACTACATTGTTTAAATCCTTTCATTGTTTTATAATTTATTTAATAATTTATTTAATTTTTTTAATAATTTTTTTTTAATCTCTGCCATAAATCAAATCTCCAGGCGTACTATCTCTAAGAGTAAACCATAACTTAATATAGATACACAGAGATGGAATAATAATAAAGAATGATATAAGTGAATAAATAGAATCACTAATATAATTTAAAGTTGAAGAATCACCAATATCAAACCAATGTGCAATTAAATTAATAGAAAAATTACCAACTAAAGAAGAAATAAAATAACTAAAAATAAATGCAGATGTAATTAAAGCAATCGAGATTGATGAATATATAAGTATTATACTATTGTTTGATAAGCCAAAAGCTTTAAGAGTACCAAGGTTCATTTTGTTCTTGGAGATATGTGATACAATTAAGTTTGTTATATATAAAACAATTGAAAAAATACTAAAAAAGATAAGAGCCATAGAAAGAAGAGTTGCTAATTTATTAAACAAATCAAAATTCTTTTTTGATTCAATAACACTCATATCAATAGATAAAGTTTTTTTATCGTGTAAAGTATTAGTTTTAAGAAATGAATTAAACTTTTCAATAGATGTTAACCTATCTTTTTTAAATTGAAAAACAAAATGTTCAGCAATATTATTGATTTTTGAATTATTTGTACCAAGATTAAAGTCATATACTCTATACAAATTATCTGATTTAGGTAAATTATTCATTGTTTTTAGACTATTCTCATGAGAAATTTTATTTTTTCTTAGCATAACCCCATTGTTAGAAAGTAAATTATCATATTCAATTTCAACAAAGCCATTAGATTTCCAAAAATCTTCAAGAGTATCATTATTATTAACGTAATACTGTAAATAATTTTTAGAATTAGCTGCAGGAATTGTAGGTGATAAAGAATACCAAAAGTCATAATTATTAAATGCTGAAAACAATTTTTCTCCAACTATCATGTCAACACCTCCAGGAAAAGAACTAACAACTCCTTCTATTGGAATACTAAAAAATTTATGTTGTCCATCAATATTTCTTCTGTATTGTAGAAATGGCACATCATTTTTATATTTCAATTTAGTACTATCGTTCTTTAAAAAATCTAAACTTACAACACATCCCCAACCTAGTGGGTTAAAATTATTATTATAAGAAATTGAAGTTTTAGAACTGATTTCCTGTGAAATTATAAAATCATAAATAGGATCTGAAATACTTCCTTTTCTTACTTTAGCTTGTCTCGTAATATTTTGAGCTCTGTTTGTAAAATTCACATAATTATCATAAACAGGATATGGCTGACCAAAACCAAAATAATCAAGAAAAGAAGAAGATTTATATAAAGAATTAGATTTAACTCTATCAAGTTCTAATTCAGCATGAATTTCTTTCATATTTTCAATAGTAAAAGGATTACCCATAGGGATTTTAACATTCACAAAAGAAACAAATGGATTATTCATTTTTTTATCTAAATATTTAATTGCTCCATTTCCCAATCCAATAGCAAGCATGGAGATTATCAAAATACATGAAAGAATAAATAGATTAATATATCTATTACCAGCAATATATTTTAACTCAGGAATAGAAAAGTTTTTAATAAATTGTGGATTAAGCATTTTTAGAATTTTGTTTAATAATTTTAGCTTTGAAATATTCAATCAAATTAGTATCATCAATTAAAGGCGGAAGCATATCATCATAAGATATTTGATTATTCCAGCCTCCTTTATCTTGTCTTACATAAGTATTAACATCATTAATTAAGCCATGATGATAATCTGTTTTATTATTTTCATTTACTAATTTACATGGATTATTATTTTCAACTGTACTCTCTATTTTATCAATATATACAATCTTATCAGCATGTTGGACAGCTAAAGAAATATCATGACTAACAATGATAGATGTAGCACCTTTACTTTTAATATCACTAATAAGATGAGACATTAAATTATTTGCATTAGCCCAATCTAAATTACCAGTTGGTTCGTCAGCAAGTAAAATATTATAATTTGAAGCTATTGCTCTAACAAAAGCTAACCTTTGCCTTTGTCCTCCAGACATCTCTGAAATTTTTTTCCCCTTATAAACTTTACAATATTTCATTCCAAAAATATTAGTTTTTTGAACTCCTTTATCGCCAAGAATCTCCTTATATTCTTTTTCAAATATTTTTTTAAATATTGATCTAGTACTATTTTTTGCTTGAACTTCAGACACCCCTTGTAGCATTGGAGTTAGTAGAACATTATTTTCAGCATTAAGTGTAGGGAAAAGATTAGTACTTTGAAAAATAAAACTCAGATTTTTTTTTCTAAAGTCAGCTAAAAAACTTTCTTTTTTATCCCATATATTTATCATATTATGGGAAGAATTCTCATTTTTAAAATCAAATACAGTTTTAGGATTTGCATTTATTGTGTTATTCATCAAACCTAGAGTTTCAAGAATAGTACTTTTACCTACTCCAGAAGCACCTAGAAAAAAAACAACTTCACCTTTTTGTATTTGCAAGTTTTCTACCACCAAAACAGAATTTGCACCTGTTTTATATTTACATCCTAAATTTTTAATATTAAATACCATGATTATTATTTTGAGCCAGGTAAATCATTAAGTGGAATCCAATAAAAATAAGACCCAAATAAATCAAACCTTCTACTTTTAAACAAATTTTCATTTTCGTAACCTTTATCGCAAAAAGCTTTAGATTTCATCTCAAAATCTTCGTAAAAAGCTCTGAAATCACGATTATTTATTTCTTTAATATCCATTAGAGGAGGATAGCTACCATTTTTGAGTTTTAAATTTTCATTTACAAAGTCAATACCAATTATAAGTTTCCATACTTCTTGCATTGTTAATTTTTCAATAGTTTCAGTAGATGTTTTAGGTCCAAGAATACTTCTACACACTTCAATTAAATTGGTTTTTAAGCAATCCTTCTTTTCATTTGTAGTTACACAAGCACCAGAAGTTAATTTTTGTAATGATCTTACTAAATTATTTCTTTCATTTTCTGTAAGAAATACTACTGGAACTTGAGCATCAACTCCATTACCATTATAATCAATTGCAACATAAGCTTTAGTTGTAACTTCTGTTTTGTTTAAAAAATCAATAGCCTCTTTTTCTGAACAATTAAATTTATTTTGAATATATAAAGTTAAGCCCTTAGGAGGTTTTTCGGTGTCAATTAAAGGACCACCTGTTCCAGATAAGGTTGATCTTAGAATAAGTATATTATCATCAACAGAATTCATGTATTCTGATAAGGTTTCTACTATTGCTTTATCAAGGTTTTCAGGCCTCATTGGCTGATTAGATTTAGCATAAATAAATCTACCAAACATGTTTTGAAAATCACCCTCAGTCTCTGTCATATCTAATTTATATGAATTTACGCCATTTTTTTTCCATGTAATTTTTGGGGCATTAGCCTTACCTGCTACAATTTTATCAGCAGTTTGTAAAATATATTCTTGTGCATCTTCATTAAATGTAAAATATGAATCATCAAAATTATTTTTAACTTGAAAGGAAATTAAATTTATTTCTTTTTCATGAAATAAATTTATAACATCAATTAATTTCCTTCCTTCTGGATCTTCTTTATGATTACCACAATCCCCTATTAAAACAACAACATTACTTTCAGAGGGGTCTAAATCCATGGAATTTATTCCTTTAATTAAACCGTTATACTGAGCCTCTTCAAGATCTCTATCATTTTTAGAGCTAAAACATTTTGTGCTGTTTACAATTTCTAATATTTTTTCAACTTCAAATTCTGGAGTTAATGCCTCATAAGAAAAAGCTTTACTTCCATCTGAATAATCTCTGTAAAAAATTAAACCAAATTTTAATTGGTGTTGATTTAATCTTTCATTTTCTTTAATTATTTTAGTTATTGAACTTGCCACAGATTTAAAGTACTTACTCATGCTGACAGTTGCATCTACAGCAAAAACAATATTTGTCATCTGACTTTTTCTATCTAGTTTTGCAAGTAAATCATTATATATTTCTACTTGATCATCACCAAGTTCCGAACTGTTTTTTGCAATACTTACTATTTCTCTTATATTTTTATTTATCGGTTTGAGAATTGGTTTTCGCATTCTATTAGCTCTTATCTCTTCAACTCTAAATTCAACAAATCTATTCTCGGTGTCACAAATATTCTGGGCAATACAAGTTTCCAACTTTTTTAAACTTTTATATCCTGGTAATTTTTGATTGCGATAATGATCTATAGCTTCTTTAGATCTTGAGGGCTCCAAAGCTACTCTAGAATTCCAAGGGGTAACATTAGCTTTAGGCATCCACCCATATGCTTTAGAAATATTTCGATTAGGATCTTCATTTAAAAAATCTGTATTAGATAAAAGAACAGATCCTGCTTGTTCTTTTAAAACAAACATAATTGTAAAAGAGTTTGGTGTTCCTCTTTCAAATTCTTTTTTTGGTTCTGGTTGATTATAATAATGCTTTTGTTCTAATACATCATCCATTTTAATACCACCACCAATCATATCATCTAATGAAGTTAATATAATTGCTTTTCTAGGAACAGAAACATCTCCTTCAGTCTTTAAAGAATAGACAGAAAGAAGTAAATACTTAGCTTCAATCCAACCTTTTTCATTTTCATTTTCATAGCCATACACTTGTAACCAATTATCTTTAACATCCTTAACAAGTAAAGCTTCCATGTAATTTAAAACAGAACCATTGTTAGAACCATTTGGCCTATTTTTTAGTCTGTTATCAGCTCTATCAGAATAAACAACCCAAAAACGTTTGGAATTAGAAGGCAGGCTTTGTAATTGAATAGCACCACGATTAACTTCTTTCATATAGGATGTTTTACACTGAGTGTCAAAAACATCAGGAATAGTTTTCCAATTTTGTGAAAAAGATGTAAAACATGAAAAAAGAAAAAAGATTATAAATAAATTATTTTTAATATTATTCATAGGTAATTATTTTATTAGAATCACTATCGTTTGACAAATGTAAAATTGCAGTACAGTTATTCTGTTGATTATTCTTGAATTTTAATTTATTAGAAAACAATATTGGATCAACCATTTTCTTATTAAGAGAAAGAGAATTATAATCTTCTTCATTAAACCAAAAATGAATTTCGAACTGATTATCTAATCCATTATCAATTGTAATGTTATTGATATTAGAAATATAGTTGTTTTCTAAAATTGCATTATTTAAAAATCTTACATCTTTTAAATAATCAGGAGCTGTAATAGTTACCATTCTTAATTTCCTTAATTGTTTGGCAACTTCATTTCTATCATTTGTAACAATTGGAGATTCACCTTTACTTATAAATAAATAAACTTCAGAATCTTTTCTTGATTCAACTAATTTATTAACATCTTGCTGGATTTGGATTAATTGACTACCGGATTCAGATGCATCAATGTAAATTAGTAATACATCATTTTGTGAATGTACTATTAAGGAAGCAGATAGTAAAATTAATGTTATAAAAATTCTCATTATTTTGTGATTTTTAGTTTAATTATTTTTTTTCTGTTTGAGGAATAAAAAACATTATTAGTTGACAGACGTAATAAACTAATTTTTGAATTTCCTTCATTTCTAGATCTAGTCCTAAGTTCTATACAAAACTCTTGGAGATCTTGTTCGACGCCTTCAAATTCAATTGTAGTACCATACCTCTTTAACATGTCAGTAAATTGAGTTCTGTTATTTTTAATGTCAGAAATATAAAGTTTGAAAGAATTACTTATTGTTAATGCATCTGGAGCATCAGGAGAATTAGGCGCTTCAGATTCAATAGTACAAACATCAATTTTTTCTTTAGTAGTTTGATTAGAGTTTTTAATTCTTAAATAGAAAAAACTATAACCATTAATTTCACTTTTCTCCCATTCTAATTTTCCTTTAACAAAGCCAGTATTCTTATTTAAAGATACCTCTAGATTTGAATCATTATCCATATTTGTAAAAATGGTGTAAACACAGGATTCAGAAATATCAACTGACTCAACAATTAAAGGCAGCGGCTCACATGCATTCTTATGCGCATTTTTTCTAAGTTTGTAATTCTTAATTTTTCTCTTACCCTTTATTATAAAATCTTGATTTTCATCCCATTTAATAAGAAAATTCCCATTCTCACAAGGATAAAAGTTATTTCCTTTTGAATAAATCCGTTCACCACTTAATAAGTTAATTGCATAGATTCCTAACTCATCAACATCAATTCCTGTAACAGAAAAATAGTTATCAAATAAAGAAGTAGTAATTTGATATTCAGTTAAACCATCAGAACCAACAACACCAGTATCTTCAGGAAATATTTTATCCCAGCTTATATATATTAATCCAATTAATGATAAACTTAAAATACCAATAAAAACTTTTTTAGCAGTATCTGAGAGAGGCAAAGAAGATTCTTCAACAATCATTATATCATCTCCACCACACTTTGGACATTCATATGGATTATCTGCTTTAAATTCGTTGTTACATGAGTTAGACTCACATCTCCATAAATATTTTTTCATTCTTTATTGTTTTTAAAATTTATAACTAACTCCAACCTTTAGAGAAACATGAGACATATCAACATCTATAAGGTTATTTAAGGTATTTAATTCATTTAAATCACTACTAACTCTATTTGTACCTATATCAAAAATATTTGATTGATATTGAGTATAAACAGCACCAACAGAAAACATTAATCTGTCTTTGTATTTAAGCATAGCATTTAAATCAAGGATTAAAGTTTGTGCTGATGTATTAAAATCTAAATCACCAGACTGATCTAAATCATAATTACCAAAATCATATACACCATTATCAGCAATAGTAATACCAAATAAGTCTTCATAATATCCAGAATAATTTGCCTGAGCAGTATTAGAATAAGTTGCTGATTTAGCTGTAACATTTCCAAAGCCTGCAGATATAGAAGCTATACCATCAAATTTATTTACTTTAAATGCATTTAATCTTAATTCGGCTCCAAGAAATAATGTTTGAAGGTCAATAACTTGATTTTCTTTAAAATTTTCTATTAGTACAGTACGAATATATTCATCTCCATCGCTATCAATATCATTATAAGATTCAGTAAAACTTGATATATTAAGATTATAATCAAAATTTTCTGAAATAACACCACCTTTAGCATAAACAGAAAATTTCTTTTTTTTCTTTTTTTCAGATGAATTAAATAAAAGATCGTCTAAATTAATTGAAAGAGAACCACCAAAAGAAGTTGATTTGATATCAGATTCAACAGCATTATAATTATTTGGATTCACAGTAATTAAATTAGAGTTTAACAAAGTAAATACTTGGACATCTCCAACAGTTTTGGTGAAAGGCAATAAATAAATATTCATTTCATCAGTATCTTTAAGTGTTTTTAAATTTATTTTTTTCTCACCAATTAATGTTTCATCTTTGGAAGAAATAATTATATTGGTTTTATCAGTAATATTTGAGATTGAATAAAAATATCCAGATAATTGTTTTTCTTCACCATCAATACTTACTTTAATCTCATCAATAGGTATTAATTTGCTTTTACCAATTCTTTTAGAATGAGGAGCTATAACTAATAACTTACCCTTAGGCTCGAATAAACTAATATTACTAATCTTTATAGATTCATTATTAAATTCAAATTTAAATTCAAGTTCAAAATCATCTTCATAATTAACGTATTCAGTGAAAGTTTCTACTTTCCCTTTATATTTCTCTGAAACCTGAATACTATGTTTAGCATTTTCTCCGTAAACTTTTTTCTTTAAAAAAACAGATAAATTCCCTTTATTTTCATCTGTATAATTAATTGATGAAATTTCATGAATATCGATATCTACACCTATTCTTGAATAATATAATCTCATTAGTCTAGTATATTCTTCAATTGAGATTTGCTGATCATAATTACCAATAGCTGGAATATCATTGACGACTATAGTATTCAAATTATCGAATAAATCTATAAATTGAGTTATTCTATTTTCGTTTGCAAAACTACTTGCAGATTCATAATCATTAATAAGCTGCAAAACAGACATAACAATTTTTTGATGATTTTTATCTTCATTCCTATCTTGAGCAAATAATGCAAAGGGAATAAAAAATAATAGTAATATATTTTTTTTCATTGTTTATTATAAATTTCTTAATAAAATATTTTAATTTAAAATTATTTTTTTGGTCAAGGTTTTATTATTTGATTTGAAAACAATAAAATAAACACCTGAATTAAACTCGCTAAAATCAATTGAATTACTGTTGAAATTAATTGGACAATTAATTTTTCTTCCTAAAAAGTCTATTATTTGAATATCAATAAAATGTGTAGGGATTTTAAAGAACAAAATATCTTTTACTGGATTTGGAAATATTGAAATATCTTTAAAATAATCATCAATAAATAAAGGATTAGGAGGAGAGTTATAATATGATTTAGTGAAACAACTAACATTAGAATAATCATAATAAGTATCAACCCAATAGCTATATAGGTTAGTATCTATAGAATTAGAAAGCTGAATATACCTTAGCGTATCATTTAAAAAGATTTCAGACTGGTTAGTTTGTTTATTATCATACCCCCACTGATAGTTCAACCCAAGAGATGAATCGCTAGCAACCAAAATATTTGAATTCTCTTTCAGTAATATTGAACATTCTAAAGGGGAAGATTCTACTTCAATAGTTATAATTTCTGAAGTGGTAATAGAACAACCAGTTTCATAAACATAAGTATCTACAAAAAGATCAAAATCACCTGTAATTGGAGACCAGTTAATTATACATTCTTTTGATTCATTAGTTCCTACAAAATCACCACCATTTGTGTACCAGAAATATCTATAATCATCAGAAGTTACCGATAAAGTGTAATCAGAATAATTTTGATTATTACAAACATTAAAATCACCAGTAATCTGATATGACAAAGGCAAAGGGTTTACTACAACATTAATACTATTAGTATTTAAATCACCACATAAAGTTGTAACGTTTAATCTAAATAATGTAGAATCAATTAAAGATAAAGGTTGATAATCTGTATTATTAGCAGAATTAATATTATTCCATAGTCCTGAATCATTAAATTGCCACTGATATGAATATACACCATCAGAACCTAATGAAGGTGAACTAAGTTCAATATTATTAATATCATCCCCCAAGCATATAGTATCATTATCAGATATTATTCCAGGATTAAAATCATCATAAACAGTAATTAATACAGGAGAAGTAAATTTAGATCCACATCCATAGTTAGATGTTACTTTAACTCGATAATATGTTGATTCTAACAATGAAGGAGGTTGTAGTGAAGTAGTAAATGCACCACTTATAATTGTCCAGTTAGCATTTTGAATTTTTTCTTGCCATTGGAATGAATAATCCCCGTTAGCTCCATCAGGAAGAATATTAAAATTAATCTGATCTGGAACGGTATTATAACAAATTGTTTGATCAGATGAAATAGAACCCGCATCTAGTGGGTTTAGAACTTCTATTAATATTGTATCTGAATATCTAGGGATACATAGATTAGAAAAAGAAGAAGTATTTTCTAATCTAAAAAACTTAGATGATGTCATATTTCCAGGATTATAAAAAGTATCATTATTAATTCCTGAAGCTGAATTCCAATTAATAGAATTAAATGATGATTGCCAACGATAATTAAATTGATTATTTCCACCTGTAGGAAGTGAAATTAAATTTAGATTTGAAGCCAATGAATCAAAGCATATTAGCTGATTAGAAGTAATTGTTGCAGGAACAACTTCAGGCAATACAAAAATATTTGAACTGTTAGAGATATGCTCTCCACATCCTGAATTAGAAATAAATTTTACTCTGTAATCAGATGTAGTTGTTAAAACTCCAGGATTATAAAAATTATTATTATTAATACTTTGTACAGTCCATAGGCTTGTTAATGAATCATAAATTGACCATTCATAAGAATAAGGAACATTTCCACCAACTGCATCTAAATCTGTAGTAATTAAACCGGGTAATGTATTATAACAAATAGTATCAAACATATTTAATGAGCCAGCTAAAAACTCATCATAGACATTAATCATAATGGTATTTGTTAAAAGTACACCACATCCATAATCAGAGCTAACAATCACTCGATAATAATGAGTTGTATCAAGAACTGGAGGCTGAAAAAATAAAGAATCTGTAAAAGGAATACTATCCCAAGTAAAAGCATTAAGTGATAATTGCCAATTATAGGTGTAATTGCCATCTGCTCCTGAAGGAGGAGTATTAAAAGAAAGAAGATTAGGTGTAGTGTTATAGCAAATATTTTCTGAGCTTGCTATATTTCCAGCTAATAGATTATCATAAACAGTAATTAGTACTTCGTTGGAATAAGTAGGGCCGCAATTAAAATCTGAGATAGTTTGAACTCTATAATATTTATCAGAAACTAAATTAGTTGGAATAAATTGAATTCCATTTGAATAATCTTGCCAATTTGAACCATTAGATGATGATTGCCATGTATAGGAATCATTATTAAGTATTCCTCCGCCAGAAGAAAGTTGAATAATATTTAATGTATCTGGAGAAGTATTAAAGCATATAGATTGATCATCAGATATTACAGAAGGAGTTAATTGATTATAAACTGAATCTTTAATATTATTTGTAAAAACAACTCCACAACCAAAGTCAGAAGTTACCTGAACTCTAAAGAAAGTAGTAATAGGAAGTGAATTTGGTTGATATATTGTACTATTAGTAGAGCCAGAAGCTATACTCCAAGTATTAGAATCTAAAGAAGATTGCCAGACATATGAAAATAAACCATCAGCACCTGATGAATTAACATCAAAATAATGTGATGAAGGAATATCATTGTAGCATAAAAACTGGTTATCAGAAATAGATCCAGAACTTATTGCATCAAAAACAGTTAGGTTTAAGTGTACAATAGAATCACAATTATTTAGGGCAATAAGTGTATCTATATATAAACCTGATACATTATAATCATTAATTCCTACAGTGAATCTATCCCAGCTACAAATAGATATAAAAAGGTTAGTATCAATTATATCAGATTCTGTTAAAATTTGATTTGATGAATTTATACAATTATTAGAATCTGTTATTATTACAGAATAACTTCCCATAGGAATTCCTGAGATATCTTCAGTAATAAAAGCATCATTATTCCAAGAGAAAGAATATGGATAAACTCCCCCACTTACACTTAAATCAATAAAGCCTGTACTATCACCAAAGCAAAGAATATCTGAAAAAGAGTTAATAGAGGAATTTAATAATAATGGCTCGGTTAAAGAAATAGAGTCACTAGAAATACAATTATTATCATCAACAACAGATACAAAATAGTTACTTGCTCCTAAATTATTAAAAACTCCAGAATTTGAAGAAGTTCCATTTAGAAAATATAAATATGGTGTAGTACCTCCATTATTTGTAGTAACAACAATAGAACCCGTTAAATCACCATAACATAAAATATTTGTAGGTGAGAGATAAGAAATTAAAGTATCAGGTTGAGTTAAAACTATAGAACCTAATATAAAACAATTATTATTATCAATTACATTAACAGAATAAGAGTCAGCTTGTAGGTTTGATATATCCTCATTAGTGGAACCGTTATTCCAAGAATAACTATAATTTGGTATTCCACCAGAAACAGTTAAATTAATAGATCCAGATGCATCTTCATAACATAATAAATTATTTGATGCAAAAGCTAATGATAGAGCATTAGGCTGAGAAATAGTAAAACTATTTGTTGAACTACATAAATTTGAATCAATAACTATAACATTATAAATTCCTTGCGAAAGAGAGTCAATATCCTCAGTTATTTGACCATTATCCCAAAGAATTGACTGTAAATTAGATGTAATAATATTAAGATTGATACTTCCATTAGACTCACCAAAACAAAGAACATCATTTTCAATACCAGTTAATATTGGAGAAGATAATATTTCAAGATTAAGAAAAATAACACTATCACATCCAACAGAATTAACTAAAGTATCTGAAACATTAGATGTTGATTGAGTATAAGTAATACCATTAATCCAGGTGTAATTATCACAAGCACTAATACTATCAATACTATTAGCACTATTATACACACAAGAACTATCATCAATAGTAGCATTAGAATTATAATTACAAGCTAAAGGATCCGTACATCCAGGTACATCCACAGATAACGAACCAATCATTCCATTAAGAGCATGACTACCAACAGAACAGTCATAATCATATAAGCCAGCAATATTAAAAACATGCGAATAAATTAGAGAATCAGTAGTTGGGCTAGATATAAAACTTTCAGGATTATTAAACGATAATCCTGAGATAGAGCTTGTATCAAAATTAACATTATGTAACCCCCCGTTATTAACCCACGTAACAGTGTCACCCTGATTAATATTTAATGATGATGGTGAGTAATAAAAAGTTCCAGTATTAATAACCCAGTTTGTAGAATGAGAAATTAATGTAAATAGTAGAAAGGTAAAGACAAGTATTTTTTTAAACATATTTTTTAAAATTAATAGTTTGTAACAAACTTATTATAAATTAGTTATGTATTTTCTAAGTGTTAATACTTAAAAAAAAATTTCTTAAAAGTACATTTATTAAGTTTAAAATAATTATAAAATATAAATTATTCATATTTAGTAACTTAAGAATATTATAATTAAGAAATCTATCAATAATGACCTGCATCGGACAATTTAATGCAATTATCTAATTGAGCAAAGCAATTAATTAGAAAATAAAGAATATTATTATAAAATTATTTAAGGACATTTGTCACAAGAATCTTTATCGCCTAATTGACAAGCTCTTTTATAATCAGAACAATAATCCCCTCTACCAACTAAACTCTTACATAAGGCTCTATTTCGATAAGATAAAAAATTCTTAGGCTGTAATCTTATATTATTACTAAAATCCTCTAATGCTTTTTCAAATTCATACATTTGAAAATATACACTACCCCTTTCAAAATATGCTTCAGCGTAATCTGAATCTTTATTAATTGCGCTTGTAAATGAAGCTATAGATTTTGCATAAGCACCATTAGTATTCTGTCTAACACCGTCTTTAAAATAATTTATTGCATAAATAGCATCTTTATTTTTTTCTGCTGTGACTCTAGCTTTTTCTTTATTTTTTTCTGCAGTAACTCTAGCTTTTTCTTTATTTTTTTCTGCAGAAACTCTAGCTTTTTCTTTATTTTTTTCTGCAGTAACTCTGGCTCTTTCTTCATTTTCAGCATTAATTCTTGCACTTTCTTTATTTTCAGAAATTACTCTTTCTCTCTCTTTCTTTTCAGCAATATATCTTGCTGTTTCTTTATTTTTTTGAAATAACTCTTGCTCTTTAATTTTTTCAGCATCAGCTAATTCTTTAGTTTTTTGTAAATTTTTAGCGTAGTTTATATCCTTTTTATTTATTTGATTATTTATATTTGAACTATCTATAGATAATGAAGAAATCTCATTAGTCATATTTTCAGTTTGAGTAATATCATTACTGTCTGAAGGATTAATAAAGAAAAATATTCCAACTAACACTGCACCAATAATAATAGTTAAAATAAAGCTTGAGAAAAAACTCTTTTTACTCTTTTTCTTTTTTGTTAGTGTTTTAATATTCTCTTTTTTAACACTTTCAACTTTAATAGATTTTTTTTCATGATTTTTTGTAGAACTTATTACATCATTTTTTAAAGCCAAAATGAAATCTTCACAATTTTGGTATCTATCTTCTTTCTTTTTTTGGGTTGCTTTTATAATTATTGCTTCTATCTTATTTGATACAGAAGGATAAAACTTTTTAGCTTCTGGGAAAGGCTCAGAAAGAATCTGAATACCCATCTTAATAACATTTGTGTTAACATAAGGAGGCTTTCCAACCGCCATATAAAATAATGTAACTCCTAATGAATATATATCAGAT
>TARA_B110000240_G_scaffold195174_1_pt1 | contig 16012 bp, 14 predicted proteins | sample TARA_B110000240 | Tara Oceans TARA_B110000240 (sample SAMEA4397611) | marine metagenome | biome: Polar Biome; feature: [DCM] deep chlorophyll maximum layer (ENVO:01000326); material: water (ENVO:00002006), including particulate matter (ENVO:01000060) such as... | depth 17 m | reverse complement strand
GCGAAGTATCCGTAACAGCACCCAACCGAAAAAAACTCCCAAAAAACCAAGTTTGTGTATACCAATTACTTGTGCAATTTCTTCTGATGTTACTAACTTCATGTCCCTTAATTATAGCTAACGGTAAAAATAGTAAAAAAAACAATTTGGTAATATTTTTTAATTCGGGTTAACCACAATTTGTGAGGTTTCCTTGTTTACTTGTGTCAGTAAAAATGTTCCTTTTGTTTCGATCATTTTAATGGCACTTTCATCAAAATGACGCACGGTGTATAAATCTACTTTTTTCTGAACATCAATTTTAAACTGTTTTTTTAATTCGTTATAAAAAGCATCAAAATTGCCAAACTTATCATCGATACAAACAGAAAAACTCAACGCTGAATTCTGAATTAAGTTTACTCTCAATTGATAATCATGTAATTTCTGAAAGATAAAACTGATATTATTTTCTACCATAAAAGAAAAATCTAACGCAGCAATTGAAACTAAAATTTGGTTTTTCTTCACAATAAAACAAGGTATATAAGGCACTAATCTGGTTCCTTTGGTAACTTTTGTTCCGCTTTCTTTTGGGTTGATAAACGAACGAACCAATAACGGAATTTCTTTTCTTTCTAATGGCTGTAATGTTTTGGGGTGAATTACAGAAGCCCCATAAAAAGCCATTTCAATCGCTTCTTCATAAGAAATTTGTTCTAATAAAGTGGTTGCAGAGAACACTCTAGGGTCCGCATTTAAAACGCCTTGAACATCTTTCCAAATAGTTACACTCTCTGCATTTAAGCAATACGCAAAAATACCCGCCGTATAGTCTGAACCTTCTCTGCCCAAAGTCGTCGTGTTTTCTGTATCATTTGCAGCAATAAAACCTTGCGTTATATTTATTTTATTAACGTCTACTTTTGCCGTAATGATGTCTTCTGTTAATTGCCAATCTACTTTTGCATCTCTATAATTGCTATCGGTTTTTATAAAATTTCGTACATCAAACCAAACATTATCTTGCCCTATTTTTTCTAAATAAGCACTTACTATTCTGGTTGATAAAAGCTCTCCAAAACAGATAATTTGGTCATACACATAATTAAATCTTCGCGATGTATTTCTCGATAAAAACCAACCTAACTCACCAAAAAGAATGTCTACATCTTTATAAATAACGTCTTCTTTATCAAAAAGAGAACTCATAATATTTTTATGATACTCTTCAATAAAATTTAATTTATTCGGTAAATTTTCTTCTTTGTTATAGTATGATGCTACTACCTCTTCAAAAGCATTGGTCATTTTTCCCATTGCAGAAATAACAACTAGTGTGTCTTTTGCACCTTCAGTTTTAATAATTGAAGCCACATTCTTTACACTTTCTCCATCTTTTATCGATGCACCACCAAATTTAAAAATCTTCATTTTTAATTATTTAAAGTTATTCAAAAAAATAATAAAATCTGTTTCCCTTATTATTTACAATACTCACCAAATAATCACATAGAAAACATAGGCTTTGTTTTCCATCTGCCTCTGTGATGAAAAGTAGTATGTCTCCATCATAAATTGAGAATTATAAGGTATAACTCAATGTATGAAATAACTATTAAATTAATTATTTTGAATAAACTTCGCTAAATTTTCTTTATTCATCTGCACTACAGACCAATCATTTAAATAGGTAGCTCCTGTACTTTTATAAAAATCAATGGCATTGGTATTCCAATCAATTACTTCCCAAGCAACTCTATTAAAATTGTTGTCATGAGCATATTTTAAAACGGCTGTGTACAATGCTTTCCCTGCCCCTAATTTTCTTTTGCTTTCTGTCACCATTAAATCCTCTAAATGAATAGCTTTTCCTTTCCAAGTAGAATAACGTTCGTAAAACAAGGCAATTCCTATAATTACGTTCTCTTCTTCCGCAACAAAAATCTTAAACTTTGGGTCTTCTGAAAAACCATCTTTTATTAAATCATCTACAGTAATTTCTACAGCATTTGGTTCTTTTTCAAAAACGGCTAATTCAGTAATTAAATTGAGTGCAGACTGCATGTCTTCTTCCAATGCTCTTCTTATGATAAAACCCATGTTATTTTAATTTTGCCCAAAGATAGTAGTTTTGAAACCACCCAAAAATATTTAAAGATTTTATACAGTTAATTTTGATTTGTTAAAAATTTATAGTTTTCACACAAAAAAGGGGTTAGTTTTAGGGAAAAAGCATCTTTACGAAAACGATTTAGTTAAAAAAAAATAGCATCTTTGTAATATCAATGAAACCAAAAAAAATGACTGGACAAAAACGAACTTTAGGTGAATTTATTATTGAAAACCAACATTCTTTTAAATATAGCTCCGGGGAATTATCAAGTTTATTAAACTCAATTAGATTGGCCGCAAAAGTGGTAAATCATGAAGTAAACAAGGCCGGTTTAGTAGATATTATTGGTACTGCAGGAGACAGAAATATTCAAGGTGAAGACCAACAAAAATTGGATGTGTATGCCAATGATATATTTATTCAAACATTAACAAGAAGAAATATTGTTTGCGGAATTGCAAGTGAAGAAGAAGATAGTTTTATAAGTATTAATAGTATCAATGGAAATTATCAAAATAAATATGTAGTTCTAATAGATCCTTTAGATGGCTCTTCTAATATTGATGTAAACGTTTCTGTAGGAACTATTTTTTCTATTTACAGACGGGTAACTCCAATCGGAAATCCTGTTCAAATAGAAGATTTCTTGCAAAAAGGAAGCGAACAAGTTGCCGCTGGTTATGTGGTTTACGGCACTTCTACAATGATCGTATATACTACTGGATATGGCGTAAATGGTTTTACATTAAACCCAGCAATTGGTACTTTTTATTTATCACACCCAAATATGGAATTTCCTGAAGATGGAACGATGTATTCTGTAAACGAAGGAAATTATATGGATTTTCCTTTAGGAATTAAAAAATACATTAAATATTGTCAAGAAGAAGAAGAAGACAGACCTTATACAAGCAGATATATTGGTTCTTTGGTTTCTGACTTTCATAGAAATATGATTAAAGGTGGTATTTACATGTATCCAAAAGGTTCTAGAAACCCCAATGGAAAGTTACGTTTGTTATATGAATGCAATCCTATGGCATTTATTGCAGAACAAGCCAACGGAAAATCTTCTGATGGGTATCTAAGAACGATGGATGTTGACCCTACAGAATTACACCAAAGAGTGCCTTTTATTTGCGGAAGTAAAAATATGGTAAATGAATTGGAAGCTTTTATGCAGAAATATGGGGAATAAATCATATTTATATCACTATCAATTATCAAAACCTAATCTGCTTGTCAAAACATTTTAAATTGTTAAATTTGTAATATAAATATTAACTTAATCAATAAAAAAATATAACATTATGGCTTTTGAATTACCAGAATTAGGATATGCATATGATGCATTAGAACCAAATATTGATGCTAGAACGATGGAAATACACCATACAAAACATCACAACGGATATACAACAAAATTAAACGCGGCGGTTGCAGGTACTGATTTAGAAGGAAAATCGATCGAAGATATTCTTGCTAATTTAGATATGAGTAATAGTGCTGTTAGAAATAATGGAGGTGGCTTTTTTAATCACTCTTTATTTTGGTCAGTAATGAATCCTGAAGAAAAAGGATATTTATCTGGTGAATTAAAAGACGCTATCGAAGTTACATATGGCTCTAAAGAAGCATTTATGGAGGCTTTTTCTAGCGCTGCAGCGACACAATTTGGTTCAGGTTGGGCTTGGCTATGTGTACATCCAGGAGGTAAAGTTGAAGTTTGTTCTACACCAAATCAAGACAATCCATTAATGTCTGGTGTTTCTTGTGGAGGAACTCCTATATTAGGATTGGATGTTTGGGAACATGCGTATTACTTAAACTACCAAAACAGAAGACCAGATTATATTAATGCTTTCTTTAATGTAATTAACTGGAATGAAGTAGAGAAAAGATACGCAGCCGCAAAATAAGTAACCCAGTTACTTTTGGTATTTCATTTTTACCTTTTATAGCTAAAAATGATGTGTTAAAATCTTACAAAAAAAAGCATCCCATAAATTGGATGCTTTTTTCATTTAATATAATCCTAAAAGGATACTCAAGTCTTGCAGAAAAATTATCATCAGGCTTTTTTGTCCTGCCTCTTGCCTCCTATTTCTTTTATCTTGTCTCTCTTTTATCTCGTGTCTATTTTCTCTTAATAAGCTCTTTTATTATTGCCTTCATAAAAGTTTATAAATGCCTGATTTACAACTCTCTGACCCCCAGGTGTTGGGTAATTTCCTGTAAAATACCAATCTCCTAGGTGATCAGGACATGCTTTATGCAGCCCTTCTATAGATTGATAAATAACCTCTACCTCCGCCTTAATATCTGCTGTTTTTAGCATTTCTGCAATTTTGGCAGAAATTTCTTCCGTTGTAAAAGGACTATAAATATCTTTTACATGATTTATAATTTCAGCATCCTCTTTAGTTTTTTGCGCAATACACTTTTTGTAAACATCGCCTACAATATGGTATATGTCATGGTCTTTCAATAGCTCTATTGCAGCTTTAAAGGCAATAAAAGCATCGATTCTTGCCATATCAATTCCGTAACAATCTGGATACCGAATTTGTGGTGCAGAAGAAACAACTACAATTTTCTTTGGCTCTAGTCTATCTAAAATTCTTATGATACTTTTTTTAAGTGTTGTACCGCGAACAATACTGTCATCAATAATTACTAAATTATCTGTGGGTTTTACAACACCATATGTAATATCATACACGTGCTCTACCAAGTCATCACGTGAACTGTCATCAGCAATAAAAGTTCTTAATTTTGCATCTTTAATTGCTATTTTTTCAAAACGAGGCCTTTCAGATAAAATTTCTGTTACTTTTTCTGCAGATAAATTTTTGCCTCCTTCTAATATTTTTGAAGTTTTTTGTTGATTTAATAAATCTTCAGCAGCCTCAGTCATTCCATAAAAAGAGGTTTCTGCTGTGTTAGGTATAAAAGAAAAAACGGTATTTGAAATATCAGAATCAATCGATTTTAAAATTTTCGGAAATACATATTTCCCTAAATTCTTACGTTCTTCGTAAATGCTAGCATCACTTCCTCTAGAAAAATAAATACGCTCAAATGAGCATGCTTTGTTTTCCCTTGGTTCTATTACTTTTTTAATAGAAACTTTTCCGCTTCTTTTAATGATTAATGCATGCCCTCTTGTTAGTTCTTGAACGTCATCAATCTTCACGTTAAAAACAGTTTGAATAACAGGTCTTTCTGACGCCACCACGACAACCTCATCATCTTCATAAAAAAAGGTGGGTCTAATTCCGTTTGGATCTCTCAAAACAAAAGCGTCTCCATGCCCAACTAAACCAGCCATTGCATAACCACCATCCCAGTTTTTAGAAGATCTTTTCAATACTTTTTTAAGACTTAAATTTTCTTCTATATACGGTGATGAGCTTTTCTTATTAAATCCTTTTTTCTTTGCTTGTTGATATAATTTGGCCACTTCATCCTCTAAAAAATGCCCGATTTTTTCCATAACAGTTACCGTATCTGTAGACTCTTTTGGGTGTTGCCCTAACTCTACCAATTCTTCTAGCATCTGTTTAGAATTCGTCATGTTAAAATTACCTGCAACGATTAAATTTTGATGTTTCCAGTTACTTTGACGTAAAAATGGATGCACACTTTCTATACTGTTTTTACCAAAAGTTCCATAACGAACGTGTCCTAAAAACAAATTACCAACGTAAGGCATATTTTCTTCCTGCCATTTTATATCGTTTTTCTTATCGGGGTTTTGTTCCAGAACACCATTTAACCGACCATTAATTTGAGCAAAAATATCTTGTATTGGCTGTGCTTGGTTAGAACGAACTCTGCTAATATAACGCGTTCCAGGTGCTACATTAAACTTTACACTTGCAAAACCGGCACCGTCTTGTCCGCGATTGTGCTGCTTTTCCATTAATAAATACATTTTATTAATTCCGTAAAAAGCAGAACCATATTTATCTTTATAAAATTGCAATGGCTTTTTTAATCTAACTAATGCTATGCCACATTCGTGTTTAATTGCGTCGCTCATTTAATTGGTTATTATGTTATATTTTAGGTAAAAAAAATCCGCGATTTTTGATCGCGGATTTTTTTTATGAGATTTCTATATCAAATTGTGTTAACTCCTTAAAAGCTTGCAAGCGTATTTTAACTTCATCCGCAGTTAGCTCTTGCATTCGTTCTGTGCCAAATTTCTCTACACAAAAGGAAGCCAGATTAGAACCGTAAATAATGCCGTTTTTCATATTCTCAAAAGAAACATTTCCTGTTTTTGCTAAATATCCACAAAAACCACCTGCAAAAGTATCACCTGCCCCTGTTGGATCAAAGACTTCTGCCAAAGGCAATGCGGGTGCAAAAAACATTTTACCATCATTAAACAACAACGCTCCATGTTCTCCTTTTTTAATCACCACATACTTTGGTCCCATAGTATGGATTTTCTTTGCTGCATTTACCAAAGAATATTCTCCTGAAAGCTGACGCGCTTCTTCATCATTAATGGTTATTACATCTACTCTTTTTAAAACAGTATGTAAATCATCCAGCGCAATATCCATCCAAAAATTCATCGTATCTAAAACGACCAACTTTGGTCTTTTTGACATTTGGTCTAAAACAGAGGCTTGCACCATGGGGTGTAAATTACCCAACATTACAATTCCTGCATCTTTAAAATCTTCTGGAACCACTGGTTGAAAATTCTCTAATACATTTAATTCTGTAATTAAAGTATCTCGAGAATTCATATCGTTATGATATTTACCACTCCAGAAAAATGTTTTTCCTTCTTTAATAATTTCAATACCCTCCGTATTAATTCCTTTGGCATTCATCATATCTAAATACGATTGCGGAAAATCTCCTCCAACCACAGACACAACTCCTGTTTTTACGCCAAACTGACTCGCTGCCAAACCTACAAAAGTTCCTGAACCTCCAAGAATTTTATCAGTTTTGCCAAAAGGAGTTTCAATTGCATCGAATGCTACAGTACCAACTGCTAATAATTTACTCATAAGCTCATTTTAACCTTCTTATTCCGACTATATTCAATGCAGCGTTAAGAAGGAATTTAATACGTTAATATCTATTTACTTTATATCTAAACAAGCATTATTAATGCTTTTTTATCGTATTTTTGCCTTTTACAAAAAGGCTTTCACGATACCGCAAAAATAAGTTTTAAAAATGACTATCAAAGAAATACAAGAAGAAATTATTGATGAGTTTTCCATGTTTGATGATTGGATGGATCGTTATGAATATATAATAGACCTTGGCAAATCTTTACCTATTATTGATGATCAATATAAATTAGATGAGAATTTAATTAAAGGTTGCCAATCTAAAGTTTGGCTATTTTCTGAACTAGAAAACGAGACTATTAAATATACGGCAGATAGTGATGCTATTTTAACCAAAGGTATTGCAGCTTTATTATTACGTGTGTATTCTGGTCAGAAACCAAATGATATTTTAACGGCAGAAACTAGTTTTATTGATAAAATAGGCCTTAAAGAACATTTATCACCAACGAGAGCAAATGGTCTAGTTTCTATGGTAAAGCAAATAAAAATGTATGCAATTGCGCAACAAACTAAATTAGCAAAGTAAAATGACAGATATAGAATTAGAAGAAATTGGAGATAAAATTATACGAGTTTTAAAAACTATTTATGATCCTGAAATTCCGGTAGACATTTATGAATTAGGTTTAATTTACGATGTTTTTGTATCGGAAGAAAACAATGCAAAAATATTAATGACTTTAACATCGCCTAATTGCCCTGTTGCAGAAAGTTTACCCATAGAAATTGAAGATAAAGTAAAAACTTTAAAAGAACTAAATAACTGCGAAGTCGAAATTACTTTTGACCCCACTTGGACATCAGAAATGATGAGCGAAGAGGCTAAATTAGAATTGGGCATGCTTTAGTATTAAATAGTTAAAACTAAAAAAAAAATTGACAGTTGTAGTTTATGCTTCTGTTAGTTCGAGTAATTTCGATTTTTCTTCGAAATTACTCGAAAACAATCTTTTGAAACCATAAAAATGCAGAAAGAAATAATAAACAGAGTAACCAATAGCCCACTTAAAACTGTTGATCTAGAGGAGATTTATCCTGAAGGAGAAAGAATTTTGTTTGATATAAAGGATTGGTTATTTCAAGAACTGATTTTAAAAGAGACAGATTTCAGAGAATCTGTTAAAAATCACGATTGGGATCAATACAAAAATTCGTTCGTCGCTGTTATGTGTTCTGCAGACGCTATAATCCCTTCTTGGGCATTTATGTTAGTTGCGGCACAAATAATTCCGTTTGCCAAGAAAGTTGTCATTGGTAATTTAGAGTTGTTAGAAACTATTATTTATCAAGAATTAATAGGCTTTTTAGACCTTAAAGATTTTGCAAATAAGCCTGTGATCATTAAAGGTTGTGCAGAAAAACCGATACCAGATTCTGCCTATGCTTTTTTAATAGCAAAACTACAACCCACTGCCAAATCAATAATGTTTGGCGAAGCTTGTTCTACGGTTCCTTTATATAAAGTAAAGAAATAGTCTTATTTTAAGCAGATAATCCTATTTTTGTTTTCTTAAACTTTTAATATTTGAAAAAAATTGCACTCCTTTTTTTTCTGTTATTTTTCGTAAACGTTTATTCGCAAAAGAAGAAAGACACTATACCGAAACCTAAATGGAAAATTCATGGCCGATTTGCTTTTATATTTAATCAATCTTCTTTCTCTAATTGGGCGTCTGGTGGAGAGAATATGATTGCTGGAAACATCAATGTAAATTATGATTTTAATTACAAAAAAAACAATATTAACTGGGATAGTAGAATAATTTCTGGCTATGGTTTAAGTTATATTAGTGATAAAGGATATCGTAAAACCGATGATCGTTTTGAACTAAATTCTTTATTCGGCCTCAAAACTTCTAACTATTGGTTTTTTTCCTTTATTACTAATTTTAGAACTCAATATACCAAAGGCTTTGATTATAAAAAAGATCCTGTAGAATTAGTTTCAGAATTCTTCGCCCCTGCCTATTTAACATTTGGACCTGGTATGCTGTGGAAAAAATCTGATAACTTGAGTCTAAACGTTGCTCCTGCCACTGCAAGGTATACCTTTGTAAGTGATTTTTTTTCTGGTCAATTTGGCGTTAATGAAGGCAGAAATACTGCTTTTAGTTTAGGTTTTAACATCGCTGGCTATTATAAGTTTAGTTTGATGGAAAATATAGAAATGGAAAACATTTTTACCTTATACACAGATTATTTAGCAAACGTGGGCAATATAGACCTCGATTATCAAACCAATATTCGTTTTAAAGTAAACAAGAACTTAAAAATGATGATGACTTTTCATACAATTATTGATGACAACTCTTCTAGTAGAATTCAATTTAGGCAACTATTTGGTTTGGGTGTAAACTATAGTTTTCATGAAAAAGTAACTTATCAATAGTTTTATTGTCTAAACAAGAAAAGTGTATTTTTATATGCTTACTTTAAAATCAACTTAAAATGAAAAAACTATTAATTCTACTATTGCTGTTCTGTGTTAGTTTTTCAGCAAAAGCTCAAACAGCTGACGAATTAAAAAAAGAACAAGCTCCTAAAAAAGCTAAAATTAAAAAACTTCAAGGAGAAGTAAATGCTTTGCAGACTAAAATAGATGCGCTTCCAGGATGGCGAATAAGCGCTTTTGGCACTATTGGCGCAAGTTTATCTGGCTTTAACAATTGGTACGCAAGAACAGCTCCAAACACGTCAGCAGGGAATATTGGCATTACTATAAACGGTTTTGCTAACTTAATTGAAGATACGTTTTTTTGGAGAAACTCTGGAACCGTTACTCTTGGTTGGGTAAAAATAGACAACAGAGATGACACTTCGGATAGTGATACTTTTGAAACTGCAACAGATGTTTTTACAATTTCTTCTTTGTATGGTAGAAGAATCAATAAAAAATGGGCATTTTCTGCTTTAGGTGAATACAGAACTACGTTATTAGATAATTTTAACGATCCTGGATATTTAGATTTTGGTGCAGGTTTAACATGGACAGCTGCTAATAATTTAGTCGTGGTTATACACCCAGCAAACTACAATTTTGTTTTTAGCGATGCTAGTGCAGTTTTTGAATCTTCTTTAGGTGCAAAAATTGTCGCTGATTATACAGCAAAGTATCATAAATTGAGCATAAAATCTAACTTATCCATGTATCAAAGCTATAAAGATGGCGATTTATCTAACTGGACATTCACAAACTCTTTTGGATACACAATCTGGAAAGGAATAGGTTTAGGCTTTGAACTTGGATTAAGGGACAATAAACAAGAAGCTTTAAATAATGCTTTAACTAACTCTGACCCAATTGCAAATCCAACCCAAGCAACACCAACATTTGGTAATGTAGATAACAAATTACAATCTTATTGGTTATTTGGATTGAGCTATGCTTTCTAAATAAAAGAACATTATACTATTTTAAATCCTCAAGAAATTCTTGAGGATTTTTATTTTCCGTATTTTTACATTCTAAAATTCTGTTAATGACAATATTAATAATTTACGCAACCGTCTCTATCTTTTTTTCGTTTTTGTGCTCTATTCTAGAAGCAGTTTTATTAAGTATTACTCCTACTTTTATAAATCTAAAAAAAAGCGAAGGACTAGAGTATGCAGCTGAATTAGAAACTTTTAAAAAAGACATAGATAAACCTTTAATTGCCATTTTAACCATCAATACAATTGCGCACACAGTTGGGGCAATTATGGTAGGTGTGCAAGCAAAAGTTGCCTATGCAGAAATATACGGAACAGCGGTAAAAACAATTTTCGGAATTAAAATTACAGAAGATGTAATGGTTGGTATTGTTTCTACAGTGATGACTGTTTTAATTTTAGTGGCATCAGAAATTATACCAAAAACAGTTGGTGCAACCTATTGGAAACAGTTGGCTAATTTTACATCGAAAACTTTAAAAGTGATGATTTTTCCATTAAAATATACGGGCATTTTATGGGTTTTACAATTAACTACAAAATTAATCGGTGGCAAAGGTCATGGAAGTGTTTTAAGTAGAGAAGGCTTTTTAGTGATGACAGAAATGGCTGAAAAAGATGGCGTTTTCAAAGAAAACGAAAGTAAGGTAATCAGAAATCTTTTAGGTTTTAAAAAAATAAAAGTATCTCATGTTATGACGCCAAGAACGGTTTTGGAAATTGCAGATGAAAGCCAAACAATAGCCTCTTTTTACAATGAACATAAAAATTTACGTTTTTCTAGAATTCCTGTTTTTGCAAATAATCCTGATGAAATTACAGGCTATTTTTTAAAGGACAACATGTTGGAAGCGATGATTAATGGAAAAGGAAAAGATACTTTAGCTTCTATTAGGAGAGATATTATCATTACAGATAGAGAGTTATCAATTCCTGATTTGTTTGATAAACTCATTAAAGAAAAAGAACACATTGCTTTAGTTGTTGATGAATATGGTTCTGTTAGTGGTATTGTATCGCAAGAAGATGTCATTGAAACCTTGCTTGGTCTAGAAATTATGGACGAAAGTGATTCTGTTGCCAACATGCAAGATTTGGCAAGAAAATCATGGAAAAATCGTGCTAAAAGAATGGGAATTATTGAGGGTAGTAATTCTGAAAAAAAATAAAAAAAAAGTCTTGCAAATTGCAAGACTTTCTATGTTTTTGTTCTTCGTTTTTCTATCACAATAAAAGAATTTATTTCTGTACTATTTGTATATAAATTAAATATGTTTTCTAACAATTTATTATTTTTGAAAATTATTAAATTCTTTTATAGCTTCCCTAATATCGAAATAATTATATTCTCTTTTATTATTTTTTTAATGAGCTCTTTATATCGGGTAAAACGCTCAATATAATTTGATAAAATCTATTTTTTATCACATAATTCACACTTTATTTCAATAAGATAATGAATTACTTCTGCAGCAGCGCTGAACTCAATAAATAATCTTGTAGTATATTGGTATAACTTTGCTTCTCCTTTTTCTAATAATTTTAAAAACCCAAACTTTTTATCTAAAAAAAATATTCTTCTTTTTTTTAGATAATGATATTCAAATCCGTCTTTTCTGCGAGATTTAAAATTACAACAAAGTCAAAAAAAAGGTTCTTGAGGATAAAAGTTATTACTCTCCCTCCTTATACTCATAATACAAAAAGTCATTATAAGGAAAACGCTGAATATGAGTTTTCTTTACTTCTTCATATGTTTTCTCTTTAAAATCCTCCAAATTTTCTTTGTTCAAAGCAGAAATAAAGATAGAGTCCACATCATAATCATTCATCCAAGTTTTTTCCCAATCTTGTAAAGTGTAATGTTTTTTTTCTTTTTCAGTAACAAGATCATCTTCATCGATCGTTTCATGCTCATAAGCATCTATCTTATTAAAAACCATTACTGTTGGTTTATCGGCACACTTAATGTCGTCTAAAACAGTATTGACAGAGGCTATATGATCTTCAAAATTAGGATGTGCAATATCTACTACGTGCAATAACAAATCTGCTTCACGCACCTCATCTAATGTAGATTTAAAAGATTCTACCAATTGGGTTGGCAATTTTCTTATAAATCCAACGGTGTCTGTCATTAAAAACGGAAGGTTCTTAATCACAACTTTTCTAACAGTTGTATCTAGCGTTGCGAAAAGTTTATCTTCTGCAAAAACATCGCTCTTACTAATGACATTCATTAATGTGGATTTCCCGACATTGGTATAACCAACCAAAGCAACTCTAACCATTTGTCCGCGGTTTTTACGTTGCGTTGCCATTTGCTTATCAATGGTTTTCAATTTCTTTTTTAAGAGAACGATTCTATCGTTAATAATACGTCTATCGGTTTCTATTTCTGTTTCTCCAGGACCCCGCATTCCAATACCTCCTTTTTGCTTATCAAGGTGCGTCCACAGTCTTGTTAATCTTGGCAATAAATATTGACATTGTGCAAGTTCTACTTGTGTTTTTGCGGAGCTTGTTTGGGCTCTTTGGGCAAAAATATCTAGTATTAAATTGGTTCTATCTAAAATTTTACAATCTAAAATCTTTTCTATATTTCGCAATTGAGCAGGTGATAACTCATCGTCAAAAATTGCAGTACCTATATCATGAGTTTCTATGTAAGCCTTTACCTCTTCTAATTTACCAGTACCTAAAAAAGTTTTAGGATGTGGTTTTTCCATCTTCTGTACAAAACGCTTTACAACAACGCCACCGGCAGTTGCCGTTAAGAATTCTAATTCATCTAAATACTCCTCAGATTGAGCTTCATCTTGTTGTTGTGTTATTACACCAATTAAAACTGCTTTTTCTGATCTTGCCTCTTTTTGTTCTATCATACAATACAAAGATAAAAAGAAAGTTGACACCAAAAATATTTTTTGATGCCAACTAAATTAATCAACCAAAACTAACTTTAATAAAACATTTTGCATGAATTTCTTTGCAAAAAAACACACTCAATTACTACTACTGCAAATATAGTAGTATTGCTATTAGTAAAGAAAGTAAGGATTTGTTTTTAACGATACTTTAACTATTATCTTATCCTTTTTCACCCGGATCAGCCAATATTTTAGACAGATTATGATAGTTAAGCAACTAATTTAATTAATCTTTCTAGAAAAAATTTCACATCCCTAACGCCTTTAAATTGTGCTCTAAATTCTTTAATTTTAGCATTAAAAAATTTTGCACAAGCATTTGTTCCTCTGTTATTAAAGTAATTCAATATAGCTTGAGAATGGCAAATTTAAATGTATCACTTAGAGCAAAATCGAGCTAAATTATAAAAAGACACATTCTCAACGAAAAAAAATATAATTTATAAACAAAGCCAAAAAAAAAGGACTGAAATAAATCAGCCCTAATTAATTACAATTTATAAATCCCCCAACTTATAATTGTTATTTACGCTACAAAGAAACAGTTCTTTTGTCTATTTTTTTCAACTAATCGTATATATGGCCTATACGCACGACGAATAACCAACAAGTGTTGTTCAATAGAAAACTACTAGTCTACAGTAAATTTAACTTCAGTATTAATTCACTTTTATTTGATGTACTCGCAGGAATGACTTCTTTCTAAATCAGAACAACATTATCTTCAAAATCTATAATTTGTGAAGTATTTATAATAAAAAATCAATGTGGCTTAAACAATCAATCTAAAAGTAATAAACTTCAATATTTCTTAATTTAGGAGGTAAATATAATTTTAATCTTTACATTTTAACATCATCCACCAGAAGTATTTATAGCGATTTCATTTGAGATTTTTTTTATAGTTGTCCACAAAAATTGAATAATTTATATAATTATTTATTTGAGAAGTCGTTAAACTACTTTCATAAATGATTATTTTAATAAATAAGTTATTTTACCCTAAATACTTATCTGTCTGTCAATCTGTTGGTCTAAAGAAATAAAAGTTTCTGTTCTAGACACTCCTTTTATGTTTTGAATGTTTTTATTTAAGAGATGCATTAAATCTTCATTATTTTTACATAAAATCTTAATAAAAACTGCATAATTTCCAGTTGTAAAATGACTCTCAACGACTTCAGGAATTTCTTTTAATCTTTTAACTGCAGACGAATATAGACTAGATGAATCTAAAAAAACACCTACAAAAGCAGTTGTCGTATACCCTAAAGACTTTGGGTTAATTACCATTCTATAACCATCAATTAGTTCAGACTTTTCTAATTTTCTTAAACGTTGATGAATAGCCGCTCCAGAAATGCCAACTTCCCTTGCAATACTTAATACAGGCGTTCTTGCATCTTTTACTAATCTTTTAATGATAATTTTGTCAATTCCGTCAATTTTCATAATTCTACTATTTTCCTCTAAATATAAAAAAAATAGAGAATACAAACGTGTATTCTCTATTTTAATATTAATTTAAAACGAAAAGGTTGATTATGCTTTCATTTCAAAATCTTCCATGAATTTAGTCGTATAATTACCAGAAACATAATCTGGATGCTCCATTAATTGAATGTGAAAAGGGATTGTCGTTTTAACCCCTTCAATTACAAATTCATCTAAAGCTCTTTTCATTTTATTAATTGCTTCTTCTCTTGTTTGAGCAGTTACAATTAATTTGGCTATCATAGAATCGTAATTTGGCGGAATCATATATCCCGCATACACATGTGTATCCATTCTAACCCCATGACCTCCAGGAGCATGAAAGGTAGTTATTCTTCCAGGTGCTGGTCTAAAGTTATTGTGAGGATCTTCTGCATTAATTCTGCATTCAATAGAATGCAATTGTGGATAGTAGTTTTTCCCAGAAATAGGCACGCCTGATGCTACTAAAATTTGCTCGCGAATTAAATCATAATTCACTACTTCTTCAGTGATAGGATGCTCTACTTGAATACGAGTATTCATCTCCATAAAATAGAAGTTTCTATGCTTATCAACCAAAAACTCTACAGTTCCTGCACCTTCATATTTTATAAATTCGGCTGCTTTTACAGCGGCGTTACCCATATTTTCTCTCAATTCATCAGTCATAAAAGGAGAAGGAGTTTCTTCTGTTAACTTTTGATGACGTCTTTGTACAGAACAATCTCTTTCTGATAAATGGCAGGCTTTTCCGTAAGAATCTCCTACAATCTGAATTTCTATATGTCTTGGCTCTTCAATGAGTTTCTCCATATACATATCATTATTCCCAAAAGCAGCTTTGCTTTCTTGTCTTGCAGAATCCCAAGCATCTTTTAAATTTTCAGGCTTCCAAACAGCACGCATTCCTTTACCACCACCACCAGCAGAAGCTTTTAGCATTACAGGATACCCTGTTTCTATGGCTAATT
>TARA_B110000240_G_scaffold12249_1_pt1 | contig 16049 bp, 12 predicted proteins | sample TARA_B110000240 | Tara Oceans TARA_B110000240 (sample SAMEA4397611) | marine metagenome | biome: Polar Biome; feature: [DCM] deep chlorophyll maximum layer (ENVO:01000326); material: water (ENVO:00002006), including particulate matter (ENVO:01000060) such as... | depth 17 m | reverse complement strand
CCTCTACTTATCCCACCGGGTTGTAGTTCTGATGTAATTGATAGGATAGATGGATTACTGATATCTGGTGGTCCTGATATAAATGCAAAACTCTATGGTGAAATTAATGGTCCCTATACCAACGAAATATATCCTGAACAAGATGCCTCTGAGATCGAATTAATAAAATCTGCAATAGCTAAAGATATCCCTCTATTATGTATCTGCCGTGGATTCCAATTACTTTGTGTAATTAACGGTGGCAAATTGCATCAACATTTACCTGAAACAGAAGGCTATGAAAATCATGGTGGATGGAACGGTGAAGTAACTGAGCATGGTGTTGAAATTCTTGAAGGGACTAAATTATGGGAAATTATGGGTCCTCATGCAACTGCTAACTCAACCCATCATCAAGGTGTATCTGATCCTGGAGAACTATCTGTTTCTGCGTATTCTAGCCATGATAATTTGATTGAAGCAGTAGAAATAAAAAGTCTTAAATTTTGTATTGGAGTTCAGTGGCATCCGGAACGCATAGATCATGTTAGTTTGTATCTCGCCTTCATTAAATCAGCGCGAGGTTAATGACTGTAAATGTGTACCATGATTTGATAGGTATGGTGCTGCGACTCTACGATACTCGTTCTCGTAGTAAAAGAACCTTGAAAACATTAGTTCCCGGAGAGGTCGGAATTTACGTATGTGGCATAACTCCTTACTCTCCTAGCCATATAGGTCATGCACGTCAAGCCATTGCCTTCGACATTATTGTAAGATGGCTAAGAAAAAGCGGCCTTATCGTTAATCACATTACTAATTTCACCGATATTGACGATAAAATAATACGTATTGCTAACGAGGAAAACATCAATTTCCTTGATGTTGCAAATAGAAATATTGCAGATTATTTTGAAGTTATGGAGTTACTAAATGTAATACCCGCTGATTCTTACCCAAGAGTGACTGAAATAATTCCTGAAATAATTGATATGATTACTAAGTTAATTGAGTCTGGAAATGCTTATTCATCTCCCGATGGCGTATATTTCGAAATTGATACTGCACCCGAAAAATATGGTCAATTGACAGGGCAAACATTAGAAATGGTTAGAGAAGGTGCTGGAGGTAGAGTTTCCAAAACAGGTACAGGGAAGAAAAGTCATAGAGATTTTGCATTGTGGAAATTAGCCAAACCTGGCGAACCACATTGGCCAAGTCCTTGGGGTGATGGTCGACCTGGTTGGCATATCGAATGCTCAGTCATGTCTTTACAACATCTTGGTGAACAATTCGATATCCATGGCGGAGGTTCAGATTTAATGTTCCCTCATCATGAAGCCGAGATATTTCAATCAGAATGCTGCCTTAATCATGACCCAGTAGTTCAATATTGGATCCATAATGGTATGATTAATGTTGATGGTGAGAAAATGAGTAAATCTTTAGGAAATTTTTGGACTATAAGGGACGCAATTTCTAAGGTAGAGCCATTAGAATTGAGATATTGCCTAATTAATGCACCATATAGGCAACCCGTTGAGTTTAATGACGTCATGCTTGATGACTCATCAAGTCATTATCGTAGATTATTATCTGCATATGGTGAAGGCATTTCTAAGTGCAGTAAGGGGGATTGGAGAAGTTCTGAATTTTTACAAGCAGCTGAATCTAATTTTTCAGAAGGGATGAATGATGATTTCAATACTAGAGTGGCAATAGTTGAGGTTCAATCTGTAGTCAAACATCTAAGAGAAAAATTAGATTCTAACTCTTATGACGATGTATCATCAGCAGTGTCTTGGTTATCTGAATTTGCGGGCGATGTCTTAGGTATTTTACCAAGTGATCAGATAGTAAAAGAAAAAATCAAAAAAATAGAAAGTGAAAGAATGCAGGTTTCTAATTTAGTTACTGATTTACTTAATCAAAGAAAAATAGCTCGTGAAAATAAAGATTGGGATAAAGCAGACCTGATTAGAAATCAACTAAATGAAATCGGCGTAATAGTAGAAGACTCTCCAAATGGTCCTGTCTGGAAACTAAAATAAACTATCCAATCCGATTATTGGAATTCGAGAATCGATAGCGAAGCACCGATAAGTCTCTTCATTCCCCCCAGTATTATGTCTGACCTATCCGTGGTTCAAACTGTGTTTGTAGTATTGATAGTATCTAGTACTGCAATGGCTGGATGTTTGGAAGCAGTCGAATCAGCAACAGAGGGGCCTCCAGATTGGGATAAAGACTTAACTTATTTAGAAGATCCATTAACTCATGAAGATCCTAGAGAATTTACTACTAGAACAATTACAGATAGAGGATCTGTAGAAGGTGAAGCTTTTTGGGCAGTATTCGGTAATGAAGAAGGAGGTAATTGTTGTGAACATTATCTCGCAGGAACTAAAGAAGGATGGATTGTTAATTTCGGAGGAGAGTATCCTACGTGGTCAGAAGATAGAGGACATACATGGCAAGAGTACCAGCCAACTATTTTCTCTCAACTCGGCTGTTTGGAACCTAAGCCTACTCTCCCAGGGCAAGAAGGGCTCGGTGAAGGGAGTATAGTTCAGGCAACAAATGGTGACTTAATTTCTATGGGTTGGTTTCCTTATCCTAGTGCTAGTGGAGCAGATCAATTCTATGCATTTCTCTATGATGCTGAAGATGAGGAATGGAGTTGGTGTTTCAATCGAACACCTGAACCATTTTATGATCGTTCATGGCAAGTTGAAGTAATAGGTCCAATTAACGGTGGTATTTATGGAAATGGTGACTATGCCAGCCTAGTAATATCTAACTTTTGGCATCAAGTACAGAATGTTGGCGGACAAATCTCTACTGATGGTTTAAACTATGAATACTTTCCTTTTCCCGATAGAGATGGAACTCTAGATAGTATAGAAGTCAATCTAATTTCTGAAGATTTAGGAGTTGAATGGGACTTTACTAAACCTCACAAGGAAATGAGATCCTTCCCTGTCCCATCTGGGGGTCTTTATTTTCCAAACTACTTCATTGATGGTACGGATGCATATTTAGATACATCACTTAATTGGTGGTCTGCTACAAATCAAAATGGTTCATCTCTTCCCTCGGAGTATTGTGCATTTGATTCATCCAACGCACTACATTGTGTAGTTTCCGAATCAAATATGATTACTCATTTTATGTCTTTTGATGGTGGTGAAAATTGGCAAAATTTCACCTATGATTTATCAAATGACGTTAGTGAAATTGAAGAATGGGAGTTCCATTCTAGTGGAGTCCATGACCTCTTTGTTCTGAGTGTTAGGTATCAAAGTTCTTTGGGCCCTGACATTGATGTCGCATACCATGTTCGTGATTTCTCTGAATCATTATATCCTGATCAAGTAACTCACATTGGTCAAGGTGATTTAGATTCTACATCAGGTGCAGGTGCAGATATTCGATTTGATTTTGCTAGTATGGGTATACTCCCTGATGGTGGTTCTTTCATTGCTTATATGGATTCAACAGATCCTGATCCTTTATTCGCTGTAGAAATGCTTCTACCTGATAATTATCAAGATAATATGATGTAATAAGAGTTGAAAATATGGATGATTTAGAATCTAATTCTCAAGGGAAAAATTACAAATCAATTATTCATGAAGTTATTTTTGAAGCCGATACCCGAGCTGGAAAATTATTTGATATTATTCTATTAATTTCTATATCAGCCTCAGTTATTGCAGTTTCACTTGAAAGTGTAGGATCTATTGACAATGTTTATGGTGATCAACTATATTTTATTGAATGGCTTTTTACAATACTATTCACAATTGAATATATTCTTAGATTATATTCTGTAATTAAACCTATGAAATATGCTACTTCATTTTTTGGAGTTGTAGATTTAATGTCTATTTTACCTACATTTATTGGTTTAATCTATCCTTATGCAGGTTTCCAAAGTTTACTTGTAATCAGGGCATTACGGCTTTTGAGAATTTTTAGAATATTCAAACTAACCAGATATTTGGGTGAGGCTACGGTATTGAGTCAAGCTCTGATTCAGTCTAAAGATAGAATCATAGTTTTTCTTTCAACAATCACAGTTCTAAGTTTTATAAGTGGTGCTGGTATGTATTTGGTAGAAGGCCCTACTAATGGTTTCACCTCAATTCCTCAAAGTGTATATTGGGCTATCACTACACTAACAAGTACCGGTTATGGTGACACCGTGCCTCAAACTCCATTTGGCAAAATGCTTGCTATATTTATCATGGTAATGGGTTATAGTTTGATTATAGTTCCAACTGGTATAATTACAAACCAGTTAGTTAACTCTTCAGGAATAAGTACTCAAGCATGTCCTTATTGTTCCAAAGAAGGACATGATTTTAATGCTAAACATTGCAAATTTTGTGGTTCGGAAATTTAATCTATTTGACTTACAATATATTTCACGGTAACTCCATCAACCTCGAATGAATCGAAATTATTTGATATGTTTTCTTCGTTAAGTGTTGCATCCCCTGCTCTCGTTTCTGTCTGAATATGATCCCAATCCTCTGCAAATAAATCTTGTCCATCCACCCAAACTTCAAGTTTTATTGATGATTCAATATCAAAATTAATTTCTTTTCTTTTAGCCTGAACATGCCTAATTATGTCTCTTGCCAATCCTTTCGATAATAATTCGTCATTAAGTTTCATATCTAATACTAGAGATACATCTCCAATTTCGTCGATAGATATAGTCGCCGCAGCATACCCATCTTTCTCAACTCTCTTGATTTCTATATCTTCCATAGTGATGTCATAACCTTCTATAATACAAATCTCTGCTTCTATTTCAAGTAGGATATTATCTGGGTCTGCATCTGCTAATAAGTCCAATACTGCCGGTAAATCTTGTCTACATTTCCTGCCTAATGCTTTACGATTTGGAGCGATTTGGATCTTTTGAAAACGATCTAAATCATCTTCAGTAGTTAACAATTCAACGTTTAATTCCTCTGCTAAAATCTCATGGAACTCCGAAATATCTGGTCCTCCTACAATCCAACCGGATTTACACGGTAGCCGTTGCCTTCTACCAGCATCTACGCGCACTCTTCTGCCAGTCTCTGCTAATTTTCTTACTAGAGCCATTTCTTGTTCCAAGACCCAGTTTTGAGGAGGTAAGTTACTAGGGACTAGTGATGAACCTACTGGCCAATCAGTTAAATGAACTGATGTTCCAGTCAAATCTCTGTGTATTTGGTCAGGTATGAAAGGCGCTACTGGTGCCATTAGACGACAAACTGTCAATAAAACTTCATGTAAAGTATGTTGACAGGCTCTTTTATCATTACTATCATCTTCATTCCAAAGACGTCTTCTCGATCTTCTAACATACCAGTTTGATAAATCATTAATTACGAAATTTTCTAACTCTCTGCCTGCTTTATGGAAATCCCATGATATGAAATTTTCATGGTAAGTCTCCGCAACGGTAGCCATACGGGACAGTATCCATTTGTCAAGAGGACTTCTATCTCTGACATTTATTTTCCCGGATTTTTCATCAGGATCAAAGCCATCTAAGGCTGCATAATCGGAATAGAAACGATGAACATTCCATAGCGTCAAGAACATTTTCGCATAAGATTCTCTAACTCCATTAGAGTCAAAGTTAGTTGGTGTCCAAGGGGCACTCTGGGTCATCATATACCATCGAATTGAATCTGATCCTTCTTTATTGAAATGATCCCATGGATTAACTACATTCCCTCTTGACTTACTCATTTTCTTCCCATCTTTATCCAATATATGCCCTAGTGATAGGCATCTCTTATACGCGACATTATCGAAAACAGTTGTTGATACGGCAAGTAATGAATAGAACCACCCTCTTGTTTGATCGACAGCTTCACAAATATAATCGACAGGAAATACCCCTTCGAATTTTTCTTTATTCTCAAATGGATAATGCCACTGAGCGAAAGATGCGCATCCTGAATCAAACCAGCAATCCATTACATAAGGTTCTCTAATCATCTCTCCTGAACATCCTTTATTGTTGCAATTTAATTTCACATCATCTACATATGGTCGATGTAATTCAGGAGGTGTAGGTGAATCATTAGTTTTCATAGAAATCATTTCATCAATACTTCCTATACAATGTTCATGTTGACACTCTTGACATATCCATACTGGAATCGGTGTCCCCCAGTATCTTTCACGACTTATTGCCCAGTCTTTGATATTTGATAGCCATTCGCCCATCCTCTTTGCTCCAGTCCATTCTGGAGCCCATTCAACTTGTGAATTAAATTCAAGAATTTGTTCACGAACCGCAGTCATTCTTACGAACCAACTATCCATAGCATAGTACAACAATGGATGATCAGTTCTCCAACAGTGTGGGTAATCGTGAGTGTAAATATGTTCTCGGTATAACTGCCCATTAGAACTCAATAAGTCAATTATATCTGAATCACATTCTTTGACATATCTATTATCTAGTGTCTCATGTGTTCCTTCTATGAATTTACCATCTATTCCAACAGTATGCTGTGCCGGAAGTCCTTCTTTCATTCCAAGATTATAATCATCTTCTCCATACATTACAGCAGTATGAACGACTCCAGTGCCATCACTCGTAGTGACAAAGTCTGCTCCAACTACAGTCCATGCATTGGAATTACTTCCATCTATAGCTCCGGGGAATAGTGGTTCATATGATTTGCCTAATAATTCAGAACCAGGGAACTCTTCTAAAACTTCCATTTTATGTCGTAGAACATTTCCAAGTAAATCTTTAGCCAATATCAATTCTTCTCCAACATCAGCTCCCCCCCTACCTTCCCAAGAATTTGAAGGTTCAGTCGTGACTTTTACTCGACAGTAGGTGACTTCTGGTCCCACAGCTAGACCAACATTACCAGGCAAAGTCCAAGGTGTAGTAGTCCAGGCTAATATTGAGGAATTACTATCTTTTAATCGGAATTTAACAAAAACTGCCGGTTCTGAAACTTCTTTGTACCCTTGGGCTACTTCATGACTAGAGTAACTTGTTCCAGTCTGTGGACAGTATGGTAAAACTTTGTGACCTCTGAATAGAAGTCCTTTGTCAAACATTTGTTTTAATGACCACCAAGCGGATTCTATGTAATTGTCATGAAGAGTGACATATGGGTCATCCATATCTACCCAGAATCCCATTCTTTCAGTCATTTCTCTCCAAGCTTGTTCATAGGTCCAAACACTTTCTTTACATTTCTGATTGAATGCTTCCATGCCATAAGCCTCAATAGCTTCATTAGACATCAAATCAAGTTGCTTCTGAACCTCAATTTCTACAGGCAGGCCATGAGTATCCCAGCCGGCCTTTCTCTCAACAATATGGCCTTCCATAGTTTTCCATCTACAAACCATGTCTTTGTAGAGCCTTGATATTACATGATGTATACCTGGTTTTCCATTGGCAGTAGGAGGTCCTTCGAGGAAGGTAAATGGTGACTCGCCACCTCTACGATTTTCAATAGACTCAGCGAATGTTTTCTCATTATTCCATATTTCAATTAAAGAGGTCTCAAGAGCGACCGGGTCGAGTTCACCAGCTGCCTTAGGTACGGTCATGTTGATACCGACAGGATATGCTTTCTTGAACGTGACGAATCAAGATGGAACTGAATTACCAAATAACCACGCATTCAAAAGGTAGTGCCTAGTAGAAGATAATAGATGTCTGAGGCAGTTTCAATAGAGGTTGGTGGAATGACCTGTACCGGTTGCTCTGATAGAGTCAGAAATGCTCTTGAAGAAATCACTGGAGTTCATTCAGCAGAAGTTTCTCATGAATCAGGAATAGCTATAATTCAACATGATAATGTATCTAGAGATTCAATGGCATCTAGTATCCAGTCGATAGGCTATACAGTTGATGGTAAGGGTGAAGAATTTAATTGGCGCGATGGTAGTGTTTGGAAACAATCAGCACACAATACAAAGTGGTGTTTAGTTGGTTGCAGCATTGGTGATTTTGGTACTATTGCATCATTCCAATTTGTATTTACTGATTCAGGCTGGACTCCTATGATGATCATGGCGCTGGCTATGTTTAATGGAATCATGACCTCCATCGCACTTGAGACAGCAATATTATCTGCTCAAATGGCTTTGAAAGAGGCTTTCAAGGTAGCAGTCGGGATGTCATTAATTTCAATGATTTCTATGGAGGCTGCAATGAATGCAGTGGATTTAATTTTGACAGGTGGTGCCAAACTTACCTGGTGGGTAATTATACCTATGTTCATAGCGGGATTCCTTGCTCCTTGGCCATATAATTATTGGAGACTGAAAAAATACGGTGTCGCATGTCATTAAGGTGGTATTAGAATGTCGAAATGGAAGAGTCTTAGCGAAGATATCTCCAATTGGATTTTGAATTATGCCAATAGCAATAATATTTCTACTCTAGTAGTTGGAGTTTCAGGAGGTATCGATTCTGCTGTGACTTCGACCCTCTGTGCTAAAACCGGATTGCGAACACTTGTAGTTAACATGCCAATAAATCAGAATGATTCGCAGTCTAGTCTTTCTAATCAACATATGAAATGGTTAGTCTCAAAGTGGGATAATGTAGAAAGTCATATCATTGATTTATCCGAGACTTTTGATGTATTGAACAATGAACTTAGTAAGAAAAGTGTATCGGATATCGCCATGGCAAACACTAGAGCTAGAATTCGAATGACTGCATTGTATTCATTAGCTGGTTCAAACAATGGCATAGTAGTAGGTACTGGAAATAAGGTTGAAGATTTTGGAGTGGGGTTCTTCACGAAGTATGGAGACGGGGGAGTAGATATTTCTCCTATTGCTGATTTGTATAAATCAGAGGTTTACTCCTTAGCAGAGTCATTAGATGTAATTGCTGAGATTCAGAATGCATCACCTACTGACGGATTGTGGGATGATGGTAGAACTGATGAAGATCAAATAGGTGCTACATATGATGAGTTAGAATGGGCTATGAATGAAATTGAGAATCCATCTGTTGAAATAGAACTTAATGAAAGACTTGCCCAAGTGATGAAAATATACTTAAAACTTAATCTGATGAATTCTCACAAAATGCACCCTATTCCTATTTTCAAAAATACACAGCAAAAGTTTAAATAATATATTATATAGATAAAATCTATGGACACGAATGAAAGTTCTGCTAATAGTGGTCAAATTTTGGTAGAGTCAACTGGAGATGACAGTGAAATTTTCGCTTCAGTAGAGTTTAGCAAAGGGTTAATACTCTACTTATGGATTTACATAAACCTAATTTTACTCAGTACTATAATTGGAATTGTTGTATGTTTTTCTGGGTACCATTTGGCTGGATAGTTCATAAGAAGCAACTTCAGGGCCTTTCCTTGACCTTGACTAAAAGTGGAATCGAAATACGAAAGGGATGGATATTCAAGGCACGACAGAATATACCACTCGATAAACTCACTGACATATCCATACACGAGGGGCCACTCCTCGGCATGTGTAATATTGTCAAAATAGTATTCGAAACCGCAGGTGGAATACCATTGCATCTAAACGGACTCAATAAACCCGTTGCATTACAGTTCCGTGACCTTGTATTGAAGCAAAGAGATTCATTAGTTTCTAATCCTCAGCAAACAGTACCTTCAGTAGGCTCAAATGATGTTTTTGTCGAGATTAGAGACTTACTAAAGAGTATAGATTCTAGACTTGAGTAAGATGCACATTAGTGATGAATTATTCAATGTCATGTTACAAAATACCAATACTGGTTACTTCTCGCAATATACATGGCAGAAGATCTCGAGGAACCAAAATACGACTTAGTTAGTAATTTTGGATCTTTTGAGACTCGTCTTTATCATGATACAATACAAGCTCGTGTTAATACAAGTAGTGAAGCTCAAGATAGTATTTCTAATGGCTTCAGAACTATAGCAGGATACATATTCGGAAGTAATGATTCAGGTGAAAAAATAGCGATGACCGCTCCAGTTCATATGTGGAGTGAACAGGGGATTATGAAAATGGCTTTTACAATGCCTTCTGAGCATGGTTTATCAGATTTGCCAGTGCCCAATAATTCATCTATTGAGATTGTAGAAGTCACTGGAAGATTGACTGCTGTAATGAAATTTTCTGGTTTTGCTGGTCGAGCAAAGGTTCGTAAATTAAGTGTTAATCTTTTAAAATCAATTTCACAAAACAAATTAGAACCTATATCCTCTCACATCTTGGCGATTTATGACAATCCTTGGACTACATTGCCTTTCTTGAGAAGAAATGAGATATTGGTACCAATAAAAGATAATTCTTAGTTTTATATGATATAGTTTGAAGGTGCGAGATATGAATATGCAGAGGTGTGGTGAAGATGAAGTTCTTGCAGCTATTGAGGGTGATGAAAAAATCAGTCTTATTTTAGTTAAGAGAGATGCTACATCAATTAAACTTACAACGATTATTTCTTACGCTGAAAAATCGGGTATTAAAATTATTCATGGGTCTGAAAATGATCTCTGGCGTATGTCTCGGGACAATAGTAATGGCATTCCAAATATACTTGCTTTAGTCGGCCGTAACCCCGATTCATCTTTGGAAGATGTATTTTCTAGTGGTGGGCTTGTTTGGCTTCTTGCAGGAGCAGCATATCCAGTGAATATCGGTTTCTGTATCCGTACTGCTGAAGTTTCTGGAGCAAATGCAGTCATAATCGACGCTCAACTCAATAATCATGAAAGAAGTGCCGCAAAACGTGCCTCAATGAAGGCTCATAGATTTTTACCAGTTCATTGGACATCTGGCTATGACGCTATATTAATAGCTAAGAAATTCGGTTTTCGAATAATTTCAGTAGAAGATGTAGGTGAATCTGCACCCTGGGATGTAGATATGACTGGTGATGTAGTTCTGATAGTAGGTGGTGAAAGGGATGGAATACCTGCAGATATTTTAGCTGAATCCGATGAAATAGTTCGTATACCTATGTCTGGTTTTGTTCAATCATTTAATTTACAGGCTCCATTAAGTGCGGTTGCCATTGAAGCACAAAGACAGAGAAGTTAGTCGATAACCATAAAATCACCTTTATGCTTTATTGAGTTCCTATACAGCCCGTCTATTGTGAATGTACCAGATGAGTTGATCTTGATGCTTGATGGCAAGCATGGACCTACTAAACAGAAGGCTGCGCGACTCGTCGTAGATCTTGCCTCTACAGCAGGGGCAACTGAATTTGTTAGATGTGAACATGCTCATGTTTCAGGAGTTAGCGTAATTACTGGAGGTCATGGTCTCCGTAGATTTCTTTCAGATTTAGCAGGCGATACTGAAGGTGTTGTTTCAATACCAACAACTCTGAATTCGGCTGGCTGTGATAGGGAGAAAATGGAAGAAATGGGTATTGATTATCCTGATTTTTTGAAGCATCAGTTTGAAATCATTGAAGCTTATTCGAATTTAGGAATTGATGCCACCTTATCTTGCACACCTTATGATAGAGGAGTGGAATTAGCTGAAGGAATTGGTTCTTGGGCTGAATCAAATGCAGTTTGTTTCTCGAATTCTTATACTTCTCTAATTACGAACAGAGAATCTGGATTATCCGCATTAGCTACAGCATTAACCGGCTGGGCTCCTCTATGGGGTCTTCATCTTGAGATGAATCGATTCCCTAATATTCATGTTAAAGTTCAATGTTCAATGTCTAATATTTCCGATTGGAGTATATTGGGTGATTGGATAGGCAAACAGATTCGTCCTGAATGGAAATTACCATGGGGAATGATGCCTCACATTTCGGGTCTCCCTGAACGCGCCAGTTTTGAAATGCGCAAAGCTCTAACTGCAGCAGCTGCAAATTATGGTTGTCCTATGCTTTGGGCCGATGGCCATACAGTATCCCCTCCTAGTCTTAATTTATATGAAGGTGAATTAGAATTTACTGAACATGATTTACAGCTTCGTTATCAGCAATTAGCACCCAAAGGAATTGTTGACTTAGTAGTAATTGGCTGTCCGCAAGCAAGTGTCGGCGAAGTTAGAACCACAGCTGCTTATGTGCGTTCTCGAATGGAATTAGGCGAGATTATTCCAAATCAAAGATTATGGATATTCACCAGCGGTCATAATTATGAGATATTAGAATCGGATGGGACCATCGATCTTCTTGAAGATGCAGGCGCTCTAGTTTTGAGGGATACATGCCCGGAAGTAACTCCTTATAATAGAAATAAATATAATCATATTTTGACAAATTCTCTAAAGGCAGAACACTATCTTACTTCGGGTTTGAATAAAATGCCTACCAGCGTATCTACAATTTCTGAATGCGTATCTCACGCTTTTGATCCTACTTTAATTGAATCGCCAAGACCTACATTAGATTCTAGTAATGTCAAGCCAATGCACTCTAATAAGTCTCATCAATCAGGCCAAATAAGTATTACTGGAAAAAGTATTCCAAGTCAAACTGAATGGGTCGTCGAAGGTACTGCTTTAGTTACTGATGTCCCAATTACATACTTGGGATATGTAAATCGAGATACTGGGGTTATAGAAGAAAAAGGTCATCCTCTCGATGGCGTAGCAATTGAAGATACTGTTCTGATATATCCTAAAGGTTCTGGTTCAACTGTTGCTCCATTTGTATTGATGGGATTGATATATACTGGGAAAGGCCCTAAAGCGATTATAAATTGTGATGTTTGTCCCCTTACTTTACCAGCGGCTTCGTTACTTAATGTACCTTATGCGCATGGTTTTGCCTCTAACCCTACTCTAGACATTAACAATGGGGATAGAGTATCAGTATCTCTTGAGGATGGAATTGTTCGTCTCTCAGTCATATCTCGCACAAGCGAGGATTGATGACTCGATAGTGCCACAGACCTCTTGTGAGTGCCCGTCCTGATCCTGTTCCTTGCCGCCCTCAAGATTTAGGGAAATTTGAAATTTTACAACGAGATGGTTCTGCAAGAATCGGACGTTTACATACTAAACACGGCATGCTCAACACTCCAATGCTCCTTCCAGTAGTCAATCCTAATATTCGAACCATAGAGCCTCGAGAAATGTGGGAAAAATATCGAGTAGATGGTCTAATTACAAACTCTTATGTGATGTGGAAACATAATGATTTAAGTGAATATGCTCTAGAACATGGAGTCCATAAATTAATTGATTTTCCTGGTGTTGTTGTAACTGATTCTGGTACCTTCCAGTCTTATGTATATGGTGATGTTGAAGTTGGAGTTGAAGAGATAGTCGAATTTCAAAGAGATATTGGAGTAGATGTGGGGACTATGCTTGATGTCTTCGGTCGACCTGATATGAGTCGAGAACAAATTATTTCTGCAGTTGATATAACTGCAGAAAGAGCGCCTATTTCTCTTGAAAAGGCAGGTGAGGGACTACTTCTTAATGGGCCTATTCAAGGTGGTTTACATGATGACCTTAGAGCATTGGCAGGACAAGTTATGGGAGATATCAGTGGTGTCCATAGAGGATTCACAGTTCACCCAATAGGTGGGATAGTACCTTTAATGGAGAATCAAAAGTATAGAGAGTTATTTCAAATTCTTCTTTCCGCTAAATCTACTTTACCACCAAATAGACCGATTCATCTATTCGGATGTGGTCACCCACTACTTTTCCCGATGTCAATTGCTCTGGGAGTGGATATTTTTGATTCTGCTGCTTATGCACTTTTTGCTAGAGGGGGTCGTCTTCTAACACCTACTGGGACCGTTCGATTAGAAGAAATACAAGAATGGCCTCATCAATCTTCTGAACTATTTAATTGGACTCCTGAGGAGGTGCGAGGGATGGAATCTAAAGAACGTGAGAAAGTTTTAGCTAGACACAATTTAGAAGTCACTCAATCGGAATTAGCACGCTGTCGTGAAGCAATCCGAAATGGTAAAATATGGCAGCTTGCAGAAGAAAGAAGTCATTCATCAGGTCAATTAAGAGAAGCATTTTTATGGGTTTTAGAGCAATTAGATGAACCCGATGGTGGTCCAGTGGGAGTTTCTGCAATGAGGATGATTTCATCTACTAATCCTGTAAGGAGTGGTGGTGAAAACTTAGTCGATGATATCGAAGAAAGACCTCATATTTTACATTTCAAATCATTACTTTCTATGAGGTGGAGAATTCCTGGTTCTTGGTGGGACGGTTCTTCAGGCCCTCCTAAGCGTGTTGTAATAATTGAGGGTTCCAAACCTCCATGGAGAGACAGCTCATTACATACAGTAATTTCCAGTTTGAAAGAGGAATCAAACTCGATAGTCGTTATATCAACTCCCATTGGTTTAATCCCTTATAGTATGGAAGATGTGTCTCCTTGGTGTCATATTGATGGTTCTGATGAAATTTGGGACTTGCCATTAGATGAATACGAGATAGTTGAGGAGTTAGAAGAATTAGATTTATCTGACTTGCCATTTATTAGAATTTCACCAGGCCCAGTTCTCGAAGAAAAAATCGAGGGGTCTCAAATAATTCGTGATTGGCTAGATAAATGTTCGATAGTGGATAAACTTTCGGTTTTAAACGGTTTATCTCCAACTTATGGCTGTAAGATAACGTCGGATATGACAAGTAGGAGGTCGAAAACAGATAGGATGGTAAATCTATATTCAAAGGGAGTTCATGTCATCTCTCCTCGACTAAATGATGGAGGGATTTCTTTAACCTTGGAGGGTGCACGACTGCTTCATTCTTATTCATCCAAACCTCCTCTTTCTTTTGGTGAAGAACATAGTGGTGAAGAATTAGATCATCCAGGTATTGCTAGAGTGATGATTATAGATGACGCAATACCATTTGTGGGTCAAGGTAGGAATGTCATGCAAGGTTATGTTTTAGGGGCTGACCCTCATCTTATTCCGGGACAGCCGTGCTTAGTCGTAGATTCTAAGGGTAATTTGGTTGCCCATGGTCTTGCTATAACTACTGCTAGAGAAATGGCATATCTCAATAAAGGCCTAGCGGTTAGAATCCGTGATGGTGCTCTTAAGGATTCAGATATTTAATCAGGTCTTGCAGGCGATTGATTCAATAGCACAAATTCTAACGAAGTGATGACACCCGTAGGGTGTAGGTGATTTTTTGTCTGATATATCTAGTACTAAATTGGTTATTGAAACCAATAATTTAGTCAAAATGTATGGTCCCCACATTGCTCTCGAAGGTCTTAGTCTCAGCCTTGAGCCCGGTGCAATTGGAATTCTCGGGCCTAATGGGGCCGGCAAATCTACTTTCTTCAAGTGTATTTTAGGCTTGATTAAAACTACTTCCGGTGATGGTAAAGTATTGGGTTATGATATCAGAACACAGGGTGATATAATACGTTCAAAAATTGGTTATATGCCCGAATATGATTCTTTAGATCCGGAATTAATTGCAGTTGATCAGGTCAGATATTCCGGCGAGTTAATTGGTATGAATCCAGCAGAAGCAACTCGAAGAGCACATGAAGTTTTAGAATATGTAGGACTTAAAGAACAGAGGTATCGTAAAATTGGCACATTCAGCAGCGGAATGAAACAGGCGACTAAACTGGCCTGTGCACTAATTCATGATCCTGAGATTTTGATATGCGATGAACCCACCAATGGGCTCGATCAAAGATCTAGGGATTTCATGTTGAATACACTTAGAAATACTGTTAAGGATGGTGGTAGAACAGTGTTGATGAGTGGTCATGTAATGGATGATATCCAAGAAGTATGTGATAGTATTGTTATGATTCACAAAGGTAAAATTGTAGTTCATAGAAGGATTGATGAGTTAGCCAAACAAGTTGACGAAGAAATCGAGATTTCAGTATGGGGAGGTTCATCTAAAATGCAAAATTCTTTGGAATCTCGTGGATTAAATGTTCGCCGTCTTGGGAGAGTAATGAGAATTAAAGTAGAGTCTGATGATACAATCTCAGCAATCTTACAATCCGCAGTTGAAAGCGATGTACAGGTGAGAAGAATGGGCATATATGAGCCTGATTTAGAAGACATATTCTTATTAATCATGGAGAAATTAGGTGCTGAAGTAAAGACAAC
>TARA_B110000240_G_scaffold102398_1_pt1 | contig 16063 bp, 16 predicted proteins | sample TARA_B110000240 | Tara Oceans TARA_B110000240 (sample SAMEA4397611) | marine metagenome | biome: Polar Biome; feature: [DCM] deep chlorophyll maximum layer (ENVO:01000326); material: water (ENVO:00002006), including particulate matter (ENVO:01000060) such as... | depth 17 m | reverse complement strand
AGCCCGACAGCAATCGGACATTCATTGAAAGCCATCGTTCATTCAATTAAGCCGCATTTATCCACAACGAGGGGGTTTGACGTCTGGATACACCTTACATTTGACTCATGCGTCAGTATATCATAGCCATCGGTCTTGCTGTTTTTAGCCTTAGTGCTGCAGCTCAGACCAACCCAAACCCTGATGAGCCTTGTGGCATTTTTGCCCCCAACGCCTTCACCCCTAACGGGGATTTCACCAATGACGAATTCCGTGTGTTGGTGTCTTCTGCTTGCGACCCAGTGGACTTTCACCTCAGTGTGTACGATCGCTATGGACGCATGGTCTTTGAAAGCATTGAAACCACCAAAGCATGGGACGGCAAGTACAATGGCCGCATAGTCAAGGACGGTGTGTACATCTGGCACTTGGTTGCGAACTACTTGGATCCTGATGGCATCAATACCATCCGATTGGAAGACAAGGGCTCAGTGACCCTTTACCGATAGGGACATCATCCTTCGAAAAACAAAACCCTGCCAAATGGCGGGGGTTTTTGATTTAACGCTTGACAAGCAAGGGAAAGAAATTCAGTCACAAATGAATGACTCAACGGCCTCACGAAAGGCCTCAGGCTTTTCTGCATGCAGCCAATGCCCTGCACCTTCAATGGACTCCAGTTGTGCCAAGGGGAAGTGGGTGAGGATGTCTGGAATATCCTCATCAAGGATGTAACTGCTGGCCAAGCCTCTAACGAACAAGGTTGCGCCATGGTAGATAGCAATCGAATCCAATGCAGTCCCAATGCGGTGAATCTGCGAGGTGAGGATGGGCAGGTTAAATTTCCAGCCCAATTGCTTGTCCTGTTTCCAGGTCAGGTTCTTCAACAAAAACTGCCTGAGTGATCGGCTAGGGAGATGCTTTTCCATGGCGCGATCTGCCTCCATGCGACTTTGAACAGACGAGAGGTCCAATGCATGCATGGCCTCAATCACCTCCTTGTGCTGGGGTGGGTAGGCCTTAGGCCCAATATCTGCCACCAATAATTTTTCCACCAACTCAGGATGGTGGCAAGCTAGGTGCATGGCCACTTTGCCGCCCATGCTATGACCTAACAGGGTCACAGATTGCTGAGGGAAATGGGTCAAGAGGTATTGGCGCACATCCTCTGACATGGCTTCATAGGTGTGTATGGGGACATGCGTTGACCTGCCATGGTTTCTCATATCCAGTAAATGCACATGCATGCCCTTTGATGCCCAATGTCTGGCATGGCTTCCCCAATTGTCACCCATACCAAACAACCCATGAAGGATTACAAGGGGCTTGCCTGTATCCATGATGGAGGGCATCACCTTTGCGTGCAGCGTGACATGACTCATGACTGGCGGTTCCATCCGATTTCACATTGGTACCGGTAGCGCTGGATGGCGTTCTCCAAGCCAAGGTACAAGGCATCTGAAATCAGGGCATGACCAATGCTGACCTCCAAAAGGTGGGGAACCTTTTCTACGAAATAAGCCAGATTTTCACTGTCCAAATCATGGCCCGCATTCAAACCCAAGCCCAACTGATTAGCCAGAATTCCAGCTTCAACAAAGGGCGAAACGGCCTTTTTAGGGTCCGTAACGTAGGTTATGGCATAGCTTTTTGTGTAAAGCTCAATGCGATCTGCACCTAAGGCGGCGGCAGCCTGGATTTGAGTGGCGTCACAGTCCATGAACAAGGAGACACGGATATTGGCTGCCCTGAACGCTGCAATGGCCTCTAAGAGCAAGGTCTCATTGGCAAGGCAATCCCATCCTGCATCACTGGTCAAAACATCGGGACCATCGGGGACCAGGGTGACCTGCTCTGGTTGGCATTCAAGCACCAATTGGATGAAGTTCTTGCTGGGGTACCCCTCAATGTTGTACTCCTGATGCACCACGGCCCGTAAATCTCTGGCATCCTGGTAGCGAATGTGTCGCTCATCAGGCCGGGGATGGACTGTGATACCCTGTGCACCAAAGGACTGACAACGCTTAGCTGCAAGAAGCAAATCAGGCATTTGATGACCCCGGGCATTGCGCAAAGTGGCAATTTTGTTGATGTTTACACTCAATTTGGTGGGTGCAGACAAGGGGCTATAGGGGTCTATCGATGAGGGCATGGAGCGTTTGTTATGGACCGGCAAGTTCTGAAATTAGACACCAATTGCCACATGCTTGCACTATGTTTGACCCATGACATGGGTATTTGGCATTAAACTGCATCCAATCGATGAGACATCCAAGGCCTTGGTTAGCTTCCCTGTTGACCAACACCCCATGGATGCGCTAGCCGTGATGTCAAAAGCCAAAAGCACAGCTTTATTGATTGTTGATGACAAAGACAGCCTTGGTGTGCTGCAGGCAAAAGACTTAGCCCTGTGGATCGGGGGCATCTGGTCATTCAATTTACCTGGCTGTTCTATTTGGTTCCAATCTGACAAGACCTTTGACGGTGACGCCATGCTTGCCTTGGAGGCAGAAAACTACAGGGTCGTGGCTCATGCCACCGATTTTCACATGGATAATCAGCGATTCTTGACGGTGATTCGGCTGGATTTGAAGGATCCTTCATCCGCCGTGAACACCTTGCAGCGATTGGGTTACACTGTGATGGGCTATGCCCCAAAAGGTGGATCCCATGATGACGCTGAAGATAATTTGGCCCATTTGATGCATTTTATCAACCTTTGACCCATGGCAACAGTCGCATTATTTGGCAAACGCATTCCCGATGAGGCAAGAGCTTTTGTGGAACAGGCACTCTTAACCCTCAAAGAAGAAGGGGCAAAAATCCTGATGCATGATCGCTTGCAAAAGCAATTGAATGAACGTTGGGGTCTTGCCATCGATCACGACACATTCCATGATGAAAAAGACTTCTCAGACAAGTCCCCCGACTTTCTAATCAGCATTGGCGGCGACGGCACATTGCTTGACGCAACAACCTTGGTTGAGCGAACGGGTGTGCCTATCATTGGCTTAAATACAGGCCGTTTAGGCTTTCTCGCCAACATCGCCCGAGAAGAGGCATCCGATGCCATCCGAAAGGTTCTGAAAGGGCAGTACACCCTGGATCCCCGCTATTGCATGGAGGTATCCGCAGAAGGCGGTTCGCAAACCATTCAGCCCAATTTTGCTTTGAATGAACTCGCTGTGAGCCGCAAGGGCACCACAAGCATGATTTCCATTCACGTGTATGTGAACGGGCAATTTCTGAATACCTACTGGGCAGATGGCTTGATTATCTCCACACCCACAGGGTCCACCGGATATAATTTGAGCTGTGGCGGCCCCATTTTGATGCCGGGTTCTGACAATTTCATCCTTACCCCCATTGCGCCACACAATTTAACGGTACGTCCACTCGTTATTCCCAACAGTGACACGCTGACGTTGAAGGTGGATGCACGGGAAGGGCAATTCCTAGCATCCCTGGATTCAAGGGTCTTCACCCTGGACTGCGAAGTGGAACTCACCTTGAAAAAGGCAGATTTCCAATTTCAATTGGTTCGGATGGAAGACTCCACCTTTGCCACGACTCTTCGGAATAAGCTATTATGGGGCTTAGACCGAAGAAACTGACCCCCTTTCAATTCCTATCTTTGCCCGCTGATATCGCATCGATGAGCCGGATATTTTCCCTTGGTATAACTTGTTGCATGGCCATGATGGCCAGCAACCCATCTCATGCACAACTGTCCCATGAATGGACTGTTGGTGTAGGAGGTACCGCCTTTGTTGGTGACGTTGGCATGGGCTTCAGCCCGTCAAGCACCATGAACTGGCAGTTTGGCTACCGCTTGCAGTTTGCAGAACACTACGCTATCAAGGCCCGCTATGGGGAAGGACAAATCGAGGCCAACGATGCGCAAAGCAGCATTGGCCTGAGGCAGCAACGAGGGCTTGCCGTTATCAATCCTTACCAGACAGGCAGCCTGTCATTGGAGGTCAGTTTTTTACCCTTGAATGTCCCTGCAAGGGACTTTCAACACAGCCCCTATTTAAGCATTGGCAAAGGTGTCATGTCCCATGACCCCATGGCTGAGTACCTAGGCAGCATGCATCGATTGCAACCCCTTGGCACAGAAGGCCAGGGCACATCGCTATCTGGTGAACCGATATACAGCTTGCGGGTGTGGACCAATCCCTTCACCCTTGGCTGGCGGTTTCAATTCGATGGCTGGTTGGTGCTTTTCACGGAGGCCACATGGACCACTGTGAGTTCTGATTACCTGGATGACGTCTCTGGCAGCTATGTGGATGCGCTTGCTTTAGGGCAATTGCGCGGTGAAACTGCAGCCTATTTTTCAGATCCAGGTGGCAACCATAGCAGCCAGATTGGTTACCCACGGGGCAATGCCAACAACCAAGACATGTTTTTTGAGGGCCATGTAGGCATTGGCGTGGTTTTGGAACCATTCTTGGAACGATGTCATACCTTTCTGCACCGATGAATAACCTACCTGAACACATTGCCATCATCATGGATGGCAACGGACGATGGGCCAAGCAACATGGCCTTCTTACCCGAATCAAAGGGCATCAGCGCGGTGTATTGGCACTCAAGGCCGCTGCCACTGGCGCAGCGGAGTTGGGCATCAAATACCTTACAGTCTATGCCTTCAGTTCAGAAAACTGGAGCCGCCCTCGGGTAGAAGTCAATGCCTTGATGCGCATCTTGGTGAAAAGCCTCAAAAGGGAACTGAAAACCCTCATGGAGAATAACATTCGGTTGAATACTATTGGTGATCTATCTGCATTGCCTAAGGATTGTCAGGATGAGCTCCAAGAGGTCATGAACGCAACTGCTGGCAATAACCATATGGTTCTCACCTTGGCCTTGAACTATGGCAGCCGGCAGGAAATCACCCAAGCAATGCAATCCTTGGCCCATCAAGTCGCCAATGGCGAATTGAAGCCTGAAGACATCAACCAGGCAGCCATATGTAGGGCATTGCAGACAGCTGACATGCCGGATCCCGGCTTGGTTATCCGCACCTCAGGTGAGCAGCGCATCTCCAATTTTCTCCTTTGGCAAATTTCTTATGCAGAATTGGTGTTCCTCAATGTACTTTGGCCTGATTTTTCTAAGGAACATCTCGAACAGGCCATTGCCCAATTTCAGGGCCGTGAACGCCGCATGGGAAAGACCAGTGAACAACTGAAGTAAGACATACATGAACACGCGCAATCTACTCAGCTTACTAAGCTTCTTTTTGATGATGCCATTGACATACGGGCAGATTCATTTGGATGAAAACATTGCCATATCAGCAGGCATGGACTACGAAATTGCTGCCATTGAAGTGACTGGCGCTGACCATTTGGACGCTACCATGGTGGGCTTGCTTTCAGGCTTGAACGTGGGTGACATGGTGCAATTCCCCTCCGATAAAGTGGCCAAGGCCATTAAAAACCTTTGGGATCAAGATCTTTTTCAAGATATTCAGCTCCTGGTGACTCAACAATCGGGCAAGGTGGTCTTCCTTGAACTGCGTTTACAAACCTTACCAAAGCTCTCCAAGTATTACTTCACTGGCATCAAAGAAAACAAGCAAGACAACTTGAGAGAAAAGCTGGAAATCAGCCGAGGCATGGTAGTTTCTGAAAACTTGCGCATCAATTCAGAGCAAATCATCAAGGACTACTATGTGGACAAAGGCTTCCCTGATGCACGGGCAAGCATTTCCACCGAAGAAGACAGCACCTTTGCCAATGCCGTTATCATGCGCATTGATGTGCACACTGGTGAGCGCATTCGCATTGCAGACATCTTGTTTTATGGCAATGAAAACATCGACGAAAAGCAATTGCGCAAGGTCATGGACGGCACGCACAGACGCCGTTGGTGGACCATCTTTCATACCTCCAAATTGCTGACGGAGGAATTGGCCAAAGACCGTCGACTCATTGTGGATCTCTACAATGAAAATGGCTACCGAGATGCGCGCATTGTTAATGACAGCATCCACCGCAACGAAGAAGGGCAGTTGGTCATTTCCTTCTCCATCGATGAGGGCAACCTCTACCACTACCGTTCTGTCAATTTTTATGGCAACAGCAAATACCCCACTGAAGTCTTGGAAAACATCCTCAAGATTGAAGCGAACGACACCTACGATGCTAAGACGCTAGCCAAGCACATTGGCGGCGACCCCAATGGCGGCGACATCACATCATTGTACCTGAACAGTGGCTACCTCTTCAGCAATGTTATGCCCGTCGAGGTTCGCGTTGAAAATGACTCCATTGATTTGGAAATTCGCATTCGTGAAGGCCGTCAAGCCAGCGTTCGCAAGGTAGTCATCACCGGCAATGACCGAACCAATGACCACGTCATCTACCGAGAAATCCGTACACGTCCTGGTGACTTATTCTCCAAGGCTGATATCCAGCGAACCATTCGTGAGCTTGGCCAGTTGGGCTACTTTGATCCACGCCAAATCAACATCACACCCGTTCCTAATGCCATGACTGGCACCGTGGATTTAGAGTACTCGGTTGTGGAGCAGTCAACCAGTCAGCTTGAACTGCAAGGTGGTTGGGGGGCGAACATGGTGGTCGGAACTGCCGGTTTGAACTTCAACAACTTCTCAGCACGCCAGATCAGGGACAAGTCAGCCTGGCGGCCCTTGCCTTCCGGCGATGGTCAGACCATCAACATCCGGGCGCAAACCAACGGAACCTACTACTCGTCCTACAACTTCAGTTTCACTGAGCCTTGGTTAGGCGGGAAAAAGCCCAATTCGGTGACCTTCTCTGCTTACAAGAACATGATGAACTACAACGGCCAGACAGATTCCACGGCACAAAAGATTGACATCTCTGGCATTGTACTTGGTCAAGGTCTTCGCTTGAAATGGCCCGATGATTATTTCACCCTTTACCACAGCCTAGAGTACCGACGCTTCGATGTCAACAACTACCCATTGGCTGGCTCAACCTTCACCCAAGGTGTGGCCAACTCGGTGGCTTACACACTCAACCTGAAGCGTGACAACCGGGACTTCCCCATCTTCCCTACACAGGGCTCCAGCGTCTCCTTCTCTTTGGAAGCAACACCCCCTGTTTCATTGTTGGATGGTCGGGACTACACCAAACTCTCCAATGAAGATAAATTCAGCTTCATTGAATACCACAAATGGAAATTCTCAGGTGATTTCTACGCGCAGATCGCTAAGAATTTTGTCATCAAATCCTATGGTGAGTTTGGCTTCCTTGGCTCCTACAACGACGATTATGGCTTGCCACCTTTTGAGCGTTTTTACTTGGGCGGTGATGGCATGCAAAATTTTGTGCTCGATGGCCGTGAGGTGATTTCCCTGAGGGGCTATGCGAACAACTCCATCACGCCTGAAAGCGGCGGCGCCCTTTACAACAAGTTCACCACTGAGCTCCGTTACCTGCTTTCACCCAACCCCAACGCGCAAATCTTTGTGCTTGGCTTTGCGGAAGCTGGCAACAACTATGACAGCTTCATCGATTACCGACCCTTTGAACTCAAACGATCAGCTGGCGTTGGCCTGCGGATCTTCATGCCCATGTTTGGCCTGCTAGGGGTGGACATCGGTTATGGCTTTGACAACCTGCCTAACCAGACTGGCGTCTCAGGCTGGCAAACACATTTTGTCCTCGGACAACAATTCTGATCACCATGAAACGCTGCCTTCTTCTGTTGACTTTCATCCTCCCCTCTCTGGTTTTCAGCCAGCGATTGGGCTATGTGGACAGCCAGCAGATCTTGGAAGCCGTGCCTGAATACCGCGAAGCACAAGTGGAGCTCGAGCGACTTTCCAAGCAATGGGAGGGCGAGATTTCCAGCATGCTTGATGACATGGCTGCCCTACAAGGTCAACTCAATGCAGAAAAGGTGCTGCTGACGACGGACATGGTTGCGCAACGTCAAAACTACATCAACGGCATGCAAGACAGCTCAATGACACTGCAGCAAGCCTATTTTGGACCCGAGGGGCTACTCTTTGCCAAGCGATTAGAATTGGTAGCGCCTGTGCAAGCTATGGTGGCTTCTGCCATTGTGGAAGTGGCCAGAAAAAAGAAATTGGACTTCATGTTTGACAAGGGTTCCGGCATTGCTGTCGTCTACGCCCGAGAGTCCAATGATTATTCCCAAGACGTACTCAAACAACTGGGCTACTAGCCTTAACTTTACCCCCTTATGAAAAATACACTTACCACCCTCGCCCTGACAGTTGCCATGATGTCTCCAGCATTTGCACAAAGCGTCATTGCTCACATCAACGTCGACAGCATGCTTGTTGAAATGCCTGAATACCAAGCGGTCATGGCCACCTTGCAAGCTGATCAAGCAAGATTTGAATCTGAGGCAAAGGAGATGAATGCTGAGCTTGAACGCGGTGCACAGGTCCTTCAGGCCAATGCAGGTACATGGACTGAGCTTCGTCAACGCCAGGATCAGCAGCGATTGCAGGACATGTACAACACTATTCAGGAGTACTTGAAGACCGCACAGCAAACGTTGCAAAGCAAGGAAATGGAGCTTGTCACACCCGTGTACGAAAAGCTTCAAGCAGCCATCAACGAGGCAGCCAAGGAGAGCAAGGCCAACTATGTGTTGGATGCATCCAAGAGCAAGGGCATGATCATCTTCGCCAGTGGTGGGTTGAATCTTACCACTGCAGTGAAGGCTAAACTCAGCATGTGATGCACGCAAATGGCCCCATTGGGCTGTTTGATTCTGGTGTGGGCGGCCTGACAGTTGCCAGCGCACTTGCAAAGGCCCTTCCCAGGGAATCCCTCTTGTATTTTGGTGACACCGAGCACCTGCCTTATGGGGACAAGTCCCCTGAGGCCATCAGAGGATTTTCCTTGAAAATTGCCCGTCACTTGGTGGACCAAGGCGCCAAGGCCATTGTCATAGCTTGTAATTCCGCCTCTGCTGTTGCCTTTGATCACCTTCAAGCCCATTTGAACGTGCCCGTTTTCAATGTCATCGATCCCGTGATTGCAGCCATTGAAGCCAGTGGATCCAAAAACATTGCCGTGTGGGGGACTCGGGCCACCATCGATTCTGGCATCTACAGCCAACGCATCGCAGCAGTTTTGCCACAAGCCACCATCCATGCCATGGCAACGCCCTTGCTGGCGCCCGTGATTGAAGCCTCCCCTTTGGATGAAGCTTTGGTGGACGCCACCATCAAGTTTTACATGGCCAACCAGGTTCCCGTGGATCACATGGTGCTTGCCTGCACCCACTACCCACTGGTCACAGATCAAATCAGTGTCAAACTCAACGCATCAACTGTCATGCTCAATGTGCCAAGCATCGTGGCAGCTGCCATTGCATCGGATTTGAAGGGCATGGGCTTGTTGAGCAACCAGAGCAATGCCACCATGCGGTGTGCTGTGAGTGACTACACTGAAAGCTTTGAAGCCATTGCCGCTAAATTCATGGGCAAGGGTGTGCAGTTAACGGAAGAGCGGATCTGGGACTAGCTGTTGCGATAGGCTTCAACCGCCTTGCGAACAGAGCCCATCTTGAGCAACAATGCCTTCGCCTCCTTTTGCTGCAGCTGGGTCGATTCCATCACCATGGCCGTGCCTCGCTCAATGAGTTTCGCATTGCTCAATTGCATATCAACCATTTTGTTGCCCTCCACATGGCCCATTTGAATCATCAAGCTGGAGCTGATCATGTTTAGGATTAGCTTTTGTGCTGTACCCGCTTTCATGCGGGTGCTCCCTGTGATGAATTCTGGCCCCACAATGGCCTCTATGGGGTACGCTGCTGTGGCAGCCACCTTGGAATCAACATTGCAAACGATGGCTCCAGTCACAAGGCCTGCTTCCCTGGCCTGCTTGAGGCCGCCAATGACGTAGGGTGTCCTTCCACTTGCCGCGATGCCAATCAGGCAATCATTAGGCCCAATGCCATGGGCGGTTAAGTCCTGCCAAGCCAATTGATCGTCATCCTCTGCATCTTCCACTGCCTTGCGGATGGCTTGGTCACCCCCGGCCATCAGACCAACAACTACTCCATGGTCAACACCAAAGGTTGGCGGGCACTCTGAGGCATCCACAATGCCTAAACGGCCTGAGGTTCCAGCGCCGATATAAAACAAGCGACCGCCTTTTCTCATGGCCGGCAAGATGGCATCAACCAAGGCCTCAATGGCAGGAATGACAGCCTTCACAGCATGCGCTACTTGCTGATCCTCTCCGTTGATGCCTTCAAGCAATTCTCGGGTGCTTTGCAGCTCCAAATTATGGTGATTCGATGGCGACTCAGTCGTCATGCTTTTGGAAAATTGCAATGAAGTAACCATCCGAATGGGGATGCTCTGGTGACAAACGGAACTCATCCACCAAAGTGAAATCCTCTCCAAAAACTTCCATGAAGCTGGCTACTTGATCCTCATTTTCTGACCGAAGGATGCTGCAGGTTGCATAGACCATGGTGCCACCTGGCTTCAAGGTGCTGTGGTATTTGTGGAGGATGTCCTTCTGAATTTGGATGGTTTTATCCAAATGCTCCGGCTGCAGTTTCCATTTGCTGTCAACATCGCGGCGAATCACCCCACTGCCTGAGCAAGGGACATCCAAAAGCAATTTGTCAGCCCATTCCTGGTGCACGAGCACTGAGGCAGGTCGCTTGATGGACTCCGTGGTGATGATGTCAACGCCATTGCGTTTAGCCCGGCGGCGGCATTCACTCAAAGCTTTGTCGTTGGTGTCCATGGCAAGGATTTCTCCCTGGTTGCCCATGATGGATGCTGCCTGGATGGCCTTGCCTCCAGCGCCACAACAGGCATCAAAAAAACGTTCCCCCGGCTGCAAATCCAAGTGTTGAACAATCAACTGTGATCCGCCATCTTGGATTTCAAAACGGCCCTTTTGGTAGCTTTTCAAATGCATCAACTTGGGTCGATTGGCTAACACCACGGACTCATCAGCTACATCGCTTACTTCACAATCGATGCCTTCCTTGGTCAGGATTTCCACCAAGGACTTGCGGTCTTGCCTAAGCACGTTGTTGCGAAGCACCACAGAAGCTGGCTGATTCAAGGCATGAGCCAATGCGGGCCAATGGTCACCCAACTCATTGCTGGCGCGCTCGTCAAACCACGCTGCGTAGCTCTCAACCACACCCAAGGGCAAGCCTTCGGGAATCTTAGACCCCGTTTCCAGCCAGTTCCAATACGCATCAAAAAGCTCCATGAGATGCTTGCGCTTCATGCTTGGTTCTTGACCCAATATGTGCCATAACAAGCGCCAGTTTCTGATGATTTCATAGCTGTGATTTGCCACAAACTTTCGGTCTCTGGATCCCCATTTCTTGTTCTCTTTCAGGATATGTGGAATCACTTTATCAGCATAGATGTGCTTGCCAAATGTCTGTACCAAGACCTCAATGACGCCTTCAATCAAATTGGGGTATGCTTTCATGATGGTGTGCTGGAATCAATGGGGTTTTGTAATCGGTAAAGGTCGGCATAGAGGCCCTCTTCTTGCATGAGGTCTCGATGCTTACCTGATTGCACCAATTGACCTGCATCCATGACAAGGATTTGGTCAGCTTGATGCACAGCATTCAGGCGCTGGGTGATGATGATGGAGGTCAAGCCCTTCAAACGGCTTTTTAGCCCCGCTAAGAGCTGGGATTCTGTTTCGCTGTCAACAGCACTCAGTGCGTCGTCAAAAACCATCAGTGCTGGCTGCTTCATCATGGCTCGGGCAATACAAATGCGTTGCTTTTGTCCACCAGATAGGGTCACCCCTCGTTCGCCAACCACGGTGTCATAGTTCGTTGTGAATCCCATGATGTCGTCGTGCACGCAGGCCAGTTTTGCTTCCTGTTCAATGGCTTCACGGCTTGCACTAGCGTTGCCAAAGGCAATGTTCTCAGCCACGGTGTCGCTGAACAAGAAACTGTCTTGTGGCACCATGCCAATGGCATGCCTCAAATCATTCAATGGCCATTGCTTGATGTCCAGGCCGTCCATGGCAATCTGTCCCTTGCTGGGATCCATTTGGCGAGTCAGCAAATGGGCCAAGCTGCTTTTACCTGATCCGGTCCGACCCACAATGACCACTGTTTCTCCCGCATTGATGGTGAAGCTGACTTCTTTCAAGGCCTCAATGCCGCTTTCATAGGTCAGTGACACCTTGTCCACCACCAAGGCCCCTTGAATGACTGAAGGTGCTGTGGCATTTGCCTGCGATGCAACACTAGGCTCTGCTTGAAGGAAGTCATTGATGCGTTGCATGGATGCAGCTGCACGTTGCGTGAGGCTAACGACCCAGCCCATGCTGGCAATTGGCCATGTCAAAAGACCGACATAGAAGACAAATTCGGCAATGACACCAGGGGTCAATCGCCCATCAACTACCCCTTGACCACCAACCCATACCGCGATGGCTGTGCTCACGCCAACCAGTAAAAGCATCAAGGGCATGAAAAGGGCATTCACACGGTAAAGCCCTTCATTTCGAGCAAAGGATGCATTGGCACTAATCAAATGGCGCTCAGACTGTCCCTTCTCAAGGGCAAAGGACTTGAGGACTCTGATACCTGAAAAGGTTTCTTGTGCCAAGGTGGAGATGGCAGATTGCTGCGCTTGAACTGCTGTGCTTCGCTGGTTAATCAGCTTGGATACCCGGTAAATACTCCAGACAATCAAGGGCATGGGCGCAAGGGTCATGACACTCAGTTTCACGTCCACTGAGAACATGAAACTCAAAGTCAGCGTCAGGGAAAACAGCATGTTGATGCTGTACATCAAGGCCGGCCCCAGGTACATGCGAACCCGGCTAACATCCTCAGAGATGCGATTCATCAAATCCCCTGTAGAATTTCTGAGGTAAAAAGCCTGATCCAGGCTTTGGTAATGCGCATAGATGTCGTCTTTCAAGTCTGCCTCAATCAGTCGCGACATGACGATGAGGGTCTGCCGCATAAAAAAGGTGAACAGGCCTTTCATGACGCTCATCCCAAGGATGACCATACTGTATATCAGCAAGGCTTTTTTCAATGGCTCTGAGGCCATGCTTCCTGCCAGGCCTATTTCCGTCATGGCCACTGCGACTTCGTCAAAGGCTCGGCGGATGAATACTGCAGGGAAAACAGCAAAGGTGGCGGCCGTTCCCACACAGAAGAACCCTATGGCAAAGCGCCAGCGGTAGCGCCAGAAATAACGATTCAATGTCCATAAAGATTTCACCCTACAAAAGTAGGCTCTGAGCCGAGGCTTTCCCTTCACTTTTCGGTAACTTTGTCTGATGCACACATTGCCAACAGATATTTCAATTGCCGTCATTGGCCTGGGTTACGTGGGGCTCCCACTGGCTCTGGCTTTCAGCAAGCATCAAGCGGTGGTTGGATTTGACATCAACAGGGATCGCGTCAAGGAATTGAACGCTGGCAAAGACAGCACCAAGGAGGCCGACCCCAAGGAACTTCAAGCAGCCCTCAATGGCAATTTATCAGTGTCTGCAGACAAACAAGACTTAGCAGAGGCCAATGTGTACATCGTCACGGTACCAACCCCCATCAATGACCTCAAGGCCCCTGACCTTGGTCCCTTGAAAAACGCCAGTCGGATGATCGGTCAGTTCCTCAACCCCGGGGATGTGGTCATCTATGAGTCTACCACCTACCCTGGCTGCACAGAGGAGGATTGTGTCCCCATCCTTGAGTCAGAAAGCCAGCTCACATTCAACAGCGATTTCTTCTGTGGCTATAGCCCTGAGCGCATCAACCCCGGAGACAAGGTCAACACCCTGGCGAGCATTGTGAAGGTGACTTCAGGATCCACGCCTGAAGCTGCCATTTTTGTGGATGAACTCTACCAAACCATCATCACGGCCGGGACCCATTTGGCACCCAGCATGAAGGTGGCAGAAGCCTCTAAAGCTATTGAAAATGCCCAGCGAGATGTCAACATCTCCTTTGTCAATGAACTGGCCTTGATCTTTGATCGGGTTGGCATTGACACTAGGGATGTGCTAGCTGCTGCAAGCACCAAATGGAACTTTCTTCCCTACAGTCCAGGCTTAGTTGGTGGCCACTGTATTAGCGTAGACCCCTATTACCTGGCTCATAAAGCAAAGAGCCTTGGCTACCATCCTGCTGTCATCCTCAGCGGAAGACGGGTGAATGATTCCATGGGACTATTTGTAGCTAGCAAGGTGGTGAAACTCATCATTGACAAAGGGGGCGTTGTGAAAAACAGCAAGGCATTGATTCTAGGTATCACCTTCAAGGAAAACTGCCCGGATATCCGTAACACCAAGGTGGTTGACATTAGAAAGGAGCTCATCGCTTTTGGTCTAGATGTAGACTGCTACGATCCATGGGCCAACTCCGACGAGGTTCAGCATGAGCTGGGATTCCCCTTGACTGAGACCCTGGAACCCAAGGGTTATGACGCCATTATTCTGGCTGTTTCACATGACCAGTTCTTGACCCTGAAGATGGATGACCTCAAATCCAGCCAATCCGCTGTGGTGTTCGATGCAAAAGGTGTGCTGCCACGGGAGTCAGTGGACGCGAGGCTATAGCATCACAAGGCTGTAGGTTCTATGGCTTGCCTGAAATCCCGATCGTCATCTTTTACAAGGCTGTAAAAAGTCATTTAGCGAATGGTTGCCATTCCATCAGACTAAGTGTCTAGAGACTTTGACCTGTAACAGACAAAATGACACCTAAAAAAAGTCATCGGGCATTTGGTACAGTGATTGACATACAGGGAGCAATTAGCAACCTATAGTTCTATAACATGGGTAAATTATTAAAATCCATTCACTCGCAGCCAATGGCTAAATTAAAAAAGATGATCCTATTTGTAGCAATCATAGCAGTTAGCATCATTGGAGCTGGCGTGTTATTTCTGAATCTGAGTCCTGAGTTCGGCGGCAAAGCCACAGAAGAACAGCAACGTGTTTATTCTGTATCTGATAATTATATAGACGGAAAGTTCATCAACAAGGGAAATGTCACTCTAAACATGAGTTTTAGGGATATCCTTAAAGCCCTCAAGAGGGGTTTTAAATCAAACCCGAATTCTAGACCAAAAAAAGCTATTGAAGTTCAGAAAATTGACTCTCTTAACCTTGTTAATTACCATGCAGAGACAAGGTTCATCTGGTTTGGTCATTCAACGTTTTTGGTTCAAATGAATGATAAAAATATACTCATAGACCCAATGTTTGGGGATGTCCCTGCACCTAACCCAATTTTTGGAGGGCAACGATTTAGCCGAGAATTACCCATTGAAGTAGCAAAACTGCCACAAATTGATGCGGTATTAATTTCCCACGATCATTATGATCATTTAGATTATGGGTCTATTCAAAAACTAAAGGACAAGGTGAAGATGTTTTATACCCCTTTAGGTGTTGGCATTCATTTGCAAGCGTGGGGCGTTGATAAGGATAGAATCATAGAATTGGATTGGTGGCAGGAAACCAAACTTGACGATTTGGTTTTTCGCAGTACCCCCTCACAACATTTCTCAGGGAGAGGATTGTCCGATAGAGATAAAACGCTTTGGTGTTCGTGGATAGTCCAGTCAGAAACTGAGAATATTTTCTTCAGTGGCGATGGCGGCTACGCGCCCCATTTTAAGGCTATTGGAGAGCGGTATGGGCCCTTTGACTTTGCTATGATTGAATGCGGTCAATACAATAAATTGTGGCCTGACGTCCATATGTTTCCTGAAGAAACCGCACAAGCGGGGGTTGATCTGAAATCAAAAATTATCATGCCTATTCATTGGGGAGCATTTAAGCTATCTCAACATTCTTGGACTGACCCCGTTGAGCGCCTTTCTCTAAAAGCTAAAGAATTACAGATTGAATTGGTGACACCCCAAATTGGGGAATCCTATGTTTTGGGGACTTCAGGCCTTGAGTCCTCGGCTTGGTGGAAGGATTGATTTCAAAAATCAATCACCACATGATGTATTCTACTCAACAGAAGAACTCAGTGGCTCATTTACATATTTCAATCTATTCGATGGTATTGTTTTTGACTAATTGAATGCAGAATAAATTTATCCAAACACATTTTTTTT
>TARA_B110000240_G_scaffold194154_1_pt1 | contig 16190 bp, 11 predicted proteins | sample TARA_B110000240 | Tara Oceans TARA_B110000240 (sample SAMEA4397611) | marine metagenome | biome: Polar Biome; feature: [DCM] deep chlorophyll maximum layer (ENVO:01000326); material: water (ENVO:00002006), including particulate matter (ENVO:01000060) such as... | depth 17 m | reverse complement strand
GCGTTTACAAAATCATCAAGCATAGAAATTGAAGTAAAAGACATTTCTTTAGCGGCTAGAATTCTTGCAAATTTTTCTGATTATTTAACGGCTGAGCAAAAAGTTGAGGATGCTCTTGCTATATTAGGAGATTTAGCAAAAAATCCAGAGGCCAACATTATAAAACTGCCAAATATTAGTGCGTCTGTATCACAATTAAAAGGGGCAATTTCTGAATTACAAGCTTTAGGTTACGATTTACCTAATTTTCCTGAAAATGCTAAAACCGATGACGAAAAAAGTCTTTTAACAAGATATAATAAAATTAAAGGTTCGGCTGTAAACCCGGTTTTAAGAGAAGGTAATTCAGACAGAAGAGCACCAAAAGCTATTAAAAACTATGCTCGTAAAAATCCACATTCTATGGGGATTTGGAGTCTGGAGTCTAAAACGCATGTTGCTACAATGACCAATGGAGATTTTTTTCATAACGAAAAATCTTTAACTATAAAAAAACCAACCTCCATAAGCATTCAGTTTATTACAGAAAATGGAACTAAGAAAGTTTTAAAAGAGAATTTCAGCTTATTAGCAGATGAAATTATTGATGCTACTGTCATGAGCAAAAAAGCATTGATTGATTTTTTAGAGGATCAATATAAAGATTCTTTGGATAAAAATGTTTTATTTTCTTTACACATGAAGGGAACCATGATGAAGGTAAGTGATCCTATTATTTTTGGTCATGCAGTTCGAGTATATTTCGCAGATTTATTCAAAAAGCATGGCAAAACGTTTAAGAAAATTGGGGTCAATGTAAATAATGGTTTGGGAAATCTTCTTGGAAAATTAAGTGAGTTACCAAAAGAAAAACGTGATGAAATTAGGCAGGATATCAGATATGCTTTTGATCATGGTCCTGAAATAGCGATGGTAAATTCTGATAAAGGAATTACTAATTTACATGTACCTTCAGATATTATAATAGATGCTTCAATGCCAGCTATGATAAGAACTTCTGGAAAAATGTACAATTCAGACGGAAAACTACAAGACACAAAAGCAATTATTCCTGATAGTTCTTATGCAGGAATTTATGCAGCAACCATAGACTTTTGTAAAAAGAACGGTGCTTTTGACCCTACAACTATGGGCACAGTTCCTAATGTTGGTTTAATGGCTCAAAAAGCAGAAGAATACGGTTCTCATGATAAAACTTTTGAAATTGCAAAAGCTGGAAAAGTAGCGGTAATAGATGCCAACGGAAAAGTTTTAATGGAGCATGCTGTTGAAGAAGGAGATATTTGGAGAATGTGCCAGACTAAAGATTTACCAATTCAAGATTGGATTAAATTAGCAATAACAAGAGCTAGAGCTTCAAACACTCCTGCTGTTTTTTGGTTAGATAAAAAAAGGGCACATGATGCAGAAATCATCAAAAAAATAAATTTATATCTTCCAAATCACGACACTTCCGGATTAGATATCAGTATTTTATCACCTATAAAAGCTACTGAATTCACTTTAGCAAGAATTATAAAAGGTGAAGATACTATTTCTGTTTCGGGAAATGTTTTACGTGATTATTTAACAGATTTATTTCCTATATTAGAGGTTGGTACTTCTGCAAAAATGTTATCAATTGTTCCGTTAATGAATGGTGGTGGTTTGTTTGAAACTGGCGCGGGAGGATCTGCACCAAAGCATGTGCAACAATTTTTAGGAGAAAATCATTTACGTTGGGATTCTTTAGGAGAATTTTTAGCATTAGCGGTTTCTCTAGAACATCTAGGAAACACAAATGATAATGCTAAAGCTCTAGTTTTGGCGGAAACTTTGGATGAAGCTACAGATAAATTTTTAGATAACGATAAATCGCCATCAAGAAAAGTGGGGGAACAAGATAATAGAGGCTCTCATTTCTATTTGGCTTTATACTGGGCACAAGGTTTGGCTAATCAAAATAAAAATATCGAACTAAAAAATGAATTTACTGCCCTAGCAGAAGCTTTGGCTAAAAATGAAGACAAAATAGTTTCTGAATTAAATGAAATTCAAGGAACTGCCTTAAATATAGGAGGTTATTACAAACCAAATGAAGAATTAGCTACAAAAGCAATGAGACCTAATAATATCTTAAACACTCTATTAAGTTAAGCTTTCAATCTAAATTTTCGTAAAACATTAACAAAAAGGGTGCTATTTAGCACTCTTTTTTTGTTAGTTTTGGACTTCAATCAATCTTATCCACTAATGAACAAGAAGCGTATTACTATAATTTCTATAATAGCGTTAATTTTAATTTACTTTACCTACAATTATTTTTCACCTTCTTCCGACGGTGAATTATATCTTACCACCCAGGTAAATAAAGGAGATTTCATTAGTGAGGTAATTACTTCTGGAGAAGCGCAATCTACAAGTCTTAAGAAAATCAACGGTCCGGCTAACCTACGAAAATTTCGACTCAGAGAAATTAAAATTCAAGACTTAATTCCAGAGGGAACAATTGTTAAAAAAGGTGATTATATAGGTAGATTAGACCCATCTGATGTTAATGAACAAATTATTGATGCCCGATTAAATTTAGAAGGAGCAGAAGCTAAATTTACGCAACAACAATTAGACACCACACTTTCTCTAAAACAAGAACGAAATTCTCTGAAAGATATAAGTTTTAATAGGGAAGAGACTAGGCTAGAATTAAAACAATCGATTTACGAACCACCGGCAACTATTAAGAAATTAGAAAATAATTTAGAAAAGTTAGAAAGAGATTTTTTAGAAAAACAGGAGAACTATAAAATTAAAAAAAGACAAGCCAATGCCATAATGGTAGAAGTTAGTAACAAAGTCTTTAAAATTAGAAATGAGTTAAACAACTTACTAAATTTATTAAAATCTTTTACCATCTATTCTAGCGGAAATGGAATGATTACTTATTTTAAAAACTGGGATGGTTCAAAGAAAAAAGTAGGTTCTTCAATTAGTCCTTGGGATCCCACAATTGCAAGCTTACCTGACTTAACAAAAATGGAATCTAAAACATATGCCAATGAAGTTGATATCAGAAAAATTAAAAAAAATTTGACAGTAAAAGTTGGTTTTGATGCTTTTCCTGATATAGAGATGGCTGGAGTGGTAACAGATGTTGCTAATGTTGGTGAAAACAAAAGAGGTTCTGATGTTAAAGTTTTTCAGGTTTCAATAAAGTTAGAGGGCTCTGATAAAAACATTAGACCAGGAATGACGACCTCTAACAAGATTTTAACCTTTGAACAAAAAGATGTTTTAAGCATTCCTTTAGAAGCAATTTTCTCTAAAGATTCTATAACCTACGTGTACAAAAAATCTGGATTTTCAGTCACAAAAAAACAAGTAAAAATTGGTGATTCAAATAATGATTCTGTTATAATTACTGACGGTTTAATGGAAGAAGACGTTGTTTATTTAAATAAACCTGAAGGACTGAATACTGCTCCAATAGTAAAATTAAACTAGTTTTTTATGATTGATAAAATCTATATAGAAAAACTAAAATCTAATTTTAGTGAAGCCGTTCGGGTCATTTTAGCAAATAAAATAAGAACTTTATTAACTTCTTTAGGAATTATTTTTGGAGTTGCGGCCGTAATTACTATGCTGGCGATTGGCAATGGTGCTGAAAAAGAAATATTAGCACAATTAGAATTAGTAGGTGTCAATAATATTGTAATTACTCCAATTCCTGATGATGATGAAAATGGAACAGAAGAAGAGCAAGAGGCTGGTGCTTTAGAGGCCAAAAGGTTCTCCAAAGGTCTAGACATGTTAGATGTTGCTAGCATCACTCAAACAATACCTTCTGTAAAAACCGTAAGTCCAGAAATTATTTTAGAAACCTACGTAATTAAAAAAGGGAGACAAAAGTCTGTAAAATTAATAGGTATTTCTGCTGATTACTTTAGCACTTCAAATATTTCAATAGAAAGTGGTAAGAATTTTTCTGATGCTCAATCAGAAAATGCGCTTCCTGTTTGCATTATTGGTAAAAAAATAGAAAAAAAACTATTTACAGGAGAGAGTGCTATTGGCAAACAGATTAAAGTAAAAGATGTTTGGTTGCAAGTTATTGGTATTATAGAAGAGAAATTTATTTCCGATAATGCCCAAGAAAATTTAGGCATTAGAGACATGAATCTAGATATTTACGTTCCTATACAAACATTTTTGGTTCGGTATAAAGATCGTAAAATTATTAGTGATGAACCTATTGAGAGAGGTGGTAGTATGATTTTTTTTGGCGGAGGAGGACAACAAGGACCTAAAAAGCGAATTGCCAGAGGTAATTATCATCAAATAGATAAATTAGTTGTGCAAGTAGAAAACTCATCACAATTAAATGCAACCGCAGATGTATTGAGTAGAATGCTTAAAAGAAGACATAATGGTATGTTAGATTTTGAAATTTCGATACCTATTCAGCTTTTAAAACAACAACAAAAAACCAAACAAATATTTAATGTTGTGTTGAGTATTATTGCAGGTATTTCGCTACTAATTGGTGGTATTGGTATTATGAATATCATGCTGGCGTCTGTTTTAGAACGTACCAAAGAAATCGGAATTATTAGAGCAATCGGTGCCACACAAGAAGATGTAATTCTTCAGTTTTTAACAGAATCTGTCTTGGTAAGCATTGGAGGCGGAATTATAGGAATTTTTTTAGGCGTTTTTGCCTCCTATATTCTGGAAATAACAACAGGTATTGAAACTATTTTAACGTTAAGTTCAATTCTGCTCTCGTTCTTTGTTGCCACTCTTATTGGATTAATTTTTGGCATTGCACCTGCAAAAGCCGCGGCAAGCAAAAGCCCTATTGAAGCTATTAGACACGAATAACTATGAAAAATATTTTAATTACTTTTTGTTTTTTACTATCGCTTGCTGCGCACAGTCAACAACAAATTACATTAGACCAAGCGATTGAAATTGCTCAAAAAAAATCTCCTGAATACAAAGCTCTTATCAATCAAAACCAAGCCAGTTACTGGAGATATAGAAACTTTAAAGCTAGTTTTTTACCACAATTGCGGTTAGATGCTACCTTACCCTCCTACTCTAACGCTATTAATAGACTGACCAATGATCAAGGTGAAGATATTTTTGTACAAACAAATCAATCTAGATTGCAAGGTGATTTATCCTTAAATCAAAATTTAGCATTTACAGGTGGAACATTATCTTTAAGGTCTCAAGTAGAAAGAGTAGATCTTTTTGCAAATGATGCGACGAGATTTGCTGTCATTCCGTTTTCCATAAATTACCGACAAAATTCTATCTTCTACAACGAATTTAAATGGATTCAAAGAATTGAACCTCTAATTTATGAGGAGGCAAAAAGAGATTTTATTGAAGGCATGGAAGACATTTCTTTAAATACCACTAGAAGATATTTTGCCTTATTAAAAGCGCAAGTTCAATCTAAAATTGCACAATCTAACTTTTCAAATCAAGACACTTTATTTCAAATCAGTAGAGGACGATTTAAAATGGGTAAAATTGCTGAAAACGACTTATTACAAATTGAGTTGTCAGTTCTAAACTCTAAAAATGAGGTTACTACCAACCAAATCGATATCAAAAGAACATCACAAAACTTATCCCGCTATTTGGATTTAGAAACCGAAAACTTATTATTGAATACTCCAAAAGAATTATCAACATTTACTGTTACCGTAGAAAAAGCTTTAGAAGAAGCAAAATCAAACAGAAAAGCAGTTATTGAATTTAGAAGAAGACGTTTACAGGCAGAACAAGATGTAGCAGAAGTGAGAGGTAATAATAGATTGCAACTGCGTTTAGAGGCTAATTTTGGTGTTTCACAACAAGGAGCTGTTTTTAATGATTTATTTCAAGATTATAATCAACAACAAAGTGTATCTGTTTCTGTGGGGATTCCTATTTTAGATTGGGGAGTTTCTAAATCTAGAAGGAAATTGGTTGAAGCTAATAAAGATTTAGTAAACACCAACGTTGAACAAGATGAGCAAGAATTTGAACAAGAGATTTATTTACACACTTTAAACTGGCAAAATCAAAGGAGCTTTTTAGAAATTGCTAAAAAAGCACAAGAAATAGCTCTAAAGAGATACGAGATCACTAAAAAGCGATTTATTTTAGGTAAAATTACGATTACTGATTTAAACATCGCTTTGCAAGAAAAAGACCGAGCTGCCTTAACTTATTTGAATTCTTTAGAGAAATTTTGGACAGATTACTATACTTTAAGAAGGTTAACACTTTATGATTTTATTAAGAATGAAAAAATTGAAGTTGCGGACTTAATTTACGATTAAGCTCTTTTTTTTAACGTTGATTTATCATTTTATAATAGTACTTTTGTTAAACCATTTATTAAATTTATCCCACAAAAAAACATTAATTTGAAAAAAATTTACTTTCTATTTTTATTGTTATCGCTTTCTGCATTTAGCCAAGAAAAATATACAGTCAGTGGTACTGTCTACGATAATAGTAGTAACGAAACTTTGATTGGAGTCTCCGTATATTTTCCAGAACTAAATGCAGGCACAACAACAAACGAATACGGTTTTTATTCCTTAACGATTCCAGAAGGAACTTATAAAATTCAAATTAGTTATTTGGGGTTTTCTACGATTATTGAAACTATAAACCTATCAGAAAAATTAACAAAAAACTTTAATTTAAAGGAAGAAGCAGAAAGTTTAGGTGAAATCATTATCCAAGCAGATATTGAAAAAATTAATATTAGATCTCCTCAAATGAGTGTAAATAAATTAACGTCTGCGTCGATTAAACAAATTCCTGTTGTTTTGGGTGAAGCAGATGTTATAAAGTCGTTAATTTTGTTGCCAGGAGTTACTAGTGCTGGTGAGGGTGCATCTGGCTTTAATGTGAGAGGTGGTGCTGCAGATCAAAATTTAATTTTGTTAGACGAAGCTATTGTCTTTAATTCCTCACATTTATTTGGTTTCTTTTCTGTTTTTAATCCAGATGTTATTAAAGATGTAAAATTATACAAAGGTGGTATTCCTGCTCGTTTTGGCGGAAGATTATCATCGGTTTTAGATATTTATCAAAAAGAAGGAAACAGCAAAGAATTTAATGTTACTGGTGGAATTGGTTTGGTTTCTTCTCGATTGTTAGTAGAAGGCCCTATTGAAAAAGAAAAAAGTTCATTTGTTGTTGCAGGTAGAGCCTCTTATGCGCATTTATTTTTACCACTTTTTGACAATGATAACAAAGCCTATTTTTACGATTTAAATGGTAAATTTAATTACCGTATCGATGAACAAAACAACATATTCTTATCAACTTATTTTGGAAAAGACGTATTTGGCGTTAGCGATAATTTTGTAAATGAATATGGAAATACAGTGGTAAATCTGCGTTGGAATCATCTTTTTTCTGATAAAATATTCTCTAACTTATCTTTAATTTATTCTGATTATTTCTACGGTTTAATTCTAGATTTTGTTGGTTTTGAGTGGGATTCCGGAATTACCAACTATAACTTAAAATACGACTTTAAACATTACTTAAATGATAAATTTAAATTGAGTTACGGCATTAATAATATTTACAACCGATTTAATCCAGGAGAAATTATTCCGAATAGAGCAGATTCCGGAATTCAGTCAGAGAAATTGATTGATAAATATGCGAACGAATTTGCGGCTTATCTCGAAGCTGAACACAAAGTAAATGACAAACTTACCTTACAATATGGTATGCGTTTTAGCAACTTCACGCGTTTAGGCCAAGATGAATTAAACGTTTACGAGAATGACCAACCTGTCCTTTATAACGAAGAATTAAAAAAATATGAATCTGCAGAAGCTATTGGCACAGAATCTTTTCAAAGAAGTGATGTTTTAGCAACTTTTAGTAATTTTGAGCCTAGGTTATCTTTGTCTTATGTTTTAGATGACGATACCTCTATAAAAGCAAGTTATAACAGAATGGCCCAATATTTACACTTGTTGACGAATACCGCCTCTCCGACTCCTTTAGATGTTTGGGCGCCAAGTGGTCGTTTTATAAAACCTCAATTGTTAGATCAATTTGCTATAGGTTATTTTAAATCCATTAAAAATGGAGATTATTCTTTAGAAACAGAAGCATTCTACAAAGACATTCAAAATAGAATCGATTATATTAATGGCGCAAATTTAGTAGCCAATAATGAAATTGAAACTGTTATTTTAAACGGACAGGCAAGAGCTTATGGATTAGAAGTTTTATTCAAAAAAAATACAGGTAGTTTTAAAGGATGGTTCGCATACACTTTATCAAGATCAGAACAACAAACTTTGGGCAGAACTGCTAATGAACCAGGAATAAATCAAGGGGAATGGTACAGTTCTCCTTTTGATAAAACACATGATATTTCTTTAAACGGAAGTTATGAAGTATCTGAAAAATGGACCTTCAATGCCAATTTTTTACTACAAACTGGGCAACCTACAAACTATCCTGTTGGACAATATGAAGTACAAGGTTTAAATGTGCCTATTTTTGACGATAATAGAAGAAACGCAGATAGATTACCTGCTTTTCATAGATTGGATATTTCTGCAACATTAACACCAGAAAAAAATAAAAATAGAAAATGGCAAGGAGAATGGATTTTTGGTCTTTACAACCTTTACGGAAGACAAAATGCAGCTTCTATCAATTTTAGACAGAATAGAGAAACTTTAAGAAACGAAGCAGTTCAAACTTCTATTTTTGGGTTAGTACCCTCTGTAACTTATAATTTTGAATTTTAAGATGCACATAAAAAAGACTTAAGTCAATTACAACATACAAAAAAATGAAAAAAATACTTTTTATAATTTCGTTACTATTTCTCTTTTTTATAGGATGTGAAAAAGTTGTAGACATTGATGTTCCGTCTATTGCACCGAAATTAATCATAGATGCAGCTTTTGAGGTGTACTTTGATGAAACGCCTGTAACTTCAAGTTCTATTGTAAAGTTAAAATTATCTGCTGATTATTTTAATGAAACAATTCCTATAGTTACTGATGCTGTCGTTTTTGTGACGAACCTATCTAACAGCGCAGTTATTGATTTTTCTGACGCAAATGCCGATGGAAGTTATGAATCAGTAACTCCTTTTATTCCGCTTGATGCTGATGAGTATGAACTAACCGTTATTCATGATAATCAAATCTATAAAGGAAGAGCAACTAAAGTAAAATCTACGCCTTTAACAAATGTTGTTCAAGGTGATGAAACTTTATTTTCTGGAGAAGAAACAGAATTAAAAGTAAACTTTACAGACAGAGGACCTGAAGAAAACTTCTATTTGTTTGATTTCACAAATAATCTATTTACCAATATTGAAGATCGTTTTTTTAATGATGTAGATTATAATTTCTCATTCTTTTACGCCGAAGATGAAATTGTTTTACCCGCTGCAGTGACTGTGAAAATGTCTGGAATTTCTAAAGCATACGCTACCTATTTTAGAATTTTAGTAGGACAAAGTGGCCAAAACTCTGGGGGTCCTTTTGAGACTGTTCCTTCTTCTTTGTTGGGCAATATGATCAATACTTCGAATGAAGATAATTTTCCTTTAGGGTATTTCCATATTGCTGAAACAGATACTTTTACATTGGTATTGGTTGAGAAAGAGTAACTTCAAAGAAATATGATGCTATAAATTCCTTGTGCTTCATTTGTTTAAGCATTCATCTTTTTAGTGAGTAATTTTTAAAATTAACTCTAAAGTCTAAAAGCTTTTCGAAACCTAGCAGGAAAACATTAAAAAATCAGTATTTTTGATAGATGGCTTTTATAAAAACTACCGAACAAGATTCTAAATACAATCATCTAGAAATGATGTCTGTATCCTCATTATTAAGAAATATGAATGATGAGGATAAAGCTGTGCCCATAGCTGTAGAAAAATCTTTAGGACAAATAATACAATTAACGGCACAAATTATAGCGAAACTAAAAAATGGTGGAAGACTTTTTTACATTGGAGCAGGAACTTCTGGTAGATTAGGAATTTTAGACGCCTCTGAATGTCCACCAACTTTTGGTGTGTCACACGAGTTAGTGATAGGTTTAATTGCTGGTGGAGATGATGCCATTAGAAAAGCCGTTGAGTATGCTGAAGATTCTAAAACTCAAGGTTGGTTAGATTTACAAGAGCATAAAATATCAAAAAATGATGTTGTTGTTGGTATTGCTGCATCAGGTACAACACCTTATGTAATTGCTGCTTTAGAAAAATGTAATGAAAATGGTATCATTACAGGTGCTATTTCTTGCAATAGAAGCTCTCCGTTATCAAATACTGCTCAATTTCCTATAGAAGTAATTGTAGGTCCCGAATTTGTAACAGGGAGCTCAAGAATGAAAGCAGGAACAGCACAAAAACTAGTACTAAACATGCTTTCTACTGCAACCATGATTCAACTTGGCAAAGTGAAAGGCAATAAAATGGTTGACATGCAACTCTCTAATAACAAATTGGTAGATAGAGGAGAAAAAATGTTAGTTAAAGAATTAGATATCGACCAAGAAAAAGCGAGCGAATTATTACAAAAATTTGGCAGTGTAAGAAGTGTTCTCCTAAATCATAAATCATGAGTACAGACACTAATTTACTAGGCAAAGGTTTGATAAGATTAGGCATTTTAATTTTTTTGTTTATTGCAACTCCTATTACCCTTACAATGGGTTTTAAGGCTTTTGACAGGTATACAGAAGCTCCTAAAGTTTACCTTGCTTATTTAATTTTAGTTGCGGGTTGTGCCCTGTTAATTTACACAATGTTCTTTGCTTTCAGAACATTTGGAGTCCTTCAAAAAGCTATTTTTAATAACAAATAATATCAATTTAACTTTATAATATCATTTAATAAATTGAATTAACTTTTAATTAATTAAAAATAATTAGCATAACTTTCATTTTGGTCTTTATTTTTATTTGATAAATTACTTCTTAAAAATAAATAATGTCGCTTATTGATTTTGTACTATTCATTAAACTACATCTATTAAGTTTTATAATCTATTTTTTAAACTTGTAAAAAGTAACATTAATACAGAGTTATTTTTTTTAGAGCGGCTAATACCTATCTAAATTACTACACACAGAGTCTAAAAATGAAATAATTACTTATTAAAATATTTAATTTTCGTTTTAATTATTTCAAAAACAAATACCTGTAAATCAATATAATAAAAACCAAAAACATGTTATAGCAACCAATGTTTAATTCTTGGCACGCTCTTTGAAATTATTATAATCAAATGCGCAAGTCGAAAAGCAATTAGAGTAGACAAAACCCTTAAACGATATATTATGACAAAAGGTATCTTTATTTTATTAGGATTGTTAATGATGGTTTCTACTGCTGAAGCCAAAACATTCGATAACTCACCAGACAGGTTTAGCATTAATTACGCTTATAATGATGCTGTTAATTTTATGGAAAGAGGAATAGAATTCTTCATTTTCGCAAACGGAGAATTTGATTTTGACGTTCGTTCTAATAATAGAAGTTTAAGAATTCGCAGAAATTTTAATGGCAGAATTAGAAGTATTGGCAGTGTTTACATCAGTTACGATCTTCGAGGAAATGTAACAAGAATTGGAAATATTTCTATGAGATATTTTAGAGGAAGACTTACTAATGTTGGAGATTTAAGAGTACGTTATGATCGATGGGAACTTCCAATTTTTTATGGAAATGTAAGAGATTTTTATTACAATAATGGAGTAAGATTTAATGTTAGTTTTGGTGATGTTTGCGATTATAATGATACTTATTTTTTTAGAAATGATTTTAACAGAAATTACGCTCAATTTAGAGAAGATCGAAACTTCTATTATTATAGAGCAAATCCGAATGCAAGAATTGGAAAGAGAAGTACCATTTTAAAAAGAAGAAAGCCAGCTTCAGTAAATAATAGTAAAATAAAAATAGGATCTAGAAGTTCTAATCAGTCTTACAGGAAATCTGAAAGAAGAGCAACGGTAAAAAGTGAGAGAAGCATTGACTCTAGTGTTGAGAGAGCTGCTAGAAGTTTGAATAAAACCTATAGAAATTCAACTAATAATCCTCAATTAAAGACTGAAAGAAAAACTATCAATAGAAATAATAATAATAATGATACAGTTAAAAGGGATGTTAGAACCTCTAAAAGAACTTATAGCAATTCAGGTAGAAAAGAAATAACAAAGACCGAAAAAAAGTCGAAAAATAGAAATGCAAAAATTAAAAAAGGAAATAACAAAGAAAGAAAAAGAAGAGGATAATTTTGAATATGTATTTTTTTTTAATGAGTATTAAATTGAAACCCCACTTTAAAAAGTGGGGTTTCATCTATACATAAAAAAGAAATTATTCCAGTAAGTTGATTCCTTACTAGATTTTAATATTATTTTGAATTAGTAATGAACAAAAATGTCATTTTTAATAAAAATGAGGATTTTTTTATCGAATTAACTTTTTATACTTAATACGTTTTGGCATTAAATCTCCACCCAAACGTTTCTTCTTATTTACTTCATATTCAGAAAAAGAGCCTTCAAAGAAATACACTTCACTATTACCTTCAAAAGCTAAAATGTGCGTACAAACTCTGTCTAAAAACCATCTATCGTGACTAATTACAACGGCACAACCTGCAAAATTTTCTAAACCTTCTTCTAAAGCACGCAATGTATTAACATCTAAATCATTTGTGGGCTCATCTAATAAAAGAACATTCCCTTCCTCTTTTAAAGTCATTGCTAAATGCAATCTGTTTCTTTCACCTCCAGAAAGAGTGTCTACTTTTTTATTTTGCTCGCTACCAGAAAAGTTAAAACGACTTAAATATGCCCTTGAGTTTACTTGCCTTCCTCCCATCATTACTAAATCCTGTCCATCAGAAAAATTTTCCCAAATTGTTTTTTCAGGATTAATATTTGAATGCGCTTGATCTACATAAGCAATTTTTGCTGTATCACCAACTTTAAAACTTCCTGCATCCGGAATTTCTTCGCCCATAATCATTTTAAAAATAGTTGTTTTACCGGCACCGTTAGGACCAATAATCCCAACAATTCCTGCCTGTGGTAAGTTAAAACCTAAATTTTCGTATAATAGTTTGTCACCAAAAGCTTTAGCAACACCACTAGCTTCAATTACATTGGTTCCTAAACGTGGTCCGTTAGGAATGTATATTTCTAACTTTTCGTCAACTTGTTTTTGATCTTGACTCATTAATTTGTCATAGTTTTTCAAACGCGCTTTTTGCTTCGTTTGACGACCTTTTGCTCCTTGACGAACCCATTCTAACTCTCGTTCCAAAGTTTTTTGACGTTTAGAAGCAGTCTTGCTTTCTTTCGCCATTCTTTGAGATTTCTGGTCTAACCAAGAAGAGTAATTTCCTTTCCAAGGAATTCCCTCTCCTCTATCTAACTCTAAAATCCAACCCGCGACATTATCTAAGAAATATCTATCATGTGTAACGGCAATTACAGTTCCTTTATATTGTGCTAAATGATGCTCTAACCAATGCACCGATTCCGCATCTAAATGGTTTGTTGGCTCATCTAATAATAAAATTTCTGGCTCTTGTAATAATAATCTACATAAAGCAACACGTCTTTTTTCTCCTCCAGAAAGTACCCCAATTTTCTTATCAGAATCTGGAGTTCTTAAAGCATCCATTGCAATTTCTAGTTTGGTATCTAATTCCCAAGCGTTTGCAGCATCAATTTTATCTTGTAATTCTGCTTGTTGGTTCATTAGTTTTTCCATCTTGTCGGAATCAGAGTAGACTTCTTCCAAACCAAACATATCATTGATTTTGTTGTATTCATCTAAAATTGCAACTGTTTCTGCAACCCCTTCTTTTACAATTTCTAAAACCGTTTTTTCAGGATCTAATTGCGGTTCTTGCTCTAGATAACCTACATTATAACCTGGAGAAAAAGTTACATCTCCTTGAAAATTTTTTTCCGCTCCTGCAATAATTTTTAATAAAGTTGATTTTCCTGATCCATTTAAACCAAGAATTCCAATTTTTGCACCATAAAAAAAACTTAAATAAATATCTTTTAAAACTTGCTTCCCTGTCGATTGATAGGTTTTTGAAAGCTTGTTCATCGAAAAGATTACTTTCTTATCATCACTCATTACTCTTATTTTTTATAAAAATTATATTGAAATCCACATCTAAAAAAGGGTGAAAATACTTTACACCCTTCCTTTTAAAGCGTTAAAAACCCAGGCTATGCAGAAAAACCCGATTCCTACGGTTGCGAAACCCCAACCGGCAACGTCTTTGTATCGATAAGCCCCCATTAAGATTAATACAACGCCCATTGCTATCATTAAAAATGTAGCCCATGCAAGAACTGTATTTTTATTCATTCCCATATTCATTAATTAGTTAATTGAACGACAAATATCGTTATTTATATGGTACTGTCAAATTATAGATTTGATAAAAGGCCTTTAATCGTTATTGTTTAAAAACAATTAAATATTTAGTTTTTTGCAAGTTTTCGCAAAGCCACCCATTGTTTCATTTTTTCTCTAGAATCACAAGCAGGATAACCAACAACTGTTTTGCCTGCAGGTACATCGCTGATAACACCGGAACCTGCGCCTACTTTAGCACCGGAATGTATGGTAACATGATCTTTTATCGAAGCACTTCCGCCAATCATAACACCATCTCCAAGAGTCACAGAACCTGCTAACCCGCTATTTCCTGCCATTATACAAAATCTTCCTAACACAGAATTATGACCTATTTGCACTAAATTATCAATCTTACAACCATCTCCTAAAATAGTTGAGCTAAATTTTCCACGATCAATGCATGAATTGGCACCAACCTCTACACCGTTTCCTATAACAACGTTGCCAATATGTTTTATTTTCACTAAACCTCTGCCATCACTACTTGGTCTGTAACCAAAACCATCTGCTCCAATACTTACATTTGAATGAAAAATACAATGAGTTCCAATTATACTGCGCTCTCTAATCACGGTTCCAGACCAAACAACAGTCTCATTTCCAATTGTACTATCATCAAAAACACAAACATTTGGATAGATGATTACATTTTCTCCTAAAGTAACATCCTTACCGATATAAGAATTTGCACCAATTTTACAACCACTTCCTAATATTGCAGTTTTGTCTACAACTGCAGTAGGATGAATATCTGTTTCAAAATAAGGAGATTCTGGCTCAAAAACATCTAATAAGATTGCCATTGCTAAATCAGGGTTTTTGACTTTTATAAATGCCTTTCCGTCTTCTGGAAGGATTTTTATTCCTTCGTAAACAATGGCTAAACTTGCGTTTGAATTCTCCCACAAGCGAGCATATTTAGAATTTCCTATAATAGTAACATTCCCTTTTAATGCATTTTCAATTTGTTCTGGTGCAAATATTTGGTCTTTACAATTTCCAATAAGTTCACCACTAACAAGTGATTTAATTTCTTCAACTGAAAATGATTTCATAAATAGATTTTATATGTTTTGTTAAAAGTACAGCTTAATTTATAACTTGAATTTAAGAATGATAAAAATTTACAACGAAATAGAAAGCACTATAATTCAGCAGCTAATCTTGCTCCTTGATCAATAGCTCTCTTTGCGTCTAATTCTGATGCAAAATCTGCACCACCAATTACATGAACTTTTTTATTTGCATCTAATAAAGGCTGGTATAGCTCTTTAAAAGGCGTCTGACCAGCGCAAATAACAACATGATCTACTGCTAGTATTTTGGCTTCTTCATTTTGCATATAATGCAATCCTTGATCGTCTATTTTTGTGTAAGAAACCTCACCAATAAACTGCACGTTCTTTTTCTTTAAACCAGATCGATGAATCCAACCTGTAGTTTTACCAAGATTACCACCAAACTTTCCTTTACTCCTCTTAAACATAAAGATTTCTCTTGCTGATGGATGAAACTCTGGTTTTATTCCTTCAGTTCCGCTTCTAGCTTTTAAAGATTTATCAATTCCCCATTCTTTTAGCCAAACATCAATATTTAATGTTGATGATTCTCCTTCCTGAGATAAATATTCTGAAACGTCGAAACCAATTCCGCCTGCTCCAATAACAGCCACTCTTTTACCAACTGGCTTTTTATGTTTTAAAACATCAATATAACTCAAGACTTTTGGATGCTCAATTCCTTC
>TARA_B110000240_G_scaffold198310_1_pt1 | contig 16194 bp, 16 predicted proteins | sample TARA_B110000240 | Tara Oceans TARA_B110000240 (sample SAMEA4397611) | marine metagenome | biome: Polar Biome; feature: [DCM] deep chlorophyll maximum layer (ENVO:01000326); material: water (ENVO:00002006), including particulate matter (ENVO:01000060) such as... | depth 17 m | reverse complement strand
AGAGGAAGCCTTCAATGAAAAGATGCAAGGGAAACGATATGAGGGGGAGCTGGGAATGAGTCGACACGATGCCGCCGCGCTAGGCGTTGGTGAAGAAATTTCGACCGGGACGGGGGAGCTGCTCTGTTGGCTCTCCTGCGGCGTCGCCGTTGTGACGCTAAATAAGCCAGAGAAGAAAAATGCCTTAGGCGATATTCTGACCCCAGCGCTACGGGCTGTGTTGCTGATTTTAGAGGCGGATGATCGCGTCCGTTGCGTGATGTTGACCGGTGCCGGCAACGCGTTCTGTGCGGGCGGCGATGTTTCACAAATGGGCGGTGGCTCGCAACCTCAAGAAAGCGACCGAGTCGCAGCTTTGACCGAAAAGCAAATGACGCTGACCCATCGTCTCTACCACTTAAAAAAAATCACCATTGCGGCGCTGCCGGGCGCGGCGGCGGGCGCGGGCTTGTCGATCGCGTTAGCGTGCGACCTGCGACTTGGGTCCAGCAATGCATTTATTACCACGGCCTTCCGGAACATCGGGCTGTCTGGTGATTATGGCGCCAGTTGGTTTCTGACGCGGTTGGTTGGCCTGGGTCAGGCCAAAGCCCTGTTTTATAGCGGGGACCGAGTGGATGCCTTAACCTGTCAAAGGCTCGGCATCTTCAATGAAGTGTTCCCCGATGAAACCTTTCGCAGTGACAGCTTTGCTTTTGCCAAGCGCATCGCAGATGGCCCCGTGCACGCTTTGAGCCTGATGAAACTTAATTTGCAGACGGGACTCGAGCAGGGGCTCCCCGAAAGTTTGGCGCTCGAAGCCAAACATCTCATCGCATGTTCTGGGACGGACGAGTCGCGAGAAGCCATTCAAGCGTTTATGCAAAAGCGTCCCCCGGTTTTTCAGGCATCAGCTGGTGAGGATGATTGAGGCGGGTAGACAACGCCAGCGGACTCGAGCCCCGTTGAACGACGTTCGGATTTTTTTGGGTATTGGCGGCTGATATTTGATGCGAGCTGTCAGTACGAAATAACAACAATGACGAGGAGAAGTTGCAGATGACCAATAATGTGGCGATCGTGAGGGATTTTATTGAGGCGTGGCAGCGTTTGGACCCGGTTGAATTGGCGTCTTATTTTCACGAGTCAGGTTGCTATCACAACATGCCGGCCAAGGCCGTGACCGGTCGCGAGGCAGTCCAGCAATTCATCACCGGGTTTATCAAACCTTGGACCCACACCGACTGGGAAATTTTGAGTTTGGTCGGTGAGGGCGATATCGTGGTTTGCGAACGGCTTGACCGAACCAAGACTAAAAATGGCGATGTGGACTTACCCTGCTGCGGGGTCTTCATGATGGAAGACGGGAAAATAAAACTTTGGCGAGACTACTTCGACATGGGGACGTATATCTCCGCGATGTCGGGCTAGACCCGACTGGGTCCGGCCCAGCGGGCCTGACGCGCACTGATCTGACCGCCCGCCCAGACCAAGAAACCGCGGCGCAATTGGACAGCGGCGCGGTCTTTTAATACCGGTTCCGATTATATTCTGGCATTAGCGATGGGCGAGCCCGTGGTTACAGGGCATAATGCGCGCCCAAGCGCGATGGGTTCAGCGTGGAATCGCCCGAAAATCATGATGACTGGAAAAACTGAATCGATGAACACGTTGTTTCGTATTATCCGTTGGCCGCTGGGTCAAGCGGTGATCTTTATTGACTGGATTACGCGTCCTCGAATACTGGAACGCTCGCCCGCGCGGCGCGCTGAACTCGACGCTCTGACCTCGGGTTTGAAGCTGTACCAGTTCAAACAGTGCCCCTTCTGCGTTAAGACTCGGCGAACCATTCGGCGCCTGGGATTGAACATAGAACTGCGTGACGCGCGTAACGATGCGACTTGGAACCAGGAATTGATTCAGCAAGGCGGTCGCTATCAGGTGCCTTGCCTGCGGTTAGTCAGCGATGATGGCTCAAGTCAATGGCTATACGAGTCCAAAGAGATTATCAATTACCTGAATCAACATTTTAGCTGAGGTCAGTCTTAGGTTGGTCGCTCAGCTTATGGGTGGCCTGCTGCTTTTAATCGTTCAGGCGTTTAACCGGCACTTCAATTGAAGAAGCCCGCGATTCACTGTGTTTGTCGCTCAGGCTAGGCTAAAAAATGGATCAACGACATTATCGAGTGGTCATTGCCTACAAAGGTAGCCATTACTTTGGCTGGCAGTATTTAGGCGATGGCGGCGACAAGCCTACGGTTCAGTTTGAAGTGCTGCAAGCTCTCCGAAAGATCAGCAAATACGCAGCGTGTGTTGTTGCCGGTGCGAGCCGAACGGATGCGGGCGTGCATGCCTTAGGCCAAGTTGCCAAGTTATCCACGGCATTACAGATCGATCCGGACAAACTCAAGCTTGGCCTGAACTCGCTGTTACCCAAGGACATTCGAATTCTGGAATGCAAAACCTGCGGTGTGGGTTTTAATCCGAACAAGCAAGCGATGAGTAAAACTTACCGCTATTTTTTTACCGTTGATGACCTGTGTGCGCCAGTGCTAGGGGATCTTGTAGGCCATGTGCCGTTGGTGGATGCGAGCGACCCTGAAGGGCCCTTAGAGCGCATGCAGTCTGCGGGTCAGTTGTTTATTGGTGAGCATGACTTTGCTGGTTTTTCAGTAAGGGATACCAGCGGGAAATCCTCGATCCGTTCGATTTTAAGCCTCGAATTAATAAAAGCGGCCCGTTCTGAATTTGGGTCTGAAGTCTATTATTTTGAGATAAAAGGCTCTGGGTTCTTAAAGTACATGGTTCGTTACATCGTGGGGAGTTTGTTCGAGGTCGGCAGATTGAAAATTGATGCGGCGGCAATTGAAGCCGCCCTCATTGCGCCGAATCACGATAAGCTGAGTCCCAAGGCAAAGGCGAAAGGGCTACATTTAATTAAAATTGATTATGAGTCGTAGCGCGTTCATCACGCGCATCATCGTATTGCCTCATGGTGAGGTTGCCGCCTACTCTCCGATGAAATTTGCTTTGCGTTTTTCTAAGAACGCATGAAGGCCCTCTTGACCATCCTTGGTCATTGCGCAATCAGCAATGGCGCGGGTTTCAAGTTCCATCTGGGTTTCTAAACCGTTGTTAAAGCTATCATTCAATAAGGCTTTTACAGCGCCATAGGCCAATGTTGGGCCCTGACGGAAGGTCTGTAGTAATTGATGAACGGTCTGGTCTAGGGTTTCAGCCGGCACAGCTTGATTGATGACGCCCCAGTCAGCTGCTTCTCGAGCAGTGAGGATTCGATTCGTGAGCATCAGTTCTCTTGCCCGGCGGTCGCCAATTCTTCGAGGTAGAAAGTAGGTGGAACTGCCATCGGGAGACAATCCGCCGTTGGTATAGGCCATTGTGAATTTTGCAGTTTCAGAGGCAATACTGATATCTGCGGCAATGGCAAGGCTAAAGCCAGCGCCGGCGGCAGTACCTTGGATGGCCGCGACGACGGGTGCCTTAAGGCGGGTGAGTCGGCTGATGCCAAGATGCAAATCGCCTGCCATTTCTCGGATCAAGGCGCCGACGCCGGGACCGGCCCCCGCAAATTCGCTGATATCGCCGCCCGCACAAAAAAGTTTCCCCTCGGAATTGATCAAAACAGCCCGAAGACCTGGATGCTCCTCGCATTGAATGGCGGCCAGATTGAGTTCTCTTGCCATAACCGGGTTCATGGCATTCGCCGCTTCCGGTCGTGACAAGGTGATGGTCGCAACATCATCGATGATCGAAAATTTGATAGTAGTGTAGCTTTGTGTCATCACGGCTCCGCCCAAAATTAATGACTTTCACCTTACAACAGATCTTAAAAATTCACGAGCCAAGCCCCAGGCGATTGATGTTGATTTTGGGTTAGATTGTGTAGACTCATGAGCAATCTTGAAAGGAATTTAATGATGAGTGAAGTCCTCAAAACGCCTTTAAGGCCGGATCCAGATACCGCGGCATTGAACGAAATGGATCTCATGCTGCCAGACCTTTTTCATGATGATTATCATGTCAAAGTGTTTGAACGGCTGCGCGCAGAAGACCCGGTTTACCGTCAAGAGGTCGAAGAGATTGGCACGGTTTGGAATGTCACGAAGTATCAAGACATTATGGCGGTCGACACGGATCACGACAGCTTCTCATCGGAAGGCTCCATCGTTGTGACCGATCAAGAGGAAGATTTCCCACTACCCATGTTCATCGCGATGGACCCGCCTCGGCACGACCAACAGCGCCGAGAAGTTAATGTGGCCGTTGCGCCAAGAAATCTTGCGGTGATGGAGGGCACCATTCGAGGCCGGGTTCGGAAAATTTTAGAAGACCTACCCGTGGGTGAAACCTTTAATTGGGTCGATTTGGTCTCGATTGAATTAACCACCCAAATGCTCGCGACCCTGTTCGATTTTCCGTTTGAAGATCGGCGAAAATTAACGCGGTGGAGTGATGTTGCAACAGCCGATGATACGTCTGGCATTGTCGACAGCGAAGAGCAACGGCGCGAAGAGTTGGGAGAATGCTTGGCTTATTTTACCGAGCTTTGGAATCAGCGAGTGAATCAGCCCCCGGCTGGCGATTTGGTTTCGATGCTTGCCCACGGTGAGTCCACAAAAAATATGGGGCCAATGGAATATCTTGGGAATCTGATTCTGTTGATTGTTGGCGGCAATGACACCACTCGAAATTCTATTTCGGGCGGTGTTCGGTTTCTGAACCAGTTCCCTGACGAATATCAAAAACTCAAGGCCAACCCGGGTCTGATCCCCAATATGGTGCCCGAGATTATTCGCTACCAGACGCCGCTTGCCTACATGCGACGCACAGCAACCCGGGACGTTCAATTAGGCGACAAGCTGATCCCTGAAGGTGATCGAGTGCTGATGTGGTACGTTTCCGGTAACCGCGATAGCAGTATGATCGATCAGGCAGATCGGTTTTGGATTGACCGGCCAAAAGCGCGTCAACAGCTGAGTTTTGGCTTTGGCATTCATCGTTGTATGGGCAATCGATTGGCCGAGATGCAGCTTCGGGTGCTCTGGGAAGAAATCTCAAATGTTTTTGAGCGCGTGGAAGTGGTCGGCGAGCCGACCTATGTTAATTCAAACTTTGTGAAGGGTTACTCGGATTTGCCGGTGATCGTGCATCGGAAATAATGAGCATACCGCGCGCCTTGGCGAAAGGGGCTCAGGGTTTTGATCGAACCCACTAAAAGCGATGAGGGCGGCATGCGCCAATGACACACAATGGCAGCTATTGGTTCGATAGTCTTGATGAGCAGATTGTTCAGGCATCGCTGAAACCATTGCCCGCTGAGGTGGACGTTGTGATCATCGGGGGTGGCTATACCGGCCTGTGGAGTGCCTATTACCTAAGCGTGCTCAGCCCCGACTTAAAAGTTGCCGTCCTAGAGGCAGAGACCTTTGGTTTTGGCGCCAGCGGTCGTAACGGCGGCTGGTGTATGGGGATGGCCCATGGCATTGAGCCGCTGCTGGCTCGGCCGCAAAGCCAGGCGTCTGGCGTGCAATTGATGCGCGCCATGCAAGCGACGGTGGATGAAATTGGTCAGGTTACGACCGCGCTCGGCATTGATTGCCATTTTAAGAAGGGCGGTAACCTAACGGTTGCAACCCAGGCCTTTCAAGTGGCGCAGTTGCAAACAGAAATACAGCATTTACATCAGGTGGGTTTTTCTGAACAAGACTATACCTGGTTGCCGGCAGCTGAGTCCCAGCAAAGGGTTAATCTGCATCAGAACTATGGCGCCCTATATACCCCTCACTGCGCGGCCATTCATCCAGCCCGATTGGTTCGCGGCTTGGCCAAGGTCTTATCAGCCCGTGGCGTTGACTGTTTGGCGTCGACTCGGGTACTCGAATTTAAGCCGGGGGCTGTGGTCACAGATCGCGGTACGGTTCGCGCAAAGACCATTTTGCGTGCGACCGAAGGTTACACCGGATCGATAAAAGGTCAGGGCCGGCGGGTGCTACCGATTTATTCCATGATGGTCGCGACCGAGCCTTTGCCGAGTTCGGTTTGGCAGCACATTGGTCTATCCAATCGGGAAACCTTTGGTGACCCTAGGCGGGTTGTGATCTATGGACAGCGAACTCACGATGATCGACTCGCCTTTGGAGGCCGAGCCGGCTATTTCTATGGCTCTAAAATCAAACAACACATTGCGCTGAATGATCCTGGACCCCAAGCGGTGGCCGCAACGCTCCGACAACTGTTCCCGATCCTCAGTGACTATAAAATAACCCACGGCTGGGGCGGTCCATTGGGCGTGAACCGGCATTGGCGACCGACTGTGACCTTTGATGCGGCAACGGGTATTGGCGCAGCCGGTGGATACGTCGGGGAAGGCGTTGCGGCGTCCAACTTGGCCGCTCGAATGCTGGTTGATCTGGTCCTAAAACGAGACACCAAGATCACACAATTGCCCTGGGTCAACGACCATGCCAGACGTTGGGAGGTTGAGCCGCTTCGGTATATTGGCGCGAAAACCCTACAGTTTTGTGCGGAACGTGCGGATGCGCAAGAAATACGGTTTGGTAGACCCGCAGGCCTTTGGTCTAAGCTATTTAATGCGGTTGTCGATTAGAGCGGTGTCGCGGGTTCGTCAGAAATAATCGATGACCATTTTGTTACCAAAAAAACCGACTATAGAAACGGAGTGCAACCCATGCTGGATTTACATTATTGGCCAACGCCAAATGGCAAAAAGGTCACCATACAGCTCGAAGAATGCGGGCTCGATTATCAAGTCATTCCGTGCAATATCGGTAAAGGGGATCAATTCACCGATTCGTTTTTGGGGATTAATCCAAACAATCGTATGCCGGCACTGGTTGATCATGCGCCCGAGGATGGTTTAGGGCCGTTAAGCGTTTTTGAGTCGGGCGCAATGATGCTATATCTGGCGGAAAAAACGGGGCAGTTTATGCCCAAGGATTCGCGTGGAAAGTTTTCCGTTGTGCAGTGGGTCATGTGGCAAATGGCGAATCAAGGACCGAAAACGGGTGAATGCGGCCATTTCAGGCGCTTAGGCGATAGTGAGGGCGACCAGGGTTATGCCGTAACCCGCTTTACGGATGAGGTTAATCGGTTCTATGGGGTATTGAACAACCAGTTGTATCGGCAGCCCTATCTATGCGGCGATGACTACACCATCGCTGATATGATCTGTTATCCCTGGTGCGTTAACTGGGCAGGTCAGGGCCAAGACATTAACGACTTCAAATACTTCAAACGTTGGTTTGCGGCGCTGTCAGAGCGCCCCGCGGTGCAACGCGGCATGGCGGTTGGCGAGGGGCTGCGTAACGACCCCGCCGCACTGTCAAGTGATGAGCGCGCCGCGCTCAAGGCGATGCTGTATAACCAGCGCGCGCGAGCTGCCCCCGAGGCTGGTGGTCTACTGTAAGGCTTATTCGAACGTTGGCTCTGACCACCAAGGGAAATACTCGGGCATGTCGCTCGAGACTTTGCCTGGGAAAACCGGTGGCCGTTTCTCGAGGAAAGACTCGACACCCTCGATGGCATCGGCTGACTTACCGCGATGATAGATGCCGCGCGAATCAATCTTATGGGCTTGCATGGGATGGTCTGCCCCCAGCATCTTCCACATCATGTGCCGGATCAACGCGACCGATACCGGTGACGTTGACTCGGCAAACTCGTGAGCAAGATCAACGGCTGCGGGCAATAAATCTGCAGGCTTGTGAACGCTCCGTACGAGCCCACCCTGCAGCGCCTCCTCGGCATTGAACACCCGACCGGAAAAGGTCCATTCCAGCGCTTGTTGAATGCCGACTATTTTGGGTAGAAACCAACTTGAACACGCTTCCGGCACGACCGCACGCTTTGAAAATACGAAGCCATAGCGCGCGTTTTCGGAGGCAAGACGGACATCCATTGCGCATTGCATGGTGGCGCCAACGCCGACCGCCGGACCATTACAGGCCGAAATAATCGGCTTTAACGACTCAAAAATGCGGAGTGTTAGAACGCCGCCGCCGTCTCGCTTTAAGCCACCTTCTCGACCTGGGGCGTCATTATTGAAGGTGTTACCACCGCTAGAGAGGTCCGCGCCCGCGCAGAAGCCGCGCCCAGCCCCCGTGAAGATGATGGCTCTGACATCATCATCGGCATCAGCAGCATCGAGCGCTGAGATGATCTCCGCTTGCATTAATGCCGTGTAGGCATTGAGTTTGTCCGGGCGGTTTAACGTAATGGTCAATACCGGGCCGTTTTTTTCGTAGAGAATTTGTTCGAAATCCATATTGTTTCCTAGCTGTAGTGTTGAATGAAGTCGGTAAAGAGTGCCCGTTGAGCATGGGAGCCGCCAATTGCGTGCAGTTCAGGCTGCAGGGTCATCAGCAGATCGACCCCGCGTTTTTCTTGGCCATGGGTGAGGTCGATGAGGGCTCTAGCCGTTTCTAATCCGACGGCGCTGCAAACCCTGCCCTGTTCCTCGGGCTGTTGTGCCCACCGGGTGAGGTTGTTTAGGGCCGCCTCGACGGCCTCTTGATCACCATTTTTGACCGCGACCATCACGTAATGCAGCGCGATGAAGACCAATTCTTGATCCTTTGCGCGATGGTAATAGGGGGTGAGGGCTGTCCATCGATCGCCGAGGTCTAGGCCCTTCATTTCAAGGCGCCAGAGCAAGCTCGCGGCATTGCAGACATCGAGATAAAAGTCGTCACGAAGACAGTCGATAAGGGTCTCATCATAAAGCGCTAAGGCTTGCGCTGCCTGATTGCGATCCAGCAGCATGAGTGCCTTATGCCAAATCAGATGGTTTGAGAAATTGTTGGTGTGGGTCCAGCTTGGAAGGCAGTCATCGATCCAGGCAATGCCAGCATCAAAATCTGATTGCATATGATGGACGTGGGCCACGGCATGGGCCGCCCACATATCCAAGGGTTCTGCCGTGACCGCGGCCTGGCCGTAATCGAGCGCTTGAGCATAGTGACCGCATTCCTCATGGCCAAAGGCCAGCATGCCAACGACAAAGCTTCGCCAAGGATGATCCTCCGGCCAGTGCGGTAGGCTCTCCTGGATGGCGCCGAGCATGCCTTGCGCATCGCCGCGATAAAAGTGTAGATGGTTTGCGGCTTTGAGCGCGATGAGATCGGTCGGGTGTTCGGTGAGTATCTCACCCAAGATGGCACTGGCCTTGCGGGTGTCATCACGCCGCCAAGCTTTTAATGCGGCCAGGTGCGCCTGTTCTCGAGGATTACTCGCTGCCTGCTCAGCCGCTTGAATCGTCTGATCGATGGGTGGAATAAATCGCGGATCACTCGCCATTTTCAGCTGGTAGCCTCGAAACAGATGCCCCATTGCGAAAGCTGGATCATTGGCTTGGACCACTTCCAAGATCGATAGGGTCTCTGTGCTGTATCGAAGATATTGATGAATCACTTTATCAAAAGCACCGAGGGTGCTTGGGTCATTGCTCGAGCAAGGCATAAATTGATTAATGATGGCCATGTTATTGTCCGTAACGTTGGTGTTGCTGCGCTAAATACTGTGTTTCTTCGACGGTATTGTGCCGGTTAAGGCTTTGATTACGGTGCGGAAAGCGGCCGAAGCGTTCAATGATTAAAGCGTGCTCTTCAAAAGACTTCAAGAAGCGCTGAAAGACGGGCTTCCAGACTGGCGGAACGTGACGTATCAGGGCGTCGAGCGCCGCAATACCGAGTCGTTGCGCAGCTCGATTTTCTGCATGGTGATAGGGGTGCAGGGCAAAGAGGTGTTCGATCGGATGCAGCTCGCTCGCCCTGTTTGCGACGCGTAATCGGTGGCTGAGGTTCAGAGCTTTTGAATCGAAAGCAAAGGCCTTTGGCGTGCCACGATACAGGTGCCTGGAAAACTGATCCAGCAGAATAATCCGGGCCAGTATTGCTCGGTCGGTGAGCGCGTCAACCCACGCCTCAGTGGCGGCTGAGGCGTGCGCCGTTTTAAACTGCGCTTGAATGTGTCGATCGAGGGCTGCGCCACCCCGATACCAGCGCTGCTTCGCTTGAGAGATCGATTCAGGCTGATCACAGCAATCCTCGAACCAAAAGGCCAAGATGGCATCGGTATCAATCGATTTCGTAGCCAACCTCACCGTCCTTGAGGCCAAGGTAGGGCCTTAAATAATGTACGCAAAGGTACAGCGGAATGGTGTCCAGCAAGGCAACGGTGAGTTTAAACAGATAGTTCCCCGTCATAAGGCTAACCATCGTGGCAAGGCTCATCGCGCCGGCCAGGAACTGGGCACCAAACGTCACGGCAACGACCATAAACGAATCGACCCCCTGGCTGATCACCGTACTGCCATTGTTGCGCAGCCAAAGATGTTTGCCTTGGGTTAGATTTTTCCAAAAATGAAACAGAAAAACATCGCAATATTGCGCTGCAAAATACGCCAACATGGAGGCCAGTACCGCGCCAGAGGTGGTCGCATAGAGCAGGCTAAAGAGTTCAATTTCGCCGCTCACAGACTCGCCATTGGGTAGGCCAACCGGTTCAGCGAGCATGAGGGTTTGCCAAGGGGCCTGGATCATTGCGGCCGGTAGGGCATTGCCCAGCCACATGAACCCAAGAATAAAAATGTTCAGGCATAGACCAAAGGTCACTAAAAAGTTCGCTCGGCGCTTGCCGTAAAGCTCACTCACCAAGTCGGTACACAGAAAAGTGATGGGGTACGGCAAGACGCCAACAGCCAGTGTCCAAGGCCCAAGTTCTATGAAACGGGTTATCCCGAGCAGGTTGAGCATGGTCATGGCGCATAAGAAAATCCCAGATAGGATTAGAAATACGCGCTCGCGACGTATTAAAAACGTGGTCTTAGATGGCTGCATACTCACGACCTCCTCAAAGGCTCACGATAAATTAGGATTCGATTTGACCCAAATTGCCGTGGAGTACGGCGCCGTTAATAATTGGGTTTTCTGCTGAAAAAAACAACAGTTCAGCGACCTCTGTTGGCTCAATCAATCGGCCAAAAGCGCTGCCCCCGGCGATGCTGGTCAAAACAGTTGGATCTTCACCAACATGGGCTCGAAGCATCTCAGTATCGGTAAATCCGGGGCAGATACAGGCGGTGTGGATCCCTGTGCCGGCAAGGTCTTGGCAGGTCGCGCGCATCATACCCAGCATGGCGTGCTTGCTGGTGACGTAGGTAAATGAATTAGCGACTGCTTTTTCGGACAGGGTCGAGCCGACATAAAGAATGGCGCAACCCGAAGACATCAGCGGTAAAAAAACCCGATTTAGCCGCTGCGGGGCCGTCACGTTGAGTGCCAATATATTACTGAGCGCCTCGCCGCTGGTTTCTTGGATGGACCCAGAGGTCAGTCGAGCCGCATTGTGGATCAGAATTAATTTCTCCCCAGTCTCGATTTGGGGTAAGACGCCGGCGGTGATGGTCGCTTCAAAATCATTGGTAGATAAATCAATCGCGATATCCGTAATACCCGGCGTCTGGGCGGCGGATCTCGATAGATTAAAGACCCGATACCCCGCCGCATGAAATCTGAGGGCGGTGGCGTGGCCGATGCCTTTGCTCGCGCCGGTAATAACAACGGTGTTCATTCAGCGCTCCATTGTGCGCACCCATCCTGTCCTGGACTGGATGACACTTTAACGGTGATCTCTGTGAGTCCATGGGCCATGATTTCTGGAACTTGAAGAATCTTCTCTAAAAAATAATGGGAAAATTCTTCAACGGTTGTGTTGGCGATGGGGAGCACTAAAACATCTCTCGGCAAAAAAGGAATGCGCTCGCCATTGAAGTGGGCGATGGTATAACCCGCCTCGTCAGTGATCTCTAAGAAGGGGGAGTGGGCGGGTAGCAGCATCTTCTCATCAATCTCATCACACAACGCGCGTAGTCGTCGCTTGATGATCGCGTAGTCAAACATCAGGCCTGTGTCGTCAACGGGCGCGGTCACTGAGCAGGCCAGTTGGAAGTTATGCCCGTGTAGGTCTTCTCGTTCGGTTGCGCTGAAAATCGTAAAATGCGCGGCAGAAAAATTCATTGCCTGCTTTGCCACTTCAATCCGCGCAAGTCTTGCTGGTCTAACCATGTTGGTGCCTCGATTTCGTTCGCTGAGTGTATCGCAGTCAAACCGAGGGCGCGACCGCTCTGGCCAATACAAAGGCTTTCTGAGAGACTCAAGCGAATCAAACAATATCGGAGAATTCATGGCTCGACTTACAAAACTCAGCCGGTCAATCGAAGGAAAAATTGTCATCGTTACCGGTGCCGGGAGTGGTATGGGGCGCGCAACGGCTCAGCTGTTTGCCGATGAGGGTGCAAAGGTTGCGCTGATCGATGTCAATGAGGCTGGCCTGCTCGCAGTACAGGATGAACTGAGTCAGGCCGGTTATACCAGCCGGGCTTGGGTGCTTGATTTGTTGGACCGAGCGGGGATCGAGCGGGTCGTGGGCGACATTGCAGCCCATTTTGGTGGGATCGATATTTTGATCAATAACGCCGGCATCTCAATCCCCGCGCCCTTGGACTCTGACCATTATATTGAGGCCTGGGATAAGGTGGTTGGCGTGTTGCTCACGGCGCAGACGTTAATGGTGAGAGCCGCATTACCGCACCTTCGAGCCTCGGACGGCGGGCGGATCGTGAACATCGCCTCGACCGAGGGTCTTGGCGCCACCAAATACGGTAGCCCCTATACCGCCGCGAAAACCGGTGTTATTGGCCTAACCCGTTCTATGGCCATCGAATTTGGCCGAGAAGGGATTACGGTCAACTGTGTTTGCCCAGGGCCAATCAATACCGGCATGACCCGCGGTATCAATGATGAACATAAAGTCATTTTTGCCAAACGGCGAACGGCCATTGGCCGTTATGGGGAGCCTGAAGAAGTTGCCCATGCAACCTTGAGTTTGGTGTTGCCCGCGATGCGTTATGTCACCGGCGTCACGTTGCCCGCGGATGGCGGCCTCACCATCAAGAATGCCTGAAGCCTGAAGCCTGAAGCCTGAAGCCTGATGCCGGGGGCGTGGTTGTCCGGATCAGGCCGTGCTGCGCTCGATCCGGGCGCGTGCGGGTTACGGGCTTTAGGAATTGACCTCGGCAAGAAGGCGTTCGGGCACCTCGATGTGCTTCATTCGAAGGTATTCCCCAAAAGATTTGGCCTGGCCATCGATCCGATTATTCGATGAGACGCCATCTTTTAAAATCCCTCTAATGTAAAAATTAAGAGACCGAAGGTTCGGCAGCTCGTAACGTTCAATGTCGTATTGCGCAACATCGGGGCAGAGCTGCTTGAATTGCGCCACCGTGAGATAGTCATGCAAAAACGCGTAACTTTCATCGGTTTTGGCCCAGACCCCACAATTTGCGCAACCGCCTTTGTCACCCGACCGGGTTCCAAATAGACGGCCAAAGGCCGTGGTCGTTTTTGCTCCGCCCGGCACAGCAACCAATTCGACCGGGACCTGTTGGTAGGATTGCTCTGGCAAGCCGAGGCGCTGGGTTGGGAGCACTTCGATGGTTTTGCCGTCGATGTGCAGGTACTCGGTGACCTTCTGACTATCGATGAGCGCAGGCCAATAAACAATGGTCGCAGCACCACCACCCATACTGTTGCCTCGCCCAGTATTACCCGGAACGGTCGCCAAGGCGAGTTCGGTTATCTTTGCTTGAAAGAGCCGGCCGACTTTTTTTGGATCTGAGGATATGCAAGTAATGCGCAGCGCAGCATGGCCTTCTTCATTGCTGCTGGGGTTTTCTTTATCTGATCGAATCAGCTGAACCTCAACCTCATCAAACTGATCTTGACCACCCAGATTGTGAAAGACTTGGTCGAGGTACAATTCGGCCTTCTTGTCGATATCAAGTCCGGTCAGTAAAATTTCCACGCCGTTTCGGAATTGACCTTTGGTGTTGATGCAGACCTTATGGGTAGGGGGTGGGCTGCTGCCGCGGCAACCCGATACCCGAACGCGGTGCGGGCCCACGTCTTCTATTTTTAACGTATCAAAGTGCGCAATCACATCGGGGTTGTAATACGCAGGCGTTGAGATTTCATACAAAAGCTGGGCGGTGATGGTCCCGGAGGAAATCAGCCCGCCGGTGTTGTCGTGTTTCGTGATTACAAAACTGCCATCGGCTGCGATCTCGGCAATAGGATAGCCGACATTGCGGAAGGTGGGCACTTCCTCAATAAAAGAATAATTGCCACCACAGCACTGCGCGCCGCATTCAATGATGTGCCCAGCCGTGAGCGCGCCCGCTAAAGCATCATAGTCGCTTCGTTGCCAGTTGAATTTCCAGGCCGCTGGACCAATCACCACTGCCGCATCGGTCACGCGTGGGCAAATAACGATATCGGCGCCGAGGTCTAAGGCCTCTTTGATCGACCAGGCGCCAAAATAGGTATTGGCGGTGACCACTTCGTTGCCGCATTCGCTGAGCGGTTTACCCTGGTCGATGTTGACGAAGGCTTCGCCGCCAGCTTGCAGAGCTGCAAGATCGGGCATGAGGTCATCGCCGTCGATATAGGCGACCTTTGCCTGTAGGCCTTGGGCTTTGAGCACTTTTTCGACTTCTTCGGTTAGCCCAGAAGGGTTTAGCCCCCCCGCATTGGTCACAATTTTAATCCCGCGCGCCAAGCATGCCGCGACAACTTCTTCAAACTGCTTTAGGAAAGTGCCCACATAACCTAAGTGCGCGCCGCGTTGCTCGCGTTGGTCGTAAAGAATCTTCATCGTCAGTTCGGCTAAATAGTCGCCCGTCAGAACGTCGATTGGGCCGCCCTCAACCATCTCGATGGCTGCTTTTAATCGATCTCCGTAAAATCCGCTGCAGTTACCAATTCTGATGATGTCGCTCATAGCGATACTCCGATAATGTGGGTGAATCTGGGTTAAGGGTTGGGATTAAGTTTGATCGACCCAGCTCGGGCTGCGCTTTTCTCGAAATGCCGCCATACCTTCGGCGCCCTCCTCGGATTGAAACATGCTGATGCTCCAGCGCGCCGTTTGTTCAAACGCTTCATCTCGATCCCAGGCGGCAACGGCGCGAACCAAACGCTTACATTCTGTAACCGCGATGGGGCCGCCTAGATTGATCATGGCAACTTCTTCATCGACCGCTTGAACCAGCTGATCTTTGGGTACCGCGCGATGGGCTAGACCCATTGCAACAGCTTGCAGTCCGCTAAAGCGCTCACCGGTCAGAAAAAGTTTCATACCGTAGTGTGGCCCGAGCTTCGGCAGGCAAACGACGCTGATGACAGCGGGAATAACGCCAATTCGAACCTCAGAAAAACTGCACTGAATTGTATCGACCGCAATGACGATGTCTGCCGCGCCAATGAGGCCTAGTCCGCCAGCAAAGGCAGCGCCATTTACCGCCGCGATGACGGGTTTGGGGCTCTCTTGAATGGCAATAAGAACATCCGCATAGGGCACAGATTGCTCGCCGGAAATGCTGGCCCCGGGCGGGCTTTTAAGATCGGCGCCTGCGCAAAAAGCAGAGCCCGAACCGGTAATGACAATGCAGCGCACCGCATCATCCGCATTCGCGGTTTGAATGTGCTGATACAACTCGTTCACCAAGGTCGCGGACAGCGCATTTCGGTTTTCTGGCCGGTTCAGCGTAATCCAAGCAGCGCCTTGTCTCGTCTCCAGCAGGGTTGCAATTTGCGTACTCATCAAGCATCTCCTACAGGGTCATCGTCACGCATTTCAATGAGCAACTCGCCATTACCCACTTGATCGCCTTCCAACACTTTCACGCTGGCAATCACCCCGTCTCGGGGCGCGAGGATTTGATGCTCCATCTTCATTGCTTCCAAGATGAGGAGCGTGTCGCCTTTCGAGACTGTTGCGTTGTTCGTCGTTTTGACCGCCAATACTTTTCCCGGCATCGGTGCGGTTAGACCACCGCTCAGATCGCCCGAGTCTTTCCGCGGGAATCGCGACTGGTATTCGAGGGTGATGTCACCCTCTGGCCCATGAATGAGCATTTCGTTATCGCTCGTGTCGACCTGAAACCGTAATCTTTGAGTCCCTATTCGGCAATCCACAAGCCCTTCGCCAGCTTGATAAATCTGGCAGTGGAAAGTCTCGTCATCGATACTGAACCGCAGCGTTTGATCCCGCTCGGTACGGTATTCAAGATTGAGTTCGACCGCTTGATGCTTGAAAGACGTCCGTTGGGGGGGGAGG
>TARA_B110000240_G_scaffold73677_1_pt1 | contig 16363 bp, 20 predicted proteins | sample TARA_B110000240 | Tara Oceans TARA_B110000240 (sample SAMEA4397611) | marine metagenome | biome: Polar Biome; feature: [DCM] deep chlorophyll maximum layer (ENVO:01000326); material: water (ENVO:00002006), including particulate matter (ENVO:01000060) such as... | depth 17 m | reverse complement strand
TCCCATCAAAACCATATTTCTATTAATCTCATCGTACATGTTTTGCAGTAAATGTTCGACACCTTGCTGACCACCTGCAGCTAAAGAAAACAAAAACATTTTACCAAAACTACAAGCCTTAGCGCCTGCCGCAATAGCTTTTATTACGTGAGTTCCTCTTCTAACACCTCCGTCTAAAATAATTTCTAATTTATCCCCAACAGCATCAGATATTGCCTTAACTTGATCAAAGGGTGATCGTGACCCATCAAGTTGACGTCCCCCATGGTTAGAAATCATGATTGCTGTACATCCAATATCAATAGCTCTTTTTGCATCTTCAACAGACATAACTCCCTTCAATGCAAAAGGCCCATTCCATTTTTTTACGCAATACTCCGCGTCTTTCCATCCCATAGCAGGGTCATACTGTTCATTGATATATTCAATAACTGATTTTGCTATATTTGTTCCTTTGTCGGTCTTCTTTTTTACATTTGATAGTTCAAATTTTTTACCAGTTAGATAATTAAAAACCCATCTAGGTCTCATCGCAAAATTCATTAAACTTTGAAGTGTAAGTTTTGGTGGAGTTGTGAAGCCTGTTCTGTGATCTTTTTCTCTATTACCTGCAACTAAAGTATCTACGGTTAAGCACATCGCATCAAATCCAGATCTTTTTGATCTTTCAATTAAATCATCAGAAATTGCTCTATCCTTGTGAACATATAGTTGAAAGAGCTTTGGTCCACTTGAAATATTAGATACTTCTTCAATAGTATTGTTACCCATGGACGACATACTATAAAAAGTATTAAATTTTTCTGCTGCTCTTGCTGAAGCTCTATCTCCATCTGGATGATAAAGTCTCTGCATTGCTGCAGGAGAAAGAAAAATTGGCATGTCAATTTTTTTTCCAAATAAAGTAGTTGAAAGATCAGGTTTACCAACACTAGCAAGAATATTAGGAACTAAATCACAATCATTAAAAGAATCCGTATTTCTTCTTAAAGTTGACTCATCATCAGCGCCCCCATCGATATAATGAAAAATAGGAGAAGGTAATTTTTTTTTCGCTAGCTTTCTAAAATCTTCAAAGTTGTGACAATTTTTTAAACTCATTACTTTTTAAATCTTAAATTATTTCTATTAAGGTCGCTTATTTTTGTGCAACCCATTAATTTCATATCTCTTAGTAATTCAGCTTTATATTGACCTAAAGCTCTCTCAACACCAGCTTGCCCAGCTGCAGCTAATGCATATAAATAAAGTCTTCCGCCTGAACATGCTTTGGCACCTAATGATAGAGCTTTAAGCATATGTGTTCCTCTTTGAAATCCACCTTCGCAAATTACATCAAGTTTATCACCTACAGCGTCAACAATTTCTGCAAGTTGATCGAAAGGAGATCTTGATCCATCGAGTTGTCTTCCACCATGATTTGAAACCATTATACCTGTGCATCCGATATCGACTGCTTTCTTAGCGTCTTCGACGCTCATAATACCTTTTAATGCAAAATGACCTCCCCACTGTGAACAAAGTTTTTCAGCATCTTTCCAATTCATAGATTGATCCAACATGGTTGAAAAATAGTTTCCAATCGAAGAGTTTGTGCTAGTACCTTCTTGTACAAAATCTTGAAGATGGGGCAATTCAAATTTACCTTTTGTTAAATAGTTTATTCCCCACATTGGTTTTGATGCAAAACTGAAAAGGCTGGATAAAGTTAATTTTGGTGGAGACGTAAAACCTGTTCTTAAGTCTCGTTCACGATTTCCTCCAGTAATTGTGTCTACTGTTAAAGCCATAACATCAAATTTAGCAGCTTTCGCCCGTTCCAAACAAGAGTCATTTAAACCTCTGTCTTTATGAAAATAAAATTGAAACATCTTAGGAGTGTCAACCATAGAAGAAATCTCTTCTACACTCACTGTTGCTAAAGCTGAAACACCAAACATAGTATTGAATTTTTGTGCTGCTTTTCCTACCGCTCTCTCACCGTCATAATGAAAAAGTCGTTGCAGTGCAGTTGGTGCAAGATAAAAAGGTAGGTCAAGTTTTTTACCAAATATCGTGGTTGATAAATCAACGTTCTCAACTCCTCTCAAAACATTTGGAACTAAGTCAACATCGTCAAAAGCACTTGTGTTTCTAGCATAAGTAATTTCATCATCTGCTGCTCCATCAATGTAATGAAAAATTGGAGAGGGTAATTTTTTTTTTGCTAACTTTCTAAAATCACTAAAATTATGACAATCTTTTAAATTCACTTTTTTTAAAAGTTTTTAGAGAATGTAATCTGTTGGTTATCTGTACCAGGATTTGAATCACCCCATTCGTTATTTGAAATATGGCTATAACTGTAACTTAGTTTTGAGCTTTCAAGGATGTCTAAACCTACTTTGATCTCACTTTTAAATTCTAAAGCACTACCTAAATCTTTACCGTCACCTTTTCTGTAATACCCAGGAGTAAAACTTGGTAAGATTTTTACAGGACCGAAACCATACTGACCTTCAATGCCTGTATATAAATAAGCTGAAGACTTTCCAGTCATAAACCCACCAGACACTGGAGAAAATTTTCCTAAAATTGTATTTCTAGATAAATTCGGATTTTTATGTTCTAACCCAAATAAATTTGTTTGGTCGTCACCCTCTTTATCAATGAGGTCAAATGTACCTGTATAAAAAGATATATCATTATTACCTGTGTTTGAAATATTTCTATTATTTGTTTTCTTCACTAAAATTTTTTCATTATTTTTGTATCGACTATCCCTACCTTTACACTTTGGTGGGTTAAATATTCCCCATCTACAGTCTGCATCATTAGACATATTAACTGACTCTGTTGTGTTTCCTTTTTTATTTCTTTGTATCTTTTTATCTTTTTCTACAGATCTCTTTAATCTTCCTTTTTTGCATTCTGGTGGGTTAAATATTCCCCATCTACAAACTTTTTGATACCTCTCTTCGGAAATGGTTTGAGATTTTTTTGTATCTGCAGTCGCCACTTTAATGGGGAATAACAGGATACAAAGTAAAGCTAACAATTTAAAACAAAAATTCATTGTTGAAAAATACTACCTAAATAATAAAAAGTACACATTCAATTACCTTTAATTATGCTTTTTTTTTCGAATAATAAGAAAAATTAAAACACCGCCAGATAAAAAAACTAAATATGGCAATATCCAGAGCAAAAAATTAGCTTTATTTAAAGGTGGCTTGTAGACAATCCATTCCCCGTATTTTTCAACTAAAAAATTATATATTTCCTTTTCTGATTTTCCTTCGCTAATTTGATCTCGAACCACTAGCTTAATTGTTTGTGCAAATTCCGAGTTAGAATCAGCTACAGATTGACCTTGGCATACAAGACATCTTATATTTTTAAAAATTTTACCTTGATCAATTTGAATATTATTTGCATTCACAATATTAAAATTAAATATAATCAATAAAATTAATATTTTTATTTTCATTATCATTTAATAATTTTCTGGATAAGTTTATAATCTTTATTGGATAAGGGACCTATAAATTTTTTTATAATCACTAAATCTTTATTGACTAATATACTTTCGGGTATTCCATATACACCAAAGTTTACTGACTTTTTACCAAGTTCATCTTTAGCCAACTCATCATAGGGATTTCCATATCTATTTAAAAAATTTATAGCATTATTTTTTTTATCTTTAAAATTTACTCCTAGAATATTTAATTTTGGTTCGTTGTTTAGTTTTAACAAAAAAGGATGTTCAAGACGACATGGAGCACACCAGGATGCCCAAAAATTTATTAAAGTATAATTTTTTTTTTTTAGATATTCTTCTGTTAATAATTTTTTTTTACTAAAATGTTCTAATTTTATTTTAGTAATTTTTTGACCTTCTAAACCTTTCGTATCATAAATTGAGCTTTTGTTAAGGCTAATAAAAAATACACCAATAATAAAAATGATTATCGATGTTATTAATAATTTAATAATTTTTATTCGCATTTTGAAACAACCTTAAAAAACCACCTACAGATATAAAAATAACTGATATCCAAATCCATATCATAAATGGTTTTTTTTGAAATTTAATATTATAATAATCTGATCGATCTATATTGCTCATGGTAATATAATAATCTCTTAATAGTCCAGTTCTTATCGAAGCCTCGTAGGTAAGTGTACTAGGGTTTTTGTAAATCCTTATTTCTGGATTTAAAAATTGTTCTGATTTTTTTTGTAAATCTTTTATCTTAAACTTGCCTACTATAGCTGTGTAGTTTTTAAATTCTTTTTGTTGTAATTTTTGAAATTTAATAGAAAAATTTTCAAATTGTTTAGTATCACCAAGTTTAAAATTAAAATCTTTTTCTGAAGAAAAATTATAATTCAACCCTATAAACAAGATCAAAAAACCAAATGCAGTATGTGAAACAATTCTAGGATAATTGTAATTTTTATTTTTAACTATCTGAATTGAGTCTCTTAATGATGAAAGAATAAGAAAAAAAGACGAAATTATTATTAAATTGGAAATTAAGCTATAGCTCTTGAAAAAATAAAATATTAAAAAATTGATAAAAATTGATCCTAGCAAAATTGTAAGTAGTAGTTTTAAGTTTGTAAATTTGTTTTTAATCCATTTAGCTTGGGGTCCCAGGGACATAAAAAATAGGAATAGCACTACTATGGGTATAATTACGGTATTGTAGAAAGGAGGTCCGACTGAAACTTTATGACTTGATAGCACTTCAGTAAAAATAGGGTAAATTGTACCAAGTAAAACTGTAATAAGATAAAAAATCATAAACCAGTTGTTAATCAAAATAAAGGTCTCTTTGCTATTAGAATTTAAATTATAATTTCCACTTTTAAATTTTTTGAATAGAAGTAAAACTGAAACTAAAATCATTATACTCAAAAAAATTAAGATATACGTACCTCTTGATGGGTCATTTGCAAAAGTGTGAACAGAGTTTAGAATTCCTGATCTAACGAGAAAAGTTCCTGTAACGCTTAAAATGAAAGTTAGAAGACAAAGAATAATTACCCAAAAATATAATTGATCTCTTTTTTCTAAAACGATTAATGAGTGCATTAAAGCAGTCATTGCAAACCACGGGAGAAGAGATGCATTTTCAACAGGATCCCAAAACCAAAATCCCCCCCAACCAAGTTCGTAATACGCCCAAATTGATCCTACTAAAATTCCAACTGTCTGAAAGGACCAAGAAAGTAAAACCCAATTTTTAATTGATGTAGCAAATAATTTACCCGAATAGTTAGTTAGCAAAGAAGCAATCGCTGCAGAAAAATAAATAGATGAGCCTACAAAACCAATATAAAGTAATGGGGGGTGGATAGCTAAAGCTGGATCTTGCAATATAGGATTTAAACCTAACCCTTCTTTGGGAACTGGTGAAATAACACTAAAAGGATTCGAATTAAATAAAAGAAAAAATAAAAAACCAATTATTAAAAAGTTTTGAGTAATTAAAGTATAAATTCTATATTTTTTTGGGTGGTCTTTATTATAAAAAAGAAAAAAAAATGAAAAAATTGTTAAAATAATTACCCATAGTAATAAACTTCCTTCGTGATTCCCCCACGTTCCAGAAATTTTGTAAAAAATGGGTTTAAGTGAATGTGAATTTTGATAAACATTAATTAATGAGAAATCTGAAATAATAAATCCCGCAATTAAAGTAAAGAAACAAATTATTATTGATGTGCTTTGGATTAAACACATATTATAGATATTTCTATTAATTAAGTTTTTGCTATCTTTTAAATTTTGAAAAGAAAAATAAATTATAAATATACTTAGTAAAATATTTATAGATAATAACGAATTTCCTATATTACTTAGCATTTTGTTTCATGATATTTTTTAATTCTGGAGGCATATAATTTTCATCATGTTTAGCTAATATCCTGTCTGCAACAAAGAATTTTTTATCTTTAAGTTTACCTTCTGCTACTACACCTTTTCCTTCAATAAACAAATTAGGTACAGTACCTGTGTAGCTAACGCGAATTTCATTATTAAAGTCTGTGATAGTAAATTTAATTTCTTTATCATTGATCTCTAAAGAATTTTTTTTTACCATACCTCCAACTCTTATTTTTTTATTAGAAATTATGTCCTCAGCTGACTTAATATCTGTTGGTGATTTAAAATAGATAATATTATTGTTCAAAGATTTTAAAATAAAAAAAACAGCAATAATAGTAAGTGCTATAAATAAAATTAGAAAAGAAAATCTCTTTTGAACTTTTTTTGTAAGCATTAAAATGCTTTAGATTGATTTATTGTATGAAGCCAAAACTTGTGTGGCGATTTTAGATTTTTTTAAAATCAATTTTTTTTCTGACGCTGAAAGCCTGTTGATCTCAGTGGCAAAATTCTTTTCATACTTCTTTAATGTTTTGTAAGTTTTATAATAAAACAATGTACAAAATATAATAGTAATAGAGAATGATAGCCAAACAAATATTCCGTAGCCGTTCATAGAAATTAAGTTTTGAATCATATTCTTTTTAAGTTTTTTTTCTTTATTCTAATGATTTCTGTCTTATATTTCATTAGAAAAATTAACGCACTGTACAATAATAAGACTAATAGCATCAGTATTAATGGTAGCATCATAGAAGAGTGTATAGTGCTGGTTCCAACTACCTTAATGCTTGCTGGTTGATGTAGGGTATTCCACCAATCAACGGAATATTTAATAATTGGAATGTTTATGAGTCCAAAAATTAAAATTATGCTTGAGACTTTGTTAGCTTTATCTTCTTGAGAAATTAATTTATGTGCCAAAATAAACAATATATAAAAAATTGTAAGTATTAACATTGAAGTAATTCTAGCATCCCAAGCCCACCAAGTTCCCCATGTTGGTTGCCCCCACAATGATCCTGTAATAATAGCTAAACATGTAAACATTAATCCTAAAGGCGCGATACTTTTCGTAATTAAATTTAAATTTTTAATTTTAAAAGTAAAATTCAATATCGATAATAGTGCTATAAAAGTATAAGATGATAGTCCTATCCATGCAGCCGGAACATGTACATACATAATTCTTACACTATCACCTTGTAAATAATCTGGCGGAGAGAGTATTAAAGCAAATGTTAAAGCAACAATTAAAAAAATGAAAAAAATTGAATTTATAAAATTAATCAATTTTTCAATCCAATGAAAAACTCTAGTAGGATTTATCAAATTAAACATACCCCTTAATTACTATAATATTTTTTTTATGTGAAGAGTTAATATAAGCCTAATTGGGAACTGAGAGGGAGTCAGGAAAATATGTATTAATTCCCAATCAGGCAATAACACTTAAATATAATAAAAATTTATGTCTTAGATTTGAGTGAAAGATGTTGAGTTTGAGGCAGCTTTAAACTTACTTAATTTGAAAGCTTAAAATAATTTGAACCCTTTTTTCCAGAAAAAATTTCCTCTATTAATGGGTGCTTAATTGGTATTTTAGATTTATCTAACAATAAATTTTGCTCCGATACATATGCTTCATAAGTTACGTCATTACTTTCAGCCAAGAGATGGTAAAAAGGTTGATCTTTCCTAGGCCTTACCCCTTTAGGGATAGACTGATACCACTCTTCTGAATTATTAAACTCAAAATCTACGTCATAAATAACGCCTCTAAAGTCAAAGTGCCTATGTTTAACTACTTCTCCGATTGAAAATTTTGCATTAATATTTGATGCCATAATGAATAGTTAATAATTTTTTTATTAAAATCAATATCTAATTTAATAAAAATTAATTATATGCTAAAGTTCACATGTGAATAAGTCATTTTTAAAATTTATAGCTGACTTTGGCCCATTATTACTTTTTTTTACAATTTATTACAAAAGTGGAAACAATCTCAGTGTAGCAATTCCTCCATTGATAATTGCAACTGTTATTGCTGTGGCTGTAGTTTACTTTGTAGAAAAGAAAATTCCTTATGTCCCTTTAATAGGTGGTGTTGTAATCTCATTATTTGGAGGTTTAACACTGTATTTTGATAATCCAGTCTTTCTATATGTAAAGCCGACAATAGTTAATATCATTTTTGCAATGACATTAATTGCTGGAAAAATATTTTTTAATAAAAACTTCTTAAAGTTTTTCTTCAAAACAGCTTTTCAAATGGATGAAATAGGTTGGAATAAATTAAATTTTAGATGGGCTTATTTTTTTATTTTTTTAGCCATTTTAAATGAAATTGTTTGGAGAACGTTTGCTCCAGAAAAAGAATATATTTGGGTTAATTTTAAAGTGTGGGGAATATTACCTTTAACATTTATCTTTACTGCTTTTCAATTACCTATGATCAATAAACATAAAATATGAAAAATATAAAACTAATTATTAATAATAATATTAAAAGAGAAAAAGAAAAGTTTTTTATTAAAAAGGAACTACAATGTATTTTAAATTTGTACGCAAAAATGGTTTCTAATGGGTCCTGGAAAGATTATTCATTTTCATCTGGTACAAGAGAGGTATCTTTTGACGTTTATCAAAGAGCTTCGGATCGTCCTGTTTTGCGAATATTAAAAAATCTAAAACCCTATTATTATAACGAAAAGTATTTAATTAAGGACAAGAATGGAAATATTCTAAAAAAATCAGAGAATCTTAATCAACTTATAGATAAAACTAGTTGGAATAATTTAAGATTAGTTAAATAATTATCTTCTTTGACCGAAAAGTCTAAGAAGCATAATAAATAGATTAATGAAGTCTAGATATAATGTTAGGGCACCCATTACTGCTTTCTTACCCATAAGCTCGCCACTATCGCTAACTAAATACATGTTTTTAATTTTTTGTGTATCGTAAGCTGTTAAACCAACAAAGATTAAAACTCCAATAATAGATATTACAAAATACATCATAGTAGATTTCATAAAAATATTAACGATTGATGCAATAATAATTCCAAATAGTCCCATCATCAAAAAAGAGCCTAGTTTAGTTAAATCTTTTTTAGTTGTGTACCCATAAATACTCATTGCCCCGAATGTTCCAGCTGTAATAAAGAAAACTCTAGTTATGCTAGCGCCTGTGTAAAGTAAAAAAATTGATGAAAGAGAAGCACCCATTAAAGCCGCAAAAACCCAAAAAGTAGTTTGTGCTTTTGCTGCAGACATTTTGGCAATTCCAAAACTCATATAAAATACTACTCCTAATGGAGCCAACATCAGAACCCATTTTAAACCTGATGCGTAAATTGTATTCCCAAAATTAGTTAAACCAATTATTTGTCCTCCGTCTCCCGTAACAACCGCCATTTTAAAAAATAGGAGAGCTACAAGTCCTGTAAGCAAAACTCCTGAACCCATATAGTTGTAAACTTTTAACATGTAGGCTCTTAATCCTTGATCTATAATTGCTTCTGATGCTGAAGATCTTGTTGTAGAGGTTTGTTTATTAAATTCCATAATACCAATATAAGAACTTTTAATAACTTTTCAATAGTGAATAATTGCTTTAAAAAAACAGTAAATAAGGAGATTTTATGAAATTTAAAAAACTAGGAAATACAAATCTAGATGTAAGCGTAATTTGCCTCGGGACCATGACTTGGGGAACTCAAAACTCAGAAAAAGATGCTTTTGAACAGATGGATTACTCTGTGAATAATGGAGTAAATTTCTTTGATACTGCAGAAATTTATTCAGTTCCACCTGATTCAGAATCGTTTGGTAAAACTGAAACGATGATTGGAAACTGGTTTGAAAAAAGAAGAAATAGAGAAAAAATTATTCTGGCATCAAAAGTTGCAGGGCCTCGATTGGACTGGGTAAGAGGTGGAGAAAATAATTATAATGAAAAAAATATAGGCAAGGCTATTGATGGAAGTTTGAAAAGATTGAAGACAGATTATATAGATTTATATCAATTACATTGGCCTGAGAGATCTACAAATTGTTTTGGTAGAAGAGAATTTCAAGTAAATAAAGATGAAGCTGAATGGAATGATTTTGAAAGTGTTTTAAAAGCATTAGAAAAATTTATCAAAAGTGGAAAAATTAGATATATTGGGATGTCTAATGAAACTCCGTATGGGCTATCAAAATATTTAGAACTTTCAAAAAATAAAGACCTCCCAAGAATGATGTCAGTACAAAACCCTTATAGTCTGGTTAATAGAACTTACGAAATTGGCATGTCGGAAATTTCAATAAGGGAGAAGTGTGGTTTGCTCGTATATTATCCTTTGGCTGCTGGAGCCTTGTCGGGCAAATACAGAGGTGGTCAAATGCCAAAAAATTCTAGAATGACTTTATTTAAAGGCTGGGAAAGAATGATAAATCCATTAGCAATGAAAGCTTATGATGAATATTATGAATTGGCTCGAGAGTATAATATGACAATGGTTCAGCTTGCTCAGGCATTTGTTAATTCAAGACCTTTTGTGACAAGTAATATTATTGGAGCAACTACAATGGAGCAACTAAAAGAAAATATTGGAAGTATCGGTCGAGAGCTTACAGAGGAAATGATGGAAAAGATTAATTTAATTCATAATAATAATCCAAATCCTTCACCTTAATTCAAACCATTGAAATAGCTTGATTTTAGTATAAAAATAAATGTATGCCGTTAAAAAATAAATTTATTTTAATCTTTATTGTTTTGTTTAGCTTTAGCGCAAACGCTAATACTCCCAAATCCACTGGAAAGTATAAAAATTGGGAAAGCTTTACTGTCGAAACTGATAAGGGAAAAATTTGTTTTGCACAAACTGTACCAACAAAAAGAGCTCCTGCTTCGATTCAGAGAGAAAAATCAAAAATATTTGTTACTTTTAGACCATCAGAAAGTATTAAAGATGAAGTTAGTTTGACAAGCGGACATGATTATAAATCTTCTACTGTGACCGCTAGCTCTGGAAAGAAAAGATATTCTTTTTTTTCACAGAAAAATTTTGCATGGTTGCTTGATGATCAAGAAGAAAAAAATTTTATTAAACTCATGGCAAAAGCAACAAATTTAATTATCAAAGCAAGAACAACCAAGGGTGCTGAAACAACTGATCATTATTCAATGATGGGATTTACTAAAGCGTATAATACCGCAAAAAAAACCTGCAATTAGATGAAAAAAATTGTTTTAGCCTATTCAGGCGGGCTTGATACTTCGATAATTTTAAGATGGTTGCAAGAAAACTATAAGGCTGAAATTATTGCTTATACCTCTGACATTGGTCAAGTTATGGATAGGCAGAAAATTATTAAAAATGCAAAAAGACTTGGTGTTAAAAAAATTATCATTGAGGATTTAAAAAATACATTTGTAAAAGACTATGTGTTTCCAATGATTAGGGCTCACGCAGTATATGAAGGTGTTTATTTGCTAGGCACTTCAATAGCCAGACCGCTCATAGCTAAACGACAGATTAAAATTGCAAAAAAATTTAAAGCCTATGCAGTATCTCATGGTGCGACTGGTAAGGGCAATGATCAAGTAAGATTTGAATTAGGCTATGCTTACTTTGGAAAAAAAATAAAAGTAATTGCTCCTTGGAGAGAATGGACATTACAATCCAGAACAGATTTAATTAAATATGCTAAAAAAAATAATATTCCAATTCCTAAAGATAAGAAAGGAGCTCCTCCATTTTCAATTGATGATAATATTTTCCACACTTCGACCGAAGGGAAAGTTCTAGAAAACCCTCAAAATTCAGCACCAGAATTTATTTTTCAAAGAACAACTTCCCCAGAAAAAGCTCCAAATAAAACCACAAAAGTAAGTATTGATTTCAGAAATGGAGATCCGATTGCCGTGAACGGTAAAAAATTAAGCCCTGAAAAATTGTTAGAAAAGCTAAACACTTTGGCTGGGAACAACGGGATAGGTAGGGTTGATTTAGTGGAAAATAGGTTCATCGGAATAAAATCAAGAGGAGTATATGAAACACCGGGAGGAACAGTTCTATACTCAGCTCACAGAGCAATTGAGTCTGTTACTCTGGATAAAGAAACCACTCATGAAAAAGAAAGGATAATGCCTGTTTATGCTGAACTTGTTTATAATGGCTACTGGTTTTCAAAAAAAAGAATTAAACTTCAAAGGATAATTGATAAAAAAAGAAATCAGGTTTCCGGTAGAGTTGTACTAGGTCTTTATAAGGGGAACATAACTATCTTATCTCGAATAACAAAAAACAAAGCTTATTCTATGAAGAAGGTTTCATTTGAAGAAAATAAAACTTTTAATAAATCAAAAATTGAAAAATTTATTAAACACCACTCAAAACAGTTAAACAAAGTGTAAATTTCTGATACTATTAGTTTAATGAATGCAGCGATTCGAAATATTCAATTAGTGGCAGTGGTAATCGTTCTTGTTGCGACAATAATTGCATTTTTTTTAGAAATACTGAAAATGTATGAAACTCAAAATGTCACTTTAGCAGATTTGCTTTTGATGTTTATATATATTGAAGTAATTGGCTTAGTTAGATCGTATTGGGAATCAAGAGCTGTCAGAGTTATATATCCCTTAATTATCGCAATTACAGCTTTAGCGCGTTATATAATATTGCAAGATAAAGACTCCGATCCAACCAACTTAATTTATTTAGCTACTGCTATTTTAATAGTTTCACTTGCTACTGTAGTAATAAGATTTAGACGAAGCAAATATTTAAACATTGATAAAGATAAATCTAACGACCTTTAAAACAATCCAAGGTATTTTTTAATAGACATGCAATAGTCATAGGACCTACTCCGCCAGGCACTGGAGTAATTGCTTTTACTTTATCTTTGACTTCATCAAACTGAACATCTCCAACTATTTTATCGCCTACTTTATTAATGCCTACATCTATTACAATAGAGTCTTTTTTAACCCAGTCACCTTTAACTAAGTTTGCAACACCAACTGCAGCAACTAGAATATCTGCTTTTAAGCACTCTTCTTTTAAGTTTTTTGTTTTTGAATGAACAATTGTAACTGTACAATTTTCTTTTAACAAAAGTTGTGCCATAGGTTTACCATTTAAGTTAGATCTGCCAAGTATAACAGCATGTTTACCTGATAAATTTTTTTCAATTTTTTTTATTAATAATAAACACCCTAGAGGTGTGCAAGGAACTATTGCGTTATACCCGGAAGAGAGATTTCCTACATTTATAGGATGAAATCCATCTACATCTTTGAATGGGCTAATAGTATTAATAATTTTTTCTTTATCTATTTGCTTTGGTAGAGGCAATTGCACTAATATTCCTGAAACATCGCTGTTGTTATTAAGCTCTTCAATTTTTTTTAGCACTTCCTGCTCTGTGACTTCTTTTGAATATCTAATAATTTCTGAATTAATTCCTACTTCCATTGATTTTTTTTCTTTATTTTTTACGTATATTTGGCTAGGTGCAAAATCTCCAATTAAAATTACTGATAAACCAGGGGTTTTTTTAGTTTTTGATTTTAAAGTTTCAATTTCTTTTTTAATTTCATCTCTTAATATTGCTGCTTCTTTTTTCCCATCTATAATCATATTAAAATACGAGTGGCCTTAGATACAACTGCATACATAATTTAGTAAACCATAAACCAAGAAGAAGGACTATTGGTGAAATATCAATTTGACCTAAATTTGGAATATAATTTTTTATTTTTTCTAAAATTGGATTAGTTGCTCTATATGTAAAGTCTAAAACTGCATAGACAAATCTGCTTTGAGTATTTAATATATTAAATGCAACTAACCAACTCAATATTACATGAATTATTACAACCCATTCATAAATATTAATAATTTGAAACACTAATAAGTAAATTGCTTTCATTGTTTTTCAACATAGATGGATGTGCTAGGAAATGCAAAAGACGCATTATTTTTCTCGACTATAGCTTTTATCTCAATGGCTAAAATGTCTTTTACACTCATCCACTCTAAATAGTTAGTTGTCTCTGTAAAACAAATTAATCTAATATCAATTGAGCTAGCGGCAAATTGATCAATTTTTACAGATAAAAAAGTATCTCCTGATCTAGAGAAATGTTTGCTACTTTTAATAAAGTTTTCAATTTGGTTTTTAATGTTTTTTAACTGATCGCTAGTTGTTTTATATTCCAATCCTATTAACCAATTTATTCTTCTATTAGTTGTCTGAGAGTTATTAATAACTGCATTTTCTGCAAACTGAAAATTTGGAATAGTTGCTAGTGATTTATCAAACCTTCTGACCACAGTAGATCTAAAACCAATGCTTTCAACTGTTCCTTCTATAACTCCTTCAACAGATATCCAATCTCCAACCTGGAATCTCCTTTCAACTAATACTAATATTCCTGAAATTAAGTTTTTAAATAAATCTTGGGCTCCTAAAGCAACAGCAACACCGAATAATCCTAGTCCTGCAATAATTGGTCCAATTTTAATTCCCCAGAGCTCCAAAACTGCTGCTGCACCTAAAATTAAGATTAAAACTTTTATTGCTTTAATAATCCAATTTATTAAATCTCTTGAAAGTAGACCTCCAACTGATTTAATAACGACGGACAATGGGCCAATAATTTGATGAAAAGTCCAAAAAATTAATATTGTTATTAAAGATCTGTTAATTAATTCTACAGCACCATGTTCTGTTGTTAAATAACTTGTAGAAACAAAAAAACCTAAGACTATTGGAAAGAACTTAGCAGGTCCTTCCATGGAGAAAACTAAAGAGTTATCAAATTTGTTTGTAGTTTTCGATACGTATTTTTCTAATCTTTTGACAACAAATTTAGAAAATACTCCTCGTAAAAAAAGAAAGAAAATAAATATAATTAAAGCTATGATTATTTCTGAAATATTAATCCCAGATACACCTTTTTTCCATACGTCTAAAAATAAGTTTTTAAAATTTTCTAGTATATTCATTAATTAATTTTCTCTAATTGCAGTAGTTCATCTCCTGGATTAAAAATTTTAACTCTTTTCCAATTATTAATAGTAAAAATATCTGCAACTTTTTTACTTATACACATAACTTTCGATCCTGTCATTAATGGATAAAGAGAATACTTTTTTACTATTTCTACAAAACTTGCTGCACTTCGAGCTGAATAGACAAAAATTATGTCAGGAGGATGACTGCTTATAATTTTTTTATTTGCATCATTCAAATCAGTAATTTTTTCAGATGTATAGTTGATAATTTTCTTAATTTTAAACCCCTCCCTCTTTAGTTCTAAGTCTAAATCATAGGAAATAGTATCTCCACAGAAATAAGCCATTTTAGATTTTTCACTAATCTGATTAGAGCTAATAATTAAATTTTTTAAAGCATTTACAGTTCCGCCTGCTGAAATAGTATTATTATAACCTAACATTCTTGTAATTTTTTCGGTCATAGTTCCAACGCAGAAACATAACTTACTTTTGTCTTGCTTAATAACTTTTAAATTTCGAATAGCATTTGCACTTGTAAAAATAAAAGCATTATATTGACTGCCATCTATAGGTTCACTTTTGACAGGGGAAATTTTTAAAGTTGGCATATGAATTATTTTATGACCTAATGTAAAAAATTTTCCCATTAGATCTTCAGCGTCAATTAATGGTCGTGTAATTAAAATATTCATTTTTTTTTAAATTTTTCACCGGCTAAATTTAATAATTTTTCACCAACTGTTTTACCGATGGAATCGGCGTCAACATCACGCCCTGTTAATTCAAAGCTAAAACTTTCGTTGCCTGAATCTGAAAATAATTGTGCTTTTAACTTCAAATTATTATTATTGATTTCTGCTAATCCACCCACAGCTGTCTCGCAATCTCCTCCTATAGTCTTAAGCATTTTTCTCTCTGCTTTTGCGCAAAGGTTAGTTTCTTCATCATTAATTTTTTTAATAATATCTATTACTAATTTGTCATCCTTTTTACACTGAACAGCGATAATACCTTGGCCTACAGCAGGTAGCATATCATTAGTTTCAAAAGTTAAACTAATCTTATTTTCTAAATTTAAACTCTTTACTCCTGCTGCTGCTAAAATAATTGCATCAAGTTTTTTTTCTTCTATTTTTTTTATTCTTGTATCAATATTTCCTCTTATATTTACTACAGAAATATTTTTATTTATTTTTTTTAATTGAAGTTCTCTTCTTTTAGAGCTTGAACCTATTTTCAATTCATTATTTAATTCACTTAATTTTTTAATTTTATTACCTATTAATACATCTCGAGGATCATTTCTTTTTATAAAAGCTCCTATCATTAGACTCACATGCTCTTCGGACTCCATATCCTTCAAAGAATGTACCGCAATATCAATATTTTTTTTTAATAAATTTTCTTCTATCTCTTTGCAAAATAAGTTTTTTCCACCTATTTCTGAGAGCTTT
>TARA_B110000240_G_scaffold198073_1_pt1 | contig 16506 bp, 15 predicted proteins | sample TARA_B110000240 | Tara Oceans TARA_B110000240 (sample SAMEA4397611) | marine metagenome | biome: Polar Biome; feature: [DCM] deep chlorophyll maximum layer (ENVO:01000326); material: water (ENVO:00002006), including particulate matter (ENVO:01000060) such as... | depth 17 m | reverse complement strand
CCTTTTATCAAAATTGATTCTACAGCAAATGGTAATGAACTAACATCAACACTGATGCTTTTTACAACCTCTTTTATATTGACAAAAGGCAAATCTGGTTCAGAAATAAAACGGTAATCAGCTTCAAACTCTTTTGTACGCATTGTTTTGGTTTGCTTTAAATCAGCATCCCATAAAACCGTAGTTTGTTCTGGTCTAAATTCTTTGTTTTCTAAATAGTAGTTTAGTTGCTTTTCAATTTCTTCCTTTAAAGCATCCACCATAAACTTAAAAGAATTTAAGTTTTTGATTTCTGTTCTTGGGTTTAAATTATACGTATGTTTTTTACGAAGCGATACAGAAACATCAGATTTAAATTCCCCTTTTTCAAGATTCGCCTCCGATATTTTTAAATTCTGAACAATTCTTTGAATGTATTGTGCATAGGTGGATGCATCCTCGATATGACGAATACAAGGTTCTGTTACAATTTCAATTAACGGAACTCCGGCTTTGTTAAAGTCGACTAAAGAAACTTTCTTTTCGTGCATTAATTTTGCAGCGTCTTCCTCAATATGAACCTGCGTTAAATTGACTGTAAATTGAGAACCATCATTTCTAAAACAAGAGACTTGTCCATCAGGAATTACAGGATTATGAAATTGTGTAATTTGGATGTTCTTTGGGTTGTCGGGATATTCGTAGTGTTTACGATCCCAAGAAATCACTTCGTTTTTAAAAGTAGATTTTACTGCTTTCCCAAAATAAATAGCTTTTGTGATTGCTTCTCTATTTAATGAAGGTAAAACTCCCATTTGTCCAGTACAAACTGAACATATATTTTGATTCGGTTTTTCTACTTCTTGATTTGCACAAGAACAGAATAACTTTGATTTTGTATTTAAACGCACGTGGGTTTCTAAACCAATGACTAACTCTAAATCGTGCTTTTCGAGTAACTCATTTAATTGCTCTAACTTCATTATATTGTATCTTTTAAGAAATTAGCAAACTTCAAAACGAGTTCGTCATTGTTTTTTGCAGCAGTAATTTGCAAACCTGTTTCAGTTCCTTGAGGAATTGTTAAGGTGGGTAATTGTCCTAAACTAAATCCTACGGTGAAAGCATCCGATAAATACATCGCTAAAGGATCTTTTAAGCTATCTCCAATTTTTGGAGCTGTATTTGGTGTTACCGGTGATAAAATAATAGCAACCTCTTTAAAGTCTTTTTCAAAACTTTCAGAAATTTGATCTCTTAAATTCAATCCTTTTAAATAAATTTCGTCAGAAAAACCTTGCGATAAAACTTGATTTCCGCCAACAATTCTACGTTTTGTTTCTTCTGAAAAGTTTTCTGACCGCGTTATTGAGTAGGTATCCTTTAAATTTTTTCCTTCAATTCTGTTGCCATAGTTTGTACCATCTAATCTTGATAAATTGGAGGCCGTTTCTGCCATTGCCAAAGTATAATAGGTAGAAACTAACGTTTCTGATTCAAAGAAATCTAATGCTATTACTTCAATTCCGGTAGCTTTAATTTTTTCTATTGATGCTAAAAAATCAGCTTTAATTTTAGGATTAATTGCTTTATTTTGGATAAAATTCTTAAAATATCCAACGCTTTTTATTTCATTAATATTTAAAATATTCTCTTCGGATACTTCTTTTGATTCGTAGGTAGTTAGATCTTTTACATCTTTGCCACTCATCACATTTAAAACAATTCTAATATCTTCAATAGATTTTGCAATGGGGCCAACACAATCTGTGGAAGATGCATAGGCCATTAGACCAAAACGGGAAATTCTTCCATAAGTTGGTTTCAATCCGAAGATCTTATTATAACCAGCTGGCTGCCGAACAGAACCTCCTGTATCTCCACCAATTGAAAAAACGGTATAATTTTTCGCAACATTTACTGCAGAACCACCACTTGAACCACCAGCAACTAAATCTGTATTTACAGCATTTTTTACTGCTCTAAAAATGGTGTTTTCCGAAGAAGATCCATGTCCAAAACTATCACAATTTTCTTTTACTAAAGGTATTGCACCAGCATCAAGCAATTTCTGAATTGCAGTGGCTGTATAAGGAGATTTGTATTTTTTTAGTAAATCAGAACTTGCAGTTGTATAGCTGCCTTGAACCATGAATACATCTTTAATTCCGAATGGAATTCCTTCCAACAAACCAATGGTTTCTCCGTTTTCAATTTTAGCATCAACTTTAGAAGCCAAATCTAAAGCCATTTCATCTAACAAAGCATTAACGGTGTTGTGCGTGTTCGGTTTTAATAAATCTAACCTGAGTTGTATCAACTTTGTACAAGTAATTTCTTTTTTCATCAATTGCTGATGAATGGCATGTATTTGAGATTCCATACTTATTCTTCTATTACTTTTGCAACTACCAAATAGCCATTTTTTTCTTTTGGGAAGTTTTCTACGATGATTTGTTTTTCGATCACAGAACTATCAACCACAATATCATCCCTTAAAACATTTAAAGACAAAGCGTTATTATGATTATTAAAAGGATTATTAGTATTGATGTTTGCATTTTTAATTACATCAAATAACTTATTCACAGTTTCTGACGGCTGTGCTCCTTTAATACTAGACAAAACGTCTACGGTCATCATTTTACTCATCTTTTTTGTTTTTCGTTTGTTTGAAAACTTTAAGTCGGCGAAATTACAAAAGTTTTATCGGCAGTTAAAGTATAATGCAAAGAAAACACCAACAATTTAAGCTATAAATCATTGGTGCATTCATTAATTCAGTAAATTCAAATCAAACACAAGTTTGGACTACAAAAAAACAGTTTTTATTATGAATTATAAATGTATTATTATAAATTAGTTATGATATTAAACTATTATATCGGTATTTGTAGTAAAATGATACTTTAATTACTGTTTTTGAATTATATATGATTTTATGTTAATTTTAATAAAAAAGTAACATAAAACTTGTTCAAACAGAAAACCCTTTTTACATTTGCACCAGAATGAAAAAACAAGCAAATATTTGGTGGTGGAACTCTCTTAACATTTAAGTGAGAACCAAACCTGTATTTAAAAACATATACAAAAAGGCTTATCTCACGATAAGCCTTTTTTTTTGCGCTGAATTTATTTTAGCATCGCAAACAAATATTAGACATTGAAATAAATTCAGCATACATGAAAAATATAAAATTCAAAACAATTCATAAAACAAAAATTGCAGATACGGTAACACCCGTAGGTTTGTATTTGCGTTTTAGAGATGCCTTTGCAAATACGCTTTTATTAGAAAGTTCAGATTATCATAGCAAAGAAGAAAGCTTTTCTTATATCGCTATTGAGCCTATTGTCACAATGAAAGTAGACGATTACCAGTTTACAGTTTCTAATAAAGGAACACAAATTGATAGCCAACCAATCGAGAAAAACTTTTATCAGTTGTTCGATAAATTTACGAATTCAATAGAATTAGACTGTCCTGCAGAGCTAAAATCTTTTAACGGTTTATACGGCTACACAACTTTTGATTCTGTTCAATATTTCGAAAACATTAAGTTTACAAACAAAAAAGCAGCTTCTGCAATTCCAGAAATGCAATACAGTTTTTATCGTTTTATCATTGCTATTAATCATTTTAATGACGAAATGACGCTGATAGAAAATATAGAAGAAGACACAGAATCGCGTATTAAAGAGGTTCAAACTATTATAGATGCGCAAGCATTTAATACACAAAAATTTGAAACTGTAGGTAAAGAAACTTCTAATGTTTCAGGTGATGAGTTTAAAGAATATGTGAGAAAAGCAAAATCACATTGTAAAAGGGGTGATGTTTTTCAATTGGTATTATCACGCCAGTTTCAGCAAAAATTTAAAGGAGATGAATTTAATGTTTACAGAGCTTTGCGTTCTATAAATCCGTCCCCATATCTGTTTTATTTTGATTATGGTTCTTTCAAATTAATGGGATCTTCACCAGAAGCACAAATTAAAATATCTGGCGGTAAAGCAACAATCAATCCAATTGCAGGAACCTTCCGAAGAACTGGCGATATTTTAGAAGATAGAAAGTTGGGTAAGAAATTATCTGAAGATAAAAAGGAAACAGCAGAACACGTAATGTTGGTAGACCTGGCAAGAAACGATTTAAGTAAACATGCTAATAATGTTACGGTTGATGTTTTTAAAGAAGTACAATATTTTAGTCATGTAATTCATTTGGTTTCTACAGTTTCTGGAAAGTTACGAGGCAACCCTATAGAAATTGCCGGAGATACGTTCCCGGCTGGAACCTTAAGTGGTGCGCCGAAATACAAGGCAATGGAGTTGATTAATAAATATGAAAATCAGACACGAGGTTTTTACGGCGGAGCAGTCGGAATTATCGGTTTAGACGGTTCTATAAATTTGGCGATTGCCATTCGTTCTTTTGTTAGTAAAAGTAATGTCTTGTATTCACAGGCTGGCGCAGGAATTGTAATACATTCTGATGAGGCAAAAGAATTACAAGAAGTAAATAATAAGTTAGCAGCGTTAAATAAAGCGTTGATTTTAGCAGAGAATATTTAAAAAATGCTTTTCGCTTTTCGCAGTTAGCATTTAGCTAAAAGCAAGAGCAAAAGTCAAAAGCTTTAACAATGAAAATATTAATTTTAGATAATTACGATTCGTTTACCTACAATTTGGTTCACATGGTGGAGAAAATCACAGGAAAATTTCCTGCAGTTTTTAGAAATGATGAAATCAGTATTGAAGATGTAAATCATTACGATGTTCTTATGTTGTCCCCAGGACCTGGAATTCCTGATGAAGCAGGAATTTTAAAAGAAGTGATTAAAACCTATGCCGGCATTAAACCCATATTCGGAGTTTGTTTGGGTTTACAGGCAATTACAGAAGTTTTTGGCGGAAAAATCATCAATTTAGAGGATGTTTTTCACGGAGTAGCAACAGAAATGAGGGTCACAGAACCATCAGCAATCATTTTCAAGGATATTCCAGAAACATTTTTAGCGGCTCGATATCATTCTTGGGCGGCAACAGATGAAGGTTTTCCAGAAGAAATACAGGTAACAGCAAGAGATGAAGATGGTTTAATTCAGGCAATACAGCATAAAATATTTCCAATATCTGCAGTTCAATTTCATCCCGAATCTATTTTAACAGATGTTGGGGAACAGTTATTGAGAAACTTTATAAATAGTGTTAAAAAGTGAGCAATTGAAGTGTTGACAAAGTTTTGAGGTAACTTTGCATACAAGATTTACGACCTTTAGATTTTAGAATTTAATATAAATGAAAGCAATTTTAAATAAATTATATCAGCATGAAAGATTGTCTAAATCTGAAGCAAAAAAGATCTTAACAGAAATTGCTGCAGAGAAATATAATGATGCTCATTTGGCATCTTTTATGACCGTTTTTATGATGCGTCCGATTACGGCAGATGAACTTTCTGGTTTTAGAGACGCGTTAAAAGAATTGTGTGTAAAAGTAGATTTATCAGATTATAATACTATCGATATTGTTGGCACTGGTGGCGACGGAAAGGATACTTTTAATATCTCTACATTAACTTCATTTATTGTTGCAGGAACGGGACAAAAAGTTGCAAAACATGGTAATTATTCTGTGTCTTCGCAATCGGGCTCTTCAGATATGTTAGAGAGTTTTGGATACAATTTCACGAATGATGAACGTGTTTTAAGAGCACATTTAGAGGAAGCAAACATTTGTTTTTTACATGCGCCAAAATTTCATCCAGCAATGAAAGCGGTAAGTTCGACAAGAAAAGCGTTGTCATTAAAAACGTTTTTTAATATGTTAGGGCCTTTAGTAAATCCGAGTTCGCCTAAAAATCAGCTTTTAGGAACCTTTAATTTAGAAACAGCAAGATTGTATAATTATATTTTGCAAGACGAAGATATCAATTACGGAATTGTACATGCACTAGATGGTTATGATGAAATATCGCTAACAGGCGGATTTAAATTGTTTACCAAAAATGGAGAGCAAATTATAAATCCAGAAGATTTAGGGCAAAAAAGAATTCAGCAATCAGAAATTTTTGGTGGAAATTCTGTGGCAGACGCCGCTAAAATTTTTAGATCAATTTTAGACGGAAACGGAACAGAAGCTCAAAATAATGTGGTGTTAACAAATGCCGCTTTTGCTTTAAAAATAGTGGATGAAACAAAAAGTTTTGAAACTGCTTTTGAAGAAGCTAAAAATTCACTTTTTGGATTGAAAGCAAAACAAACATTAGAAATATTAATACGTATTTAAAAAGAAAAAGTTATCGGTACAATCTCGCCAAAAAGCAAATCATTCGAAATGACATAGCCATAACAACAGACTGGCACACCGAGTGAATTTTGAAAGACAAAAAATTTGTAGCGAGCTGATTTTGAAAGAAATAAAATAATATGGCAAAAAAGAAAGACAATTTAATTTCAATAATTCCTGCATTTCTGTTAATGGGCGCTGCAATTGGAATTCAAACAGCAAATATTTTAAAATATTCGATAGTTGGTTTGATCGTTGGAGTGATTGTTTACTTTGTTTTGACACGTCGGAATAAAAAAATTAATAATGAGTAAAATAAAGGATAGTTAACAATTTCGAGTGATGAGGAAGGATACTATTATTTAAACAAAAAGTTATAATTTTGCAGTTCGAGTTGTTAAATTATACAAACATTTATCGCAAGAATAGGAAGAGTTTTTATGAAGTAAACAATTGTTGCGTTTAGGAACTTCGATAGGAGCAAATATTGAAGAGGCAATTGGAAGTCAAAGTAGAAAAGACTTTTTTGAAAAATTATTAATCGATAAGAAAGAGGCAAGAGAATCCCATTATTGGATTCGTTTATTAGAAGACACCGACTCCTGGAAAGAAAAAAAATCGGAATCTTTATTGATAGATATTGAAGAAATTTTAAAAATTATCAGAAGTATTCAAAAAACAGTTAGAAACACTAATTCATAATTCTTAATTTAGAATTCATAATTATTTATATGACAATTTTAGATAAAATAATAGCATTTAAAAAGACGGAAATTGCTAAAATAAAGGCAGAAGTTTCTGTTAAAAAATTAGTAGAAAGTCCAAATTTTGGAAGACCAGTTTTTTCATTAAAAAAGTCTTTATTAGAGGTAGGTTCGACAGGAATCATTGCCGAATTTAAGCGTCAATCGCCATCCAAAGGAGTTATAAACGACAAAGCAACCATTGCAGATGTCACCAATGGTTATCTAGATGCCAATGTTGCTGCTCAATCAATCTTAACAGACACCTCTTTTTTTGGGGGAACGATGGCAGATTTGATGGAAGCAAGAACCATCAATCAACAAAAGCCCATTTTAAGAAAAGATTTTATTGTTGACGGATTTCAGATTGTAGAAGCAAAAGCGATAGGTGCCGATGTCATTCTATTAATTGCTTCTTGTTTGACACCTGAAGAGTTGAAAAACTATGGAAATTTAGCGGCGGATATAGGTCTGGAAGTTTTATATGAAGTACACACTCAAGAAGATTTGGATAAGATTAGCGATTTAGACAATAAAATTATCGGAATTAATAATCGAAATTTAAAAACGTTTGAAGTTGATTTAGAGCATTCCATAAAATTGGCAGATCAAATTCCGGACACTTCTATAAAAGTCTCGGAAAGCGGGATTTCTGATCCCAGAATTATTACAGGATTAAAAGAATATGGTTTTCAAGGTTTTTTAATTGGAGAAAACTTTATGAAGGAAGAGTACCCTGGAGAAGCGTGTATGGAATTTATAAGTCAGTTAAGATAGCCCATCCTTGCCTTCCCGAAGGGAATGGTCTTTCACTGTTGTTAAAAGTATTGAAAAATAATGTAATTATATTTTGAATAAAAGTAATAAAAATAACGATTCGAACTTACCTTATTTAAAAGAGAGGGTTTGTTTTGATCCTATTTTACCACTATATCCTAAAATTTTTATTATTGGAACAAAGCCAGGAAACCAAGAATTAAGGAAACAAGAATATTATGCTAATAATGGAAATTCGTTCTGGAAAATTATTTATGAAGTAACGGAAGAAGTTTTTAGTAAAAATTATGCAGACAGAATAGATCTATTAAAAAGAAATCATATCGCAATTTGGGATATTTGTCAGTTTGGAGAACGTGTAAGGCCTGGAGCGTCAAATGTGAAAAACGAAGTTCCTAATCCGATAAATGAAATCGTTCAAATGTATCCATCAGTAAAGCAGATCATCTTTAATGGTCAAAAGGCGCATGATTTATACTTTAAACATTTTACCGAAATTGAAGGCATAATTTATGAAGTCGTTTTATCTACGAGTCCTGCTAATACAAGATTTTCGTTTAGAGAAAAATTAAATAATTGGAAAACAACGATACTATGAAATTGAAAGTTTGCGGAATGAAATATGTAGAAAATATCCAGCAAGTTGCTGAACTGCAACCTGATTATTTAGGGTTTATTTTCTATGAAAAATCGAAGCGAAATTTTGAAGGAATCATTCCAGAATTGCCAGCAGGAATGAAAAAGACTGGCGTTTTTGTCAATGAAATTAAAGAGATTGTAATTTCTTTAGTAGAAGAATATCGATTAGATGCAATTCAATTACATGGTGATGAATCGGTAGACTATGTTGCGGATCTAAAAAAGCAGTTAGCAACGAGAAGACTCTTATTCATTGCGGAAAATAAAGAGATCAGGAAGAAGAAAAATAAACATGTAATTTCTGATGAAAAAGTAGAAATTATTAAAGTATTTGGTGTTAAAGATGCGTTTGATTTTGATGTGTTAAAACCATATTTAGAGGTAGTAGATTATTTTTTGTTCGATACCAAAGGAAAAGATAGAGGAGGCAATGGGACACAATTCGATTGGTCTGTTTTAGATCAATATCCTTTTGAAAAACCATTCTTTTTAAGCGGAGGAATTGGATTAGAAGATGTTGAAGAGGTGACAAAAATTATCAATTCTGCTTTACCTATTTATGCATTAGACGTAAATAGTAAATTTGAAAGTGAACCAGGTAAAAAGAAAATAGAAGAGTTAAAAAAGTTTAAAAAAGGCTTCACAGGTTTTTAAAACCTGTGAGGCCTGAAAAACAGATACGTATGAAATCAAAATTTCACCCAGACAAAAATGGATATTTCGGACAATTTGGAGGCGCATTTATTCCAGAATTATTGCATCCAAATGTAAAGGAATTAGCAGACAATTATATTCAGATTATTGAATCTGAAGAGTTTCAAACCGAATATAAATATTTACTAAAAGAGTATGTTGGCAGACCAACCCCTTTATATTTAGCAAAACGATTATCAGAAAAATATGGTGCTTATATTTACTTAAAACGTGAAGATTTATGTCATACTGGAGCGCATAAAATTAACAATACAGTTGGGCAAATTCTAATTGCTCAAAAATTAGGGAAAACGAAGATTATTGCAGAAACAGGAGCGGGACAACATGGCGTTGCAACTGCCACAGTTTGTGCTTTAATGGGATTGGAATGTACTGTTTTTATGGGTGAAAAAGATATTGTTCGTCAAGCACCAAATGTTGCTAGAATGAAAATGTTAGGTGCAAAAGTAGTGCCAGCTACCAGTGGAAGCAAAACATTAAAGGACGCAACGAACGAAGCAATTCGGTATTGGATTCAGCATCCAGAAACATTTTATTTAATTGGTTCTGTTGTGGGTCCAGCGCCACATCCAGATATGGTTGCACGTTTACAGGCTATTATTTCAGAAGAAATGAAATGGCAGTTAAAGGAGAAAACAGGAAAAGAAAACCCGGACACAATTATTGCCTGTGTTGGCGGAGGTTCTAATGCAGCAGGTGCTTTTTATCATTATTTAGATGATGAATATGTAGAGTTAATTGCAGTAGAAGCTGCCGGTTTGGGGGTTAATTCTGGAGAAAGTGCAGCAACTTCTCAATTAGGACAAGTAGGAATTATTCACGGAAGTAAAACTATTTTAATGCAAGATGAATACGGACAAATTGTAGAGCCATATTCTATTTCTGCAGGTTTAGATTATCCGGGTGTTGGTCCTTTACATGCTTTTTTATATGAAACTGGAAGAGCAAAATTTATGAACGCAACCGATAAAGAAGCATTAGCTGCCGCATATGAATTAACGAAAATTGAGGGAATTATTCCTGCTTTAGAAACCGCACACGCATTAGCCGTTTTGCCAAAAATAGCATTTAAAAAAGATCAAGTTGTAGTAATTAATTTATCTGGTAGAGGAGATAAAGATTTAGAAATTTTTATTAAACATTTAGAAGAATGATCAATACGAAAATTGAATTTATTGAAAGTGAGTTAACAGGATTAAGAAAACAATTAAAAGAACATGCACTCTATAAAAATCTTCAGTCTACAGAAGATATAAAGGTGTTTATGGAAAGCCATGTTTATGCAGTTTGGGACTTTATGTCTCTTTTAAAAGCAATTCAAATAGACTTAACCACGGTGTCAACTCCATGGATTCCTAAAAAGAATTCAAATCTTGTAAGATTCATCAATGAAATTACGTTGGCGGAAGAAAGTGACTTTGACAAAGATGGTGTTATTAAAAGTCATTTTGAAATGTATTTAGATGCCATGAAAGAAATGGGTGCAAGTACAGCTAAAATTGAAGATTTCATACATCAAATTTCGAAATCAAATTCAGTAGAAGATACGATGGAGGATATAGATATTTTATCTTCAGTTAAAGAATTTGTTTTGTACTCGTTTAGTGTTATTAATTCGAATGAAACGCATAAAATTGCCTCTGCGTTTACGTTTGGTAGAGAAGATATCATACCCGATATGTTTCTGAAAATTGTTTCAGAAGCATCTTCGGGCAATGATAAAAATTTTGATAGTTTTTTATATTATTTAAATAGACATATTGAGTTGGATGGCGATGAACATGGCCCTTTGTCTTTAAAAATGATTGAAGAATTATGTGGTAATGATGATCAAAAGTGGGAGGAAGTTTTAGTCGTGGCAAAACAATCTTTACAGGTGAGAATTAATTTGTGGAGTGGCATTGAACAAGCACTTAAAAATCACAAACAAGAATTGGTTTAGTATGAAAAAGTTACATTCATTGTTAGCAGAAAAAGATAATTTATTGTCTATTTATTTTACCTGTGGGTACCCAAAACTAGAGGACACAGCAAAAGTAATCGCAGCATTAGAGCAAAGTGGGGTGGACTTTATTGAAGTGGGTTTGCCCTATTCAGATCCGCTAGCAGATGGACCAACCATACAAGAGAGTAGTCAAAAAGCATTAGAAAACGGAATTAATTTAGATATTATCTTTAAGCAATTAATGACGATCCATAAAACCAATCAAACCCCACTGGTTTTAATGGGATATTTAAATCAAATGCTAAAATATGGAGAAGATAAATTTTGTCAGAAAGTAGTAGATTGTGGTATTGAAACCCTTATTATTCCTGATTTACCGATGGTAGAATTTGAAAACCATTATCAAGAATTGTTTGATAAATATGGATTGACAAATGTTTTTTTAATTACGCCGCACACATCCGAAGATAGAATTAAAAAAATAGATTCGTTTACAAAAGCATTTATTTATGTAGTTGCATCCTCATCAATTACAGGCGCAAAAGGAGAGATTTCAAAGCAGCAAATCACTTATTTTGAGAGAATAAAAGCAATGAATTTAAAAAGTAAATTAATTATTGGTTTTGGTATTTCAGATAAATCTACTTTTACTACTGCCTGTACTTATGCAAACGGTGCCATCATTGGTTCTGCATTTATTAAAGATTTAGGGGTACACGGTGTTGATAAAATTAATAATTTTATAGCACCAATTATACGTTAAGAAAATCTTAAATATTTCATATAGGAATTGAACTATTGGTATACTAGTATTTTAAAGTTTAACTTGTTTGCTTAAAATTAAAACAATGATGAGAAAAACTTTATGTATTTTACTTACTATATGTAACGCATTTTTTGCGATTACCCAAGAAACTTTAATAAGAACACCTACCATCAGTCCAGATGCTACAAAAATGGCATTTGGTTTTGATGGTGATATTTGGGTTTTAGATTTCGCAACAAATCAATCTAAAAGATTAACTATTCACCAAGGTTATGAAAGCAACCCTATTTGGAATTCTACAAGTAATCAGTTAGTTTTTAACTCCAATAGAAAAGGATACACCAATATTTTTAAAACAGATTTAAAGGGTGGTATTCCAAATCAATTAACTTATTATCCCACTGCGGATACGCCAAGTTTTTGGAATTCTGATGGAACAATTATTTTCTCTAGCAATAGAATTTATAAGGGCACAGAGCGGGAAACTTCAATTTATAAAGTTGATGAAAAAGGAGAAACTCCGAATCGTTTTATGACAGCTTTAGGCAGTCAAGCAACAATTTCTCCGAATGGTAACTTGGTTGCTTTTGTAAAAGGAACTTGTAGAATTTCTAGAGAAGATTACAATGGACCTGCGCAAAGAGATGTTTGGATTTATAATTTAAAAACCAAAGAATACCATCAAATTACAACCAGTAAAAAAAATGATCACACCCCACTTTGGGATGAAAATAATAACTTGTACCATATCGGTTCAGAAAGCGGACGCTATAATATTTATAAAACTTCGATTGCTACAAATGGAGCTAAAGTTGGTAAAGAAAATCAACTAACAAAGTTAAAAATAGACGGAGTTTTATCATTTTCCGTGAGTAATAACGGCACAATTATATACAATAGCGGAACGGAAGTTTTTAGGTTACAAAGTGGTTCAACTCAAAAAATGGATTTAAATTTGGCTACTGATAATAGATTTGAGCTAGAAGAAACAAAGACAGTTTCTGGTGATGTAGGCGATTTAAACGTCTCTCCCGACGGTAAATTAATCGCTTTAAGTATTAAGGGAGAGGTTTTTGTGAAAGAAAATGATAAAGAAAAAACAAACACTGCTAATGTAAGTAATCATCCTTTTAGAGATGACAATCCGTTTTGGATTGACAACAACACATTAGGTTTTTTATCGGACAGAAGTGGTCAAAACGAATTGTACAAAGTTGTTTCTACAGATAAAAAAGTGAATTTAAGTAGAAGTTTAAAAACTAAAGTTACACAATTAACAACAAGTAAAATCGATGTTTTTGAACCTTTATTATCGCCAAATAGAGAAAAAATTTCTTACAGAATTGGCAGAGGTCAACTAGTTATTGCTGATATTAAAGAGGGTAAGATAGAAAAGTCAAAATCCTTTTCAGATTCTTGGGCTTCTGCAAATAGAGTTTCTTGGAGTCCAGATAGTAAATACATTGCCTATTCTCAGCAAGATTTAGATTTTGACAGCGAAATTTACATTCAGTCAGCAGAAGATGCCTCCATAAAAATGAATGTTTCGATGCATCCGAGGTCAGACTCTTCTCCGGTTTGGAGTCCAGATGGCAAAAAACTTTCTTTTGTTTCTAATAGAGCAGGAGATAGAGGCGGTATTAATTACGATATATGGATGGTTTGGTTGCAAAAATCTGATTGGGAAAAAACAAAAGCAGATTTTAAAGAAGGCGACTATTATCAGCAAAATGAAGAACAATCAAAGGATAAAAAAGAGAAGAAAGAGGTTGTCGTAAAGATCGATAAAGATAGAATTTTTGATAGATTAGTTCAGATAACAAGTTGGGCAGGTAATGAGTATGGCGCTATGTTTAGTGAGGATAGCAAAAGTTTATACATTTCTGCGACCAACCCTGTTACCAGTCAAAACGGCTTTTATAAAGTTGAAATTACTGGCGGAACACCAAAAGAACTAAAAGGAGTTTCTAATTTGGGTCGATCAAGTCTTAGCCAGGGTACTTTATACTACTCATCTAAAGGGAAATTAAAATCGTTAAACTTAAAATCAGATAAAGTTTCGTCATTTACGCATTCTGCTACTTATACAACAGATTTTAGTAAATTAAACGAGCAAGTTTTTGAAGAGGGGGTTAGAGCGATAACTGCAGGTTTTTATGATCCTAAATTTCACGGATATAATTGGAGTGCAATCGTAAAAAGATATAGACCCTGGGTTTTATCTGCCAATACAAAGCAAGACTATTCTTTTATGTTTAATACAATGTTAGGGCAGTTAAATGCCAGTCATATGGGATATCGAGGAAGCACCCCTGAAGAAACGTCTGAAGATACTATTGGTCTGTTAGGTTTAGATGTATCTAATGTGAAAAATGGGGTAGAAATTAAGTATGTACTTCCAAATTCTGTAGCGGCAAAAACAAATATTTCTCTCAAATTAGGAGATGTTATAACGGCCATCAGTGGAAAAAAATTAAATAAAAACACAAACTTTTACAGTCTTCTAAAAAATACGGTTAACAATGAAATTTTATTGACCTTGTCAGATGATACAGAAATTGTTTTAAGAACGGCATCTACCAGAACAATTAGAAGTTTACTTTATGAAGAATGGGTAAATTCTCGCAAAAAGTTAGTAGAAAAATATTCTAAAGGAACATTAGGGTACATTCATATTCAAGGAATGAATTTGCCAAGTTTTGAACGTTTTGAGAGAGAATTAAAAGCAAGTGGTTACGGTAAAAAAGGAATTGTAATTGATGTTAGGAATAATGGTGGAGGTTGGACTACAGATCGCTTAATGGCAGTTCTTACAGTGCAACAACATGCGTACACAGTACCAAGAGGAGCTACAGATGATTTACAAAAAAACAACAAGAATTTTGCAGGTAATTATCCTTTTAACGAGCGTGCTATTTTATCTGTAAACACAAAACCTTTAGTGGCTTTGGCAAATGAAAGTAGTTATTCTAATGCAGAAATCTTTGCGCATGCTTTTAAAAGTTTCAATTTAGGTAAATTGGTTGGGCAACCAACGTTTGGTGCCGTAATTTCTACAGGTTCTCAAAGATTACAGGATGGCGCTATACGAATGCCATACAGAGCTTGGTATGTAAAAGAATCTGGAATGAACATGGAACAAGGCCCAGCAGTGCCTGATTATTTAGTACAAAACAAACCAGGATGGAAAGCTAGGGGAGAAGATGATCAATTAATGAAAGCTGTGGAAGTTTTACTAAAAGATTTAAAGTAGAAGTAGATAAAAATAAAAAAAATCGAAACTTTAAAAGTTTCGATTTTTTTTATTTTGTTTAGTGTTAGTTGTTTAGTTTACACGAATCAATTTTACATCAAAAATTAAAACGGCTCCTCCAGGAACTGCACCACTTCCTCTTATTCCATATCCTAAATTAGAAGGAATTAACAAAACACCATCACCGCCTTCCTTAAAAAGTTGAATGCCCTCTGTCCATCCAGCAATTACTTGGTTCAATCCTATAGAAATACCATTAGAGTTGCTCTCATCAAAAACAATTCCATCTAAAAAGTATCCTTTATAATCAACAGTTACATTAGAGTTCGCTGTGGGGCTAGCTCCTGTGCCTTCCTCGTTAATTACATAGTATAAACCAGAATCAGTTCTTGTAGCTTCTAGACTATTATCATCAATGTATTTTAAAATATCAATTTCATTTTGAGCTTCATAATCAATAATTTCTATAAGCTTTATATCGAAAATTAAAACGGTTCCTCCGCGTATTGCTCCACTTCCAGATGCGCCAAAAGCTAAAATAGATGGAATTATTAAAGTGCCGTTTCCACCTTCTTTAAAAAGTTGAATACCTTCTTTTAAACCCTCAATTACTTGACTCAAATCAAATAGTTCTGCTTCACTTTCACCAATAATAGTTCCATCTAAAAAATATGCTTTGTATTCAATATTTACAATAGAATTTTCTGCTGGTCTAGCTCCTGAACCTTCTTCGTTGAGAACATAATATAAACCAGAATTAGTTTTTTCAGCATTTACGTTATTGTCACTGATATATTTTATAATATCTGTCTCTGTTTGAAACTCAAACGTTTCCTCATCTTTTGAACAAGAAACAAAAAGAAATAATACAAGAAATATTGATACATAAGATTTCATTTTTATGATTTTTAATTTGATGGCAAATATAAAAGAAATAGAAATTATTTTATAATTCTAATATTAAAATTATTCACAAAATTAATTAGATTATTAGTACAAAAATAAAAGAATGGAATTATTAAAAAGAGAAAAAGATAGCTTCAGATAAATAGAATTACAAGCATGAGAAAAATAGCATATCTAAAGATCTAGAAAATGTAACTTTTTGTAAAGATTTTAATAATAAGCAAAACTTTTAATATTAGTTTTATAAGTGATAACGAGTTTTTTATTCGCCATAAACTTTCTCACCATCTAAATACGTAGCAACTACTTTTGTTTTTGGTATTTCGTCACCATATATTTCCATAATATCTTGGTTTAAAATTATAAAATCAGCAAATTTACCTACTTCAATAGATCCTTTTTCATCTTCTTCAAAGTTTGAAAATGCGGCCCAGATTGTCATTCCTTTTAAGGTTTGTTGTCTTGTTAAGGCATTTTCCATTTGAAATCC
>TARA_B110000240_G_scaffold66283_1_pt1 | contig 16512 bp, 12 predicted proteins | sample TARA_B110000240 | Tara Oceans TARA_B110000240 (sample SAMEA4397611) | marine metagenome | biome: Polar Biome; feature: [DCM] deep chlorophyll maximum layer (ENVO:01000326); material: water (ENVO:00002006), including particulate matter (ENVO:01000060) such as... | depth 17 m | reverse complement strand
ATTGTTTTTCCGTCTACGAGTGACCAATCAGCCATAGCAGAAACCCATTCATTTTTGTCAGCACGAGGTTTATCATTAACAATAAACTCAATAGACAACTCTTCTATATTATTGGAATTTAATATGTCCGATAGTTCTTCTATATTATCAACATCGTCATTGTCTTCAAGAAAAAGTAAATATTCGATATTTGATCTATCTATGATTTCTTCAATATCTTTGCTGAAATTGATATCTGGTTTGATGTTCATATCTATATCTCAATAATTAACTTACTTTACTAGTATACAGTAAAGCATCTTGCTTGTCAAGCCCAAAATTGATAAATACTTAAAAGCATAAATAAGTATGTATATAATGCATAAACGGAGAATATATATAATGTCATCAGTAATAAATCCAGATAGTGGTTCACTAAAAATATTAGGTACGATAGATACCCTTAGTGCAATCATTACAACACTAAATATCACCAATAGCGATAATGTAGATTTAGCCACTCCAGTACTTGGTGCAAGCGCACTAAATGTAACAGGTGGTGGATACATTGGTGGACATTTATATGTACACGGAAGCATTGTAGCAAATGGTGATATTGTCACATTAGGAAATTCAGGATCAGGTGTAGTACTTGATGTGAGTCCTACAGTTGCGACAACTACCATTAGTACTAGTTCTGGTGTAACATATCTCAACGGAACAACGAGTTTAGCATTAGCATTAGGAAACGGAACAGAAGGACAAATAAAGGTAATAGCAGTAACAGGTACACCTACTGGGACTGTAGTTATAACCCCAACTACCCCATTGGGATACACTTCTTTCAACTTGACAAATATAGGTGAGTCTGTTACAATAGTATATACAATTTCTGGATGGATTGTTACTTCTATAAATGGTGCAATTATAACAGTATAAATACTAACAGTGAAATAAAGTCAACGAAGACAAATAATTAGCAACAGATTAAGTAATGTAATAGGGGTACATAAATGGCAGTAAATACGAACCATACGCAAAACAAGATAGTGTCATCTGAAAATGATTTAATCTTAGACACAGCAAGCGTAGATGACAACATTAATGTATCCAATAATCGTATTACTGACTTACTTGACCCTATTGACAATCAAGACGCAGTCACCAAAATATTTTTAGAAACAACAATTAATAACTTTGATGGTGCAAATGATACACAAAATTCCGATCTCGCTGAAATAGTTGAAAACATAAGAACAGATACATATGTTAAATCAGTAGACTTTGTTTCCGATATCGTTTCTGGAGGAGCAGGATTAACCGCTACTCTTGCAACTACTGTAGTTGGTAATGCAAACCGATTTACAATTAGTTGGGGCGATGGTGATACTACCACTGCGACTACTGATTCAACACCAACACATACATACGCTAGTAACGCGGGTTCGCCATTTAATGTTACTGTAACTGCATTTAATAATACTGGTGTGGGAACAGGTAGCACAACTTCAAAATTAAGAGAAAATTATATATCAATATTTACTGGTGATCCAGTAGTAACATTCGCAGCATACTCGCTGGCAGTAGGTGGAACTTTACTCACATACTGGGATGATGGTGATACTGTTTACTTTGAAAACACAACAACAAATACAAGCGGTGCTGTAATTCAATATACATGGGCATGGTCTGACGGTACAGCCGATGATGTGATCAATGCTGATAATATTGCTGGTGGTGTTGGTGGTGGTAGGATTGCGCATACATTTGCTACGAGCGTAGAAACAGAAATGCAAAGAACTGTGACATTGACATTAGACAGTCATGATACTGCACAACAAGAAATTATACCATTAGATGATAACTCTTCATATCTTCTTTATGATACACATACACCAGATACAAGTTCTGATATTGTCACAGGTATTAATGAAGAATTAAATAATGGATTAACAGTTACATTTACTAACAACACAGAATCATCTATCGGCAGTTACGCTGACTTTGGAACAACTTATCGCTGGGACTTTGGTGATGGTACAATTACAACAGTAAATGTTGGTAATGCACAAGATGGTGATACTGCACAAACAATAACACATACATATGCATTATCCGTAGATAATGTTGCACAAGACTTTACAGGTAATTTACAGGTATTGAGCAATCATACTGATAGTCCTTTTACTAGTTCAACTTTTACAATACATGTTGAACCTGATGTAAGAGCAAGTATTGCGGGCACAGCAGATTTAGTATCTGATCGTTCTGGTGATAATCAGTATGATGTTTATGATGGTGTAGACTATAATAGTGTTAATCGTGCGTTAGTCACAGTGAGTAACACAAGTGAAAATGGCGATAGTCATGTATATAATTGGAATGATAGCAGCGCAAATAACACAGAAGCAAGTCTAGCAAGTGTCGCACACGACTTCACTGGTGTAGCGGCTGGAAATTACCAATTAGATTTTACCGCATCAGGAACACCAGATATAACAGCACAAACAGATACAGCAAATATAATGTTTCAAGTTAATGCTATTCCATCAGCACCAGACGGCTTATCAACCAAATCAATTACACTCACTGATTCAGCACAGGGAATTAGTCCCAAGTTGTCACATGGATTTACAGAAAATAGTGCTTCAACTCCATTAGTTGCTGGTGCAAGTTTGAATACAACTACCGCACGCAGATATACCAACGGAACATTAGATACGTCTATTGCACAAAATGCATTTGACGGATTATCAGGAACAACTACTGCAATAGTTAATGGCGTAGCAGATGGTGTTAAAACCTTTACGACATCATTGAATGAAAATGGAACTTTTTCAAGTTTAGTTATCAGTGATCAGCGTGACGCACATGATAGCATCAGTGCATCACTATACCCTACTGGTTTTTTCCAAACGTTTGATTCAAAAATCACTAAGCCGTTTGCTGAATACTCAACAGGTGTGAATGATCAGCGCATTGAGCATAGTGCTACTGGCAACACCAACTATGTGACAATAGTATGTGATGATCTTACAAGTGTACCGAGCAATGATGTATCAAGTGCTACACTAACAGAAAGTGTTGCTGGTAGTTACAGATACATTTCAGGCATACCTTATTACAACACTGGTAGCCCTCAATTAACATTATCAGGTGTATCCGTGAGTAATTGGATAGGACAAGCATACAGAGATACAAGTAACGTGTTTGAAATTGCAAATGGTACTAATTTAGAAAGCACTACGGGTGCTACGATCAGTACCCAATATAAGAATTATACAGAGTTAGAAGATGTTACATATTTAACTGGTGGAATTCCATCAGCGAATACGTTAACATATCAATATGCTGATCAAGCAATTGCTATAACTTCTTCTAGCATAGCATCAGTTGAAACATTGAAAGTTAGAACATACAACGTAAATGGTACGGGTAATTATGCTGATCTTGTTGAAAAGATACAAGTGCATACATCTTCTCCCACTGGTGTAGTGGAAGATAATATTCCAGCAGCAAGTGGATTAGGAAATGGTGTTATTACATCAGCCGCCATTCGCGTTGCTAACTTTATTGGAGATGTCACTGCCACACCTACTATCAATGGTGCAACAGATTACGCAGCGACACCTTTTTCTGGTGCAATTGCTGTTAGTGGTACAAAAGAAGCAACAGTGCGTTGGGGTAAAGTAACACATAACACAATTGATTATAGTACAGGATTTTTACCAGTTGGTCCTAACAGAAGCGCAGATACAGGGACACAGTATTTTACATTTGCATTCCGTAGACAAGTTGTTGCCAACTTTGATGTAAGCATAACTTCTACTGGAATAACGGGAATGTGGATTGCAGCACCCGGAACAAGCGTAGACGGTGCGAGTGGATTAAGTGGTTGGTTAGATTGTACTATACAGTATGCAGGCGCAGGCGTTCCAGGCTCTGACACTGCTAATGGAGGAAATGGTTCAGATGGTTGTGCACTAACAGGTGCAGACGTTGTACCGACAGGTTCCGTTATTAATTCAAGTTATACAATGACACTAGGTGCAGAAAACATGAGTAATGCAACAAACAATGTTGTTTTGGTTAGAATTGCATTGGCAGCAGGACAAGACATCACAAGTGTATCTATTGGAGAAGCGACCTAATGGCGATTTCTGACAATCAAAAGATAGACTATCTATTTAAGAAACTAGGTCTTGGTGCAACTAAGACTGACACAGTATTTAATAAGTTAGCAGCAAACGAGAGTATTCCTAGTCCGCTATTAATGCGTGGTGATACAATTTGGTCTTCATCTGGTGAGATACCAACTGTTAGACCAACTGATACAACCACAATTGTACAAGTACGAACTGCAATTGAAACTACCGAAGATATTACAGCAACAGGAAATAGAACTTGGAAAACTGGAATTACAGATTGGATTCCAACAGAATTTGGTTCAACATATCTTGTTAATGTTTACATACATACTAGTGGTGATGCCGCTGGTGCTGAAATCATGGCTAACAAAGTGTTTACTACTGGTAGTGGTAATAACGATGAATGGTTCTTTGATTATCAGTCTGGTGTACTAAACTTCATTGGTGATAACCTTCCTGACGGAAAATCGTTTGCTGGAAAAAGTGTTTTCATATCTGGTGCTACATACAAAGGTCCCAAGGGTGTTGCATCAGCATCGGGTCAGCAAGCAGATGTTAGTTCATTGCAATCACAGATTGATAATATATTATCAAATACTGATCCAGCAACATTAGATTCTCTTTCAGAAATTGTAGATGCATTCCAAAATGCAGATGGTACATTTGCAACAACATCACAGTTAAATGCGCAAAATGAATCTATAAGAACTGATTTAGCATTCACGATAAGTGAGATTAATAGTGTCGGATCAAATTTATCAGTAAGTGCCACTGAATTAAAGTTTAATGTAGATAGTGGTTTTTCATTAACAGATAATAGTGATGGTACGGTAACTATTTCATCAACAGTGGTGGGTGGATTACTTGATCTTGGAATTAGTGATGGTACAAATGGTCAAGTATTATTAACCGATGGTAGCGGAAATTTCTCGTTTGGTGATAATAGTATTACTACTGCACCAATTCCATCAGCGCAAGTATTTGTCGGAGATGGTGCTACTGTTTCATATACATTGACAGATGCACCAGAAAATGTAGAATCAGTAGATGTGTATGTAAATGATGTGTTACAGCGCCCAAGTATTTTTGGAATAACGGGTACTACATTAACATTCAATGAAACGCCTGCATTAAGTGATGATATATATGTTAAGTATCGTTACCCATTTGCGACTATGACAACGCCAATAAATGATTCTGTACAGAACCAACACTTGAATTTAACATACACAAGTAATCAATACCAAGGTGATAATTCTGCTACTGAATATACAATTCAAGTAGGACACAGTGTACACAGTGTTCTTGTTATAGTTGATGGTGCAATTTTACCCCCAACCTCATACTCAATTTTAAACACAGTATTGACATTTAATACTGCTCCTACCTCATCGGCTGTTGTCGATATTCGTTACCTACCAGTATAATATTATTCCAGTTATAGGAATTTTTCCTAGATTTTTAATAGATATTGCATAAATACTAATAGCGATTATAATGCATAAAATACCGCTAATAAGTGGTATTTGTCCCTAAAAATGCATTAATATCACGTGAATGCGCCCTAATATAAGCAAACGCTGTTTTATATTTTTGCATACTTTGCATAAATACCTTTACAAACTATTACAATATAATGTTATAAGAAACGGATTTCTAATAACTGTGATTGTATTATATCACACAAGGAGAATATAATGAGTTACAGACAGATTAAGAGCCCCGCCCTTGCTTCAAACTCAGTGAGTTTTGATTCAATTAAGCCTGGAATTATTTTCAATCAAACATCAGCATTATCAGTTGCGTCAATGGATGACGATTCTATGTTGATACATGTAGCCTCTACTAATACATTATCTAAATTAACGATTGCCAATTTATCTAGTTCACTAGTAACTGATAGATTGCCTGCTACAATAGTAACTCAATCGACAGAACTACTTCGTACTATGACAGACCAACTTAATTTAATGCGTACTCAGACAGCGATGGTAACAATTATGGAGGGCATGATAACATGACTGATTTAGTAACACTTTCAAACGCAGTAACCACATTGCAAACTGGCGTTTCTACATTAAGCACAGATGCAACCACTTTATTCACAGCCGTGACTTCATTGAAGACCACTGTTGCAACACAGATATCAGATGCAGTTACAACATCAGAGAATCAGGCTTTGGAGCCCATGATGTCAATGGCGGCAAATTTTACATTACTCGCGGCAATGATCGTAAGTAACATGACACCGGAGGCATAATCATGTCAGTAGAAACAGAATTACAAGCACTAACAACTAATGTAACGACATTAGTTACTAATGTTAATACACAACAGACTTTAATTAATACCAACAAAGTATTATGGGATAATGCAGTCACCGACTTAGCCACACTTACAGCAGAAGTCACGACTAGTGGTAACGTAGTAGATTCAGATCGTCCTACACGAACAGCAACTACAGTGTCATTGGCATTGAAGCAAGATACTTTGGTATCTGGTAATAATATTCGTACAATTAATGGAAGTACCCTATTGGGGTCTACAGATTTAGTAATAGCAATCACATCAGTATCTTGTGTATTGCTACCATATGAAGATAGATCCAACTTACGACTTGATCCAGCAACCGCTAACCTAGTTAATGATACCGTGAAGGTAGAAGGACTAGGTTCGTTTGTATGGTATTCAACAACAAATGAACCCGATGATGACGAAACATGTTTCACATCAGGGACACTATTAGGTCAGTGGCTATTAAGTGAGCCATCATATGATTTAATACAAGCACACGCACTGGTTGAACACTCTTTCCGAGATGAACTTAACGAAGATGAAGAAGTCAGATATGCCGCTTATTTAACAACACAAGGATTAATATAACATGCCAATGCTCAGAGCAGTACGACTATTACAGTCGGTAGAAGCAGGAATAACGAATGGTACAGCGTTTGAAGCGTACCTAACAGATACAGGTCGGCTTGCTGACTTTAGTGTATTGCTTTCTATGAGAGAGCAAGTACGCAGAATGGCTAACAGTATAACTACAATGGATGCTATAATTGCATCTCCGATTGCTAGTAATGCAGTATTTGGCGCAGCCAATCCAGACAGCAAAGTTGCTGTTCAGTACATGGTAAAAAGTCCGACAGCAGTTTCTTTAGTTGCTGCATCTGCGACTACCCTTACTACTGTGATCGGTAATGCAACCTCATGGGCTGAGTTTACAGCGGGCGCATATTATGAAAATAATATTTTAGCGATCATTCATATATTGGCAGGCATCACACCAGCGACACATGCTACGATGACTGCGCTAGTAAATAATACACAGGGTTCAGCAGCATTATCGTCTTATGATAACGCAATTAGAGCAGCAATTGAAAGTGCACCAACAATGTCTCTTATCACACAGAATGCTAACGCGATGGAAGATATTATATCTAACACATCTGGACTAACGATTGTATTAAACAATGATGCAGCAATGCATCTTATCTCTAATAGTACAACAGCATTGTCTCAATTGAATAGTGCTGCAATCGCGTTAATAATGTCTATACCATCTGCCGTAAAGATAATTTCAAGTTATCCATTGGCATGGACGAATATAGTCAGTACATCATCTGGTATTGCACCAAGTCTAGAAGATAACTTACGCAATCTATTAGTCAATTTGAATGATCTATCTTCTAGTTTTTCAACAGTTGCAGATATATTAGCAGATTCGGCAGCAGTAACACTTATTGCTGAAAACAAAGCATCTATGGAGGCTATAACATATGTAGCATCTGCTATGACTTCATTGAAAGCAAGTGCACATCTTAGTATTGTACTAAACAGTACAATTGCTATGTCAGTGCTTGGACCTGATGACACAGTTATGTCAAGTCTATTAGATGTATCAGCAGCAATAGCACCTATGTTTGCTAGTTCAGTAGTGAAAGGATACTTAGTAGCGAGTACAACATTGGTTGACAAGTTGTTTGCTACATCAAGTATTGTTACTTATATGGAATCAATCGCGGTACAGACTTTACCAACAGTGTTTTCAAATGGACAATATGCAACATTCCAAGACTTTGATACAGCACCATCAAAAGTGCTTGTTATGGGTGGTCGCGGCAACAATATTGGTGCAATTTTCCATGATTACAAGTTCCAAGGTTCAGTCTCATCGGCTGGAACAGGCGCAACAAATACAATAGCAATCGCTGGTACACCAGCAGCTAATCCACAGAATCAGACATTCTCTGGTGGATTTGTTGGTCTACAGTGGACAACAGATGATGCAGCAGTCACAGCCGCTTCATTGCCTAGTCTATTATTGGTTGATATGTCATAACCTACCTATCAAAAGATTGTATATTATTAATTTGATATACAATCTTTTTTCTTTCCCATTCTCTTATATTTTCTTGCATTCACACTACTATCTACTATCCCGTTTTTTCTATCGTTAATGTAATCATTGCACTTAATGAATGTACTGTCTATCATAAATAACTGTGTTATCAAAGTGTTATCATTTTTTTAACGAATTGCCCACAATAGTAGGCAGTTAATATATATATTGATTGGAGAATAATTCATGGCTTTTAGACAAATTAAAGCACCAGCATTAGCAAACGCAGCAGTAATTAACACGAAGTTAGCACCATCAGCAGTTTCTGGCCAAGAAGCAGCATTGGCGGTTAACTCTATTAGTGCTGATACATTGCTACTTCACGTAGCTGGTACAGATACCCTAGCAAAGATTACGGTATCACATTTAGTCGGTTCAGTAGACACCGATGACTTAACAGAAGGCGCAGCTAACCTATATTTCACTGACTTACGCGCACAGACTGCGGTAGCAACTGACATATCTACAGCCGTAGCAGCAGAAGCAGTACTTGCTCGTGCAGCAGAAGGCACTAACGCAACAGCGATTGCAGCAGAAGCAACTACAGCACGCGCAGCAGAAGGCGTTAACGATACAGCGATTTCAGCAGAAGTAACTCGTGCATCTGGTGTTGAAGCAGCATTAGACACTGCTTATAAATTAGCAGATACAGGTTTACAAACGCAAATCAACAACATCTTGAACAACACTGATGAAACAGCATTAAATTCATTGGCTGAAATTGTTGCAGCATATGAAAGTGCAGATGACATTTTTACAGCGGGAATACTTGCAAACGGAAATGCAATTTCATCAGAAACGGCAACACGCATAAGTGACGTTTCTACCTTGACTACAAACTTAGGTTTGACACAAGATGAATTAGATGCTTCACAAGTTGGTGCTGGTTTATCAGCAGCAGGCGCATACATTGTAGGCGCAGCAACTAACTATCTTACAGCAGCAACTTCATTGTCTGACGCAGACGCTAAGTTGGATGCACAGTCTAAAGCAAATGCAGACGCTATCGCAGCAGAAGTAACTCGTGCAACTGGTGTTGAAAGCACTAACGCGACTAATATCTCTACTAACGTAACTAACATCTCTACTAACGCAACTGCTATCTCTGACGAAGCATCTACCGCACGTACTAACGAAACCGCATTGTCTGACGACATTCAAGCAGAAATTACTGCTCGTGGTGATGCAGATACAGCAGTTCGTTCAGAATTTGCAGCAGCAGACGCATTACAAACTACAGCATTACAAACTTATGCTGATACAGCAGAAGCAGACGCAATTGCAACAGCATCAGCAGACGCAACTACTAAAGCAGACGCAGCAGAAACAGACGCAATTGCATCAGCAGAAGCGAAAGACGTTGCTCGTGCAGTTACATCAGATGCAGCAGACACAGCCCTTGCAGGTCGTGCTACTACACTAGAAACTGAAATGGATACAGCAGAAGGTCGTCTTGACACACTAGAAGCTTCTGGTGGTTCAGCAGACTTAGATACTATTGCTCAAACTGTTGCTGGTGGTATTAACGAATTACATACTGATACAAACGCAGTAGAAGTTCGTGTGTCTACAGCAGAAACCGATATTACTACTAACGCAACTGCAATTGCTAACATCCTTACAAACACTGATGAAGTTGCATTGAATTCATTGGCTGAATTAGTTGCTGAATTTCAATCAGCAGATGGTACAATCACTGGTCTTGTAAATGCAAACGCAACTGCAATCTCTACTGAGAAAACTCGTGCAGAAGGCGTTGAATCAACAAACGCATCAGCAATTGCAACAGAAGCAAGCACCGCACGTGCAGCAGAAGTTATAAACGCAAACGCAGTTGTAACAGAAGCAGGAACTCGTGCAACAGCAGATACTACTCTACAGGGTAATATTGATGCAGAAGCAACCACACGTGGTGATGCTGATACAGCATTCCAAACTGAATTAGACGCTACACAAACTGGCGCTGGTTTAGGCATTGACGGAACTTACACCGCAACAGCAGCAGCAAACTACACCGCAGCAGCAACTTCATTAAAAGATGCAGACGTTAAGTTAGATACACAAGCTAAAGTAAACGCAGACGCTATCGCAGCAGAAATTACTCGTGCAACTGGTGTTGAAGGTACTAACGCGGCTAATATCGCTACTAACGTAACCGACATCGCTACTAACGTTTCTGACATCGCTCAAGAAGTTATTGATCGTGGTATCGCAGATGTTGCATTACAAGATAACATTGATGATGTACAAGCAGAACTTGATATAACTCAAGCAGGCGCTGGTTTATCAGCAACAGGTGCTTACGCACAAAATGCATCAGCAAACTATATTGCAGCAGCAACTTCATTGAATGATGCAGATGTTAAATTAGATGCAGCACTAAAAGTTGAAGAAGTACGTGCATTGACAGCAGAAGGTATTAACGCAACTGCAATCTCTGATGAAACTACTCGTGCATCGGGTGCAGAATCATTAATAGATACCAAAGTTGATAACGAAGTAACACGTGCTACAGCAGCAGATGGTACTCATACAACTAATATCGCAACAAACGCAACTAACATTGCGGCTAACTTGAGTGCAATTACAACAGAAGCAACAACAGCACGCGCAGCAGAATTGACTTTAACTACCAATTTAGATGCAGAAATTCTTCGTGCAGGAATTGCAGAAGATGCAAACACAACAGCAATCGAATCAGAAGCAACTACAGCACGTGCAGCAGAACTTGCATTGTCAAATCGTGTAGGTGCTAACGAAACTTCAATTGCATTTATTGAAGAAAATACTGACGGAGCAGCATTAGATTCATTAACTGAAATCGTTGCAGCATTCCAATCAGCAGATGGTAACATTGTGACTACCGTTACTTCTAACACAACTGCAATTAACACAGAAGCAACTACAGCACGTGCAGCAGAGTTATTATTGACTAACAACTTAGCAGCAGAAGTAACTCGTGCAGGACTTGCAGAAGATGCAAACACAACTTTAATTACATCAGAAGCAACAACGGCTCGTGCAGCAGAAGGCGCATTAGCAACACGTATGACTACAGAAGAAGGCAATGTAGATGCATTAGAACTTACTATGGGTTCTGCAACAATGACAACTACTGCACAAAATGTAACAGCAGCAATCAACGAACTTAATGCAGCAGCATCAAGTGATTTGGGTGCAATTCAAGCAGAACTTGATACAGCAGAAGCAGCAATTGTTGTTAATGCAACCGCTATTTCTGATGAAGAAACTCGTGCATTGGGTGTTGAAGGAACATTATCTACTACTATTGGCAACAACGACACTCAAGTTCGTTCTGACTTTGCAGCAGCAGATTTGTCAATCCAACAGGAATTAGACGCTACACAAACTGGTGCTGGTTTATCAGCAGCAGGCGCATATGTTGCTCCTACTACTTCTAATTTCCACGACACCGCAACTTCACTTGCAAGTGCAGACATGAAGTTAGATACTGCAATCAAAGCAGAAGAAACTCGCGCTTTAGCAGCAGAACTTGTTAATACTAACGCAGTATCAGCAGAAGCAACTACAGCACGTGCAGCAGAAGCACTTAACGCAACTGCAATCACTACTGAAAATACTCGTGCAACGGGTGTTGAAGGAACATTGTCTACCGATATCGCTGCTAACTTGACTGAAATCACTGCAACACAATCTGGTGCTGGTTTATCAGTAGCTGGTGCATATGTTGCTCCTACTACATCAAACTATCACAACACTGCAACTTCGCTTGCAAGTGCAGATATGAAAATTGATGCAGCATTAAAGGCAGAAGCAGATCGTGCATTAGCAGCAGAAGGCGTTAACACAACTGCAATCTCTGATGAAGCAACTCGTGCAGGACTTGCAGAAGTTGCAAACTTTGACTTAGTTACAGCAGAAGCAGTTACAGCACGTGCAGCAGAACTTGCAAACGCAAACTCTATCTCTACTGTATCAGCTAACTTAGCGACTGAGATCACTGATCGTACAAACGCAGATGCATCATTGCAAACACAAGTTGACTTCATCACTTCAAACGTTGATGCAGCATCACTTGATTCATTGACTGAAATCGTTTCAGCGTTCCAAACAGCAGATGGTGATTTGTTAACTACTGTTACTTCTAACACAACTGCAATTACAACAGAAGCAACAACAGCACGTGCAGCAGAACTTGCAAACGCAAACTTGGTTGCAGCAGAAGCAACTACAGCACGCGCAGCAGAAGGTGTTAACGCAGCAGCAGTTACTTCCGAAGAAACTCGTGCATTAGCAGCAGAAGGCATTCTAACAACAGCAGTTGACACTAAGGTTGCAAAATCTGGTTCAACAATGACTGGCGTTCTTAACATGGGCGGAAACGTTATCTCTAGCGTAGGAACTCCTAGTGCGGCAACTGACGCAGCATCTAAGGGTTATGTAGATGGTGTTATCTCTTCACAGGATATCAGCACTTATACGACAGATGATCTAGCAGAAGGTTCAAACCTTTACTTCACTGATACTCGTGCACAAGCAGCGATCTCAGTAGTTGACACAGAAGGAACAGGTCGTGTATCTTACGCAGCCGGAGTTGTTACTGTTGATACACAGAAGTCATTCTTAGAATTAACTGACTACATTGGTGGAGAATCTGATTACTCTGCATCTGTTAATTATGTTGCAGTTGTTAACGCAGCAGGAACAGGTCTTGAACTTGTTGATCCAACTACAGTATTGGTTGCAGAAACAACACGTCAAACACTAAGTGGTGATGGTTCAACAACTACATTTGCTTTGACTATGAATGTTCAAACAGCAGAAGACTTAATGGTATTCGTTGGTGGTGTTATTCAAGATCCTTCAACTCACTATACAGTTGACGCAGCAGCAAACACAATTACCTTTACAGCGGGCGCTATGCCTACTGGTACACAAGCAGTAGTTGTAGGTCATCAAACTGGTTATACTTTATCACAAGGTGCGGTAACTTCTGAGAAGTTAGCAGCAGATATCAAGCCATTCATTCAGTCTGGTAACGTATCGGCAACCACTGGTGGTGACGTGATTGACACATTTGACGGAACAACATATCGTTCTGCTAAGTATGTAATCCAAGTTAGTGATAGCGTGTCTGGTGAATACGAGACTCGTGAAGCATTAGTTATACATGACGGCACATCAGCATACATTACTGAATTCGCAATGGTTTACACCGGCGCTTCTTTGATCGGTGATGCATCTGTAGCAATGAATGGAACTAACGTTGAACTTACTTATACTACTAGTTCAGTAACAGCATCAGTTAAAGTTATCTCTACATACATCAACGTATAATCGTAGTAATATAGAGATTTAAAACCAAGACGAAAAGAAGATATAAAATGCCCACAGAGGGTGGGCATTTTTGTTTGATACTACACATTTAAACTAAGTTGTTAATAAGCTTAGGAAATGAATAAATATCATTACGTTAGTACGATCTAACAATTTTTTTCGCGAAAAAAAAGGAAATACAATACAATGGCACAAAAAAGATTTTTAATAGATGCTGGTTTTGAAACGAATGCAGATTCGAAGATAACTGGTGATCTAGACATGACTACTCACAAGATTGTTAACGTAACAGCACCTACGTTAGCACATCATGCAGCGAATAAGTTTTATGTAGATGAAGCAGTAACAGATTTATTAGGTACAGCACCAGACGCACTTAATACATTAAATGAATTAGCAGCAGCACTTGGTGATGATGCAAATTTTGCATCAACTACAGCAACTCAATTAGGATTGAAGGCAGATATCACGTATGTTGATTCTGAAATTTCAGCAGCAACACCATCGTTTGCTACATTAACTGGTAAGCCAACTACATTGGCTGGATATGGAATCACAGATTCAATCACTTCTAGTGATGTAACAGCACAGATTGACGCAGCAACACCTTCGTTTTCTACCTTAACTGGTAAGCCAACTACGATTGCAGGCTATGGAATCGCAGATGGAATCACTGCTACCGCAGTAACATCACAGGTTGACGCAGAAGCAAGTCGTGCAAATACGTATACAGATACAGCAGAAGCAGACGCAGTAGCATCAGCAGCAACAGACGCATCTACTAAAGCAGACGCAGCACTGGCATCAGCACAAACTTATGCAGATTCAGCAGAATCAGATGCAAATACGTATACAGATGGACGCGAAGTAGTAATTAATGCAGCATACATCGCAGCAGATGTAGTATTAGACACTAAGATTGACGCGAATGTAACTAACATGACTCACTTCCACAGTTCAATTCAAACTGTAACAGCTAGTCAAGAAACTACAAACGCATCAGCAACAGTAGCATTCACGTTCACTGAGTTAGCAAACGCAAGACATTATGTTGTGTTGGTTAACCGATTAGTACTACGCCCTACTGAGTATTCAGTATCAGGTAATGTGGTTACTATCGCAAGTGGCAGCATCATTGCAGAAGACGATGAAATGGAAGTAACAGGATTTAGTTTAGCAGTATAATAAAAAACTAGACAAAAGTAGGGAGTACCAATCTCCCTACCTAGTCTCTCTTAGAGGGACATTGAAAGATACAGAGTATTTTTCTCGTACTAGTAAAAAATCTTAGGAGATTTAAAATGGCAAGAAAGTATAAAAGTGGTGGTTCGCAGTCAAATGCATCATTAGATAAAAACAAAAAATATAAGTATAATAAAGCAGGTACGTTGGTTGAATCAACTGGCACGCCAGGAGATAACGAGATCGTACTATCTGGTTCAAAATCGTCTTTAAGACGTATGGCAGACGTGGAACGTAACGTTGCAATTCTTGCAACTCTTTTAACAACAGACGATGGTCTTGCAGATGATGGTAATAACGCTTCGTTTGATAAGAACAATAACGATAAAACCCGTTTTAAGAAAGAAGTTCGCATGGACACTACGTTGAAGATGAAAGCGACTATCGATATGAACGGTGACAAAATCGTAGAAGTTGGTACTGCAACAGTTGGAACAGATGCAGCGAACAAGGCTTATGTTGATACAGCAATTGCAAGCCTAGTTGACTCGGCTCCAGGTACAATGGATACTTTGAACGAAATCGCAGCAGCATTGGGCGATGACGAAAACTATGCAGCAACTACCACATCAGCAATTACAGCAGCATCAAATGCAGCAGGCGCAGCACAAACTACTGCTAATACAGCAGTTACTAATGCAGCAACAGCAAATACATCTATCACTAATAATCAAGCACAGTGGGCAACTGATACTAACACTACTTACTCAGCCGGAAATGGTATGACACTTAGTGGTACTCAGTTCTTAATGAGTGGTTCATATACTGGTAACTTCACAGCTACTGGTGATATCACTGCTTATTCAGATGATACTTTGAAGACTAACGTTCAACTAATTGATGGTGCACTAGGTCGTGTACAAGCAATTCGTGGTGTAACATTTGATCGTATTTCAGATGGTTCAACCTCTACTGGTGTTATTGCACAAGAACTTAAAGCAGTTCTTCCAGAAGCAGTACATACAGATGCAAACGGAGTTCACTCTGTGGCATATGGTAACATTACTGGTCTATTGATTGAAGCAGTTAAGGAATTATCTGATCAGGTTAATTCACTAAAAAGTAAATAAGTAATAATACACTTATAAAAGACTCCTTCGGGGGTCTTTTTTTTGCTCTAATTAAATATAAGATTAACTATATATATAATTTAAAAAAAGATAAATAGTAACAGCAACAGCAAAGGAGATACAAAGTGGCTTTTAAAATAGGTAATCAAACAGTACTAGATATTGATGTAGGTGGTGGAACTAAAATTGAATCCGCAACAGACAAGGATGTTGTATTATATCCCGGAACAGGCGGAGAAATATATATTGGTGTAGATACTTCACTTACATTTGAAGGTTCATCTCCTCCTGATGAATTTGAGGGAAGATTAAAAGCGACTACTTTGACTGCCGACAGAGAGTATACGTT